>Ga0105238_10002833_pt1 | contig 17306 bp, 17 predicted proteins | sample KBSC34metaG_FD_81526 | JGI IMG/M metagenome (GOLD analysis project Ga0105238, IMG submission 81526) | Corn rhizosphere microbial communities from Kellogg Biological Station, Michigan, USA - KBS C3-4 metaG | ecosystem: Host-associated > Plants > Roots > Rhizosphere > Soil | place: Michigan, USA... | reverse complement strand
CATGTGCAGGAAACCGAGTTCGATCTTCCAGGGATCAGCGCGTTCCTGACGGAAAGCGGGATCCAGTTCATCGGTTTCGAGACCACCGCCCAGGACGCCTATCGCCGGCGCTTCCCTGATGACCCCAACGCCACCAATCTCAACAATTGGCATACGTTCGAACACGAGAACCCGGCCACCTTCGTCAGCATGTATCAGTTCTGGGTGCGCAAGCCGGAATGACGGCCAGAGCCGGCCTATGAGGCTTCCCGACAATGCAACGGGAGGTAGCTGGTGACGATCCACTCAAGTGTCTGATTTTAAAATAAATTCCGATTATATTGCATCGCAGCACACTTTGAACACAATTGGGTCAAATAAGCTTCGCATCACCTACATTTGAGGGACCTAAATCGATGCGTAGCGATCGCGTTCGCGCCCTGACCTTTATTGCCGCGGCCATCTCGGGGCTGGCCATTTCAACGATTTCGGCTGGCGCGCAGACGCCGTATGACGGCCTGTGGAATGTGACCATTGTCACCAAGGCCGGAAGCTGTGAACCGACGGCCAGCTCGATCGTTACCGTCAGCGATGGTAAGGTGTCCGGCGCTGGTGACGCGATCACCGGCAGCGTCGGCCGCGAAGGCGCGGTGCGGGTATCGATTCGGGGGGCATATGCGAACGGTCAGCTCAGTGGCAATGCCGGCTCGGGAAAATGGAATAGCGCTTCTACAGGCGTGCCTTGCAGTGGCCGCTGGGAAGCGTCCCGGCAGTAAGACGCGCTCCGCTCTCTTTGGCCTCTGGCGTCCTGCGCTTGTGGCCTGCACAATGCTGCTGGGCTCCGTACAAGCAAGCTTTGCGGAGTCCGGCCCTTTTGCGGGAATGGAAGGCCGCTGGTCCGGTGGCGGCTCGGTCACGCTGGATGATGGTTCGACCGAACGTATCCGTTGCCGTGCGACCTATGCGGTCGGTGCCAATGGCAACGGGTTGAACCAGACCCTGCTTTGCGCGAGCGACAGCTACCGCTTTGAACTCCATAGCAATGTACTGGCAGACCGCGGCGCGATCTCCGGCACATGGTCGGAGGTGAGCCGTAATGTCAGCGGCAGTCTGCAAGGCCGCGTCGACGGCAGCACGTTCCAGGTCATCGCCATGGCGCCCGGGTTTACCGCAAACATCGCGCTGACGACCCGGGGCAATCGCCAGTCCGTGGTGATCAGGGCTGACAGCCAGTTCAAGGGTGCCTCAATCTCGCTGTCGCGGTCGTAATATCACTCCCTGTCAACGACGATACGGGCGCTGTCGAAGCTGCCTGCTTCCCTATTCTTGAACTTGCCCGGATGTCTGGCCAATTCTTGCGCTCAGGCTTTCGCGCTATCCGGAACGTTTGAACTGATGCAGCCCGCTCCGTCCAAATCAACCGCCGCGCTGTGGATGATGGGATGGTTGAGCTTGATGCTGACGGTCGCGATTGCCGGCCGTCAGGTCGGCCGCGAGATCAACGTCTTTCAGCTTATGGAAGTGCGTTCGGTGCTGGGCTTTGCCATGATCTATCCCTTGATCCACCGCATGGGCGGCCTCCGTGCGATGAGAACGGCCCGGCTGGAACTGCATCTGGTCCGCAATCTCGTCCACTACCTGGCGCAATTGGGCTGGTTCTTTTCTCTCTTGCTGATTCCGCTCAGTCAGCTTGTCTCACTCGAATTCACGATGCCGATCTGGACCGCCGTGCTTGCGGCGAGTTTCCTCGGAGAGCGCCTGACGACGCGCAAGGTTGTTGCCATCGGGTTCGGGATCCTGGGTGTTGTCATTATCGTCCGGCCCAACGCCGCTGCGGTCGATGTGGGCCAGCTGACAGCGCTCGCCGCGGCTGTTGGCTTTGCAATATCGGTGATCGCGGTGAAGGCGCTGACGCGCACCGAGCCCGTGCTGGTGATCCTGTTCTGGATGCTGGTGATCCAATCGGTTATCGGCCTCGTTCCGGCAATCGAGGTCTGGCAGTGGCCTTCGACCCAGGGCTGGGGCTGGCTCCTCGTGGTCGCCTTTGGCGGGACGTTCTCCCATTACTGCATGGCGCGCGCGATGCAGTATGCCGATGCGACTGTGGTAGTGCCGATGGATTTCCTGCGCGTGCCGCTAACGGCCGGGGCCGGCTGGCTGATCTATTCCGAACAGCTCGACGGCTACTCGGTGCTTGGCGCCGCCCTCATCTTGGGCGGCAACCTGCTCAATCTGAAAACCGTGCCGCCAGGGTCACGAGCCGTTCAGGCCTGAACGCGGGTTCGAGACCGAACAGCTCCATGCAATTTATTTTCCGGCTGCCTTGCGCAGGGCCTCGTTAATCCGGTCCTGCCAGCCCGGCCCTGCTTCCTGAAAGTATTCGAGCACATCCTGGTCGATGCGCAGCGTGACCTGTTCCTTCACGCTGGGCAATGCGGCTCGTTTGACTGGTGCTTCCGGCACCTTCGTCGTGGCGCGCTTGAAAGCGGCCTCCGCTTCGGTCCGAGGATCGCTTAAGGTGCGCGGGCGCCGCGGCTGGTCGGGCATCTTCAAATTCCCTCGAACAGGACGGTCGACAGATAACGCTCCGAGAACGATGGCACGACCGCCAGAATGGTTTTTCCGGCGTTTTCCGGTCGCTGACCGATCTGCAGGGCCGCCGCAATTGCGGCACCTGAGGAAATTCCGCCGGGAATGCCTTCATTGCGCGCCAGCGCCCGCGAGGTTTCAATGGCCGTCGCGCTGTTGATTTTTACGATCTCATCGATGACCGAGCGGTCCAGAATCTCAGGCACAAAGCCCGCACCGATGCCCTGGATCTTGTGCGGTGAATGCTGCCCCCCTGAGAGTACCGGGCTTTCTTCGGGTTCGACGGCCACGACCCGCAGCTCCGGCTTGCGTGGTTTGAGAACCTGGCCCACGCCGGTGATGGTGCCGCCGGTGCCGACGCCCGCTACGAAAATATCGATATTGCCGCCAGTGTCGTTCCAGATTTCCTCGGCCGTGGTGCGCCGGTGGATCTCGGGATTAGCGAGGTTCTTGAACTGCTGCGGCATCACCGCATTCGGCGTGGTGCGAACCAGTTCTTCCGCGGTGGCGATTGCGCCCTTCATGCCCTGCGCCGCCGGCGTCAGCACAATTTCCGCGCCCAGAAACGACAGCATCTTGCGCCGCTCCATCGACATCGATTCCGGCATCACGAGCTTCAGCCGATAGCCTCGCGAAGCAGCGACAAAGGCCAGCGCGATGCCGGTATTGCCAGAGGTCGGTTCGATCAGAACGGTATCGGCGTGAATGATCCCCGCTTTTTCCATCGCGACAATCATCGCCGCGCCGATGCGATCCTTCACGCTCGCCGCCGGATTGAAATATTCGAGCTTGGCGAGAATGGTCGCCTGGACATCGTGCAGCTTGGGCAGCCGGCGCAGGCGTACAATCGGCGTGTCGCCGACCGCCTCGACGATGCTGTCGAAAATCTGGCCCCTGCCGGGACGGTGCACTGCACCGGTGACTGACGGAGCATCCATGTCGAAACCCTTCCTTGAAAATAGATCGATGGGACAACTGGTTTCATCATTACGGGCAGCGTGGCATCGCCCGCAAGCCTGTTCCTAATTCAAACCATTTTCGTTGCGGCGCAAAACAAGGAAAAGCCCTCGAATAACTTAAAACCAACGCATTTCTGTTGCGACATCGTCAAACAATAGGTGTACGGTTAGTGCAGGTTCAGATCACAAGGGAGGTCACGATGCCAGCAGTTGCTGAAGCCCTGTCGACCGGCTTGTCTAACTCTGATCCGCGCGTCTGTGATTTACCGACGTGTCCGGTTTGCGCCGATTCCATGGTGGCTGCTGAGGCTTCGGCCTTTTTGCCGGATAACGTTATCAGCTATCTCTGGACATGCGATACCTGCGGCTATGGTTTTGTTACCAAGCACGCCTCCAAGCGTTTCGCCTGCAATTAAGTCAATCTCGCGCCATTTCCTGAACTGGTTAACTAGCGCGGTGCGATGTCGCCGCGCGACCACAAGTCGCGCGTAGCGACCCTGAAATCTTCAAAGCTACTTTCTGAAATCGCCGCCCTGACGTCCCGCATCAGACGCTGGTAATAGGCGATGTTGATTTCCGAAAGCAGCATGGCGCCGAGCGTTTCACCTGATTTCACGAGATGATGAAGATAGGCGCGTGAATAGTTTCGGGTTGAAGGCCAGTCGCTTTCGTCGTCCAGCGGTCTCGGATCGTCGGCATGACGGGCGTTGCGCAGATTAACGGGTCCGCGTCTGGTAAATGCAAGGCCATGGCGTCCGTTCCGCGTCGGCATGACGCAATCGAACATATCGATGCCGCGCGCCACCGCCTCCAGCATGTCTTCCGGCGTACCAACGCCCATCAGATATCTGGGTCGATCTTCGGGCAGGAATGGCGCCGCCTCCTCGATCATCGCCAACATCACCGATTGCGGTTCGCCGACCGCCAGTCCGCCAATCGCATAGCCATGAAATCCGGTGTCCACGATCCCGCGCGCGCTGGCCCGGCGCAGTTCGGGCACGTCGCCGCCTTGGGCGATTCCAAACAGCATCGTGCCGGATGGCGCATCGGCAAATGCCAGCCGCGATCGCTCCCCCCAACGTAAAGACAGTTGCATCGCCCGTTCGATGTCGTCGCGGGACGCGGGCAATCGTACGCACTCGTCAAGCTGCATGGCGATATCGGAACCAAGCAGCCGTTGAATCTCAATGGCGCGTTCCGGCGACAATTCGAAGCTCGCGCCATCAATGTGCGAGCGGAAGGTGACCGCGTGCTCGCTGACCTTGCGCAACTGCGCCAGCGACATCACCTGAAACCCGCCGGAATCCGTGAGCATCGGCCCATCCCAGCCGGTAAAGCGCTGCAGACCGCCGAGTGCGGCGATACGCTCGGCGCCCGGCCTCAACATCAGATGATAGGTATTGCCAAGCACGATGTCGGAGCCGGCGTCGCGCACTTCGCGCCAGTGCAGTCCCTTCATCGCGCCGGCCGTGCCGACGGGCATAAAGGCAGGTGTCCGCACCACGCCGTGCGGCGTCGTCAACCGTCCGGTGCGCGCCTCGCCATCACGGCCGAGAAGCTCGAAATGGTTGGGAAGGGTCATGCGAGGGCCTTGTCGCGAAACAACAGACAAGCATCCCCATAGGAATAGAAGCGATAGCCGCTCGTGATCGCATGAGCGTACGCGCGCTTCATGGTCTCCAATCCGGAGAAAGCCGATACCAGCATGAACAGCGTCGATCGCGGCAAATGAAAATTGGTGAGCAGGACGTCGACCGCGCGGAAGCGATACCCGGGGGTAATGAAGATCGAGGTTTCCTGGGCGAATGGCGCGATAGTGCCGTCTTCACCCGCCGCGCTCTCCAGTAACCGCAGCGAGGTAGTGCCGACCGCAACGATGCGTCCGCCCCGGCGCCGTGCCGCATTGAGTGCTTCGGCGACGCCAGGAGTAACCGTGCCCCATTCGGCATGCATCTTGTGGCCGGTCGTGTCTTCGGCCTTGACCGGTAGGAAGGTCCCGGCGCCCACATGCAGCGTCACGCGGTGGATATTAACACCACGCGCCTCCAGCGCCGCCTGAAGCGCCGGGGTGAAGTGCAGGCCCGCCGTCGGCGCGGCCACCGCTCCTTCCCTGGCGGCGAACATGGTTTGATAGTCGAGCGCATCACGCGCATCGGCCGCGCGTCTGGAAGCGATATAGGGCGGCAAGGGCGGCATTCCGAGATCGGCGATGGCCTGATCGAGTGTTGGGCCATGGAAGGAAAAGGATAGCGTGATTTCGCCCTCTTGCCCCTTCTCCTCGACCTCGGCATCGAGGTGGCCAAGCAGGCACACCTTGCCTTCGTTGCCGAAGCGGACGATGTCGCCGACCGCAAGCTTTTTGGCAGGCCGTACCAAGGCCCTCCACCGGGATCCGTCCAGGCGCTTGATCAGAGTGGCCTCGATGCGAGGTTCGGTCGGACGACCAATCCGGCGCCCGGCCAGCTGGGCCGGAATGACCTTGGTGTCATTGACGACCAATTGGTCGCCCGGCTCGATCCAATCGGGCAGGTCGGCCACACCCCCGTCGTGAAGGTCTTCGCCTGGTCGAACCACCAGCATACGCGCGGCGTCGCGCGGCTCTGCTGGTCGCAGCGCGATGTTCTCCGCAGGAAGATCGAAATCGAAAAGGTCGGTCCGCATGATAAGAAGAGCCGAGCGCCCTCGCCGCGCCCGGCACCGGCTTTTAAGCCGCGTCGAGCGCCATCCGGGCCTTGATGATCTTGTCGGGGTTTTGCACCGGCTCGCCGCGCTTGATCTTGTCGACGTTTTCCATGCCCGACGTCACCTTGCCCCAGACGGTATATTGCCGGTTCAGGAACGGCGCATCGTCAAAGCAAATGAAGAACTGGCTGTCGCCGGAATTCGGATCGGCGGCGCGGGCCATCGAAGCGGTACCGCGAACATGAGGTTCGTTGTTGAACTCGGCTTTGAGCTTCTTGCCCGATCCGCCGGTGCCCGTTCCATGGGGACAGCCGGTCTGCGCCATGAAGCCATCGATCACGCGATGGAACACGATGCCGTCGTAGAAGCCCTCTCGCACCAGTTCCTTGATCCGGGCCACGTGACCAGGCGCCAGATCAGGCCGCATCTCGATGGTGACGGGTCCCTGGGTGGTTTCGAGGATCATTGTATTTTCGCTGTCTGCCATGGGCGTTCTCCTTAAATGCCAGGTGATCTGTTCCGGCCGTGACAAAGGACGGCCGAGGGGTCGTCCGGCAATGTGCCACTACTTGATGTCGGAGGCGACCTGGACCTTGAGCATCTTGTCGGGATCCGTCACCGCGCCGCTTGCCGAGCCCGGGGGCGCCTTCTTTAGCTTGTCCACGACATCCATGCCCTGCACGACCTCGCCGATCACCGTGTACTGGTTATTGAGGAAGGGCGCATCGCCGAACATGAAGAAAAATTGGGAATTGGCGGTGTCGACGCTGTCACCACGACGCGCCATGCCGACAATGCCCCGTTTGAATGGGACGCTGGAAAATTCCGCCTTCAGATTGGGATATTTCGATCCGCCAGTTCCATTAAAATTCTGCCCGTCACCGGTTTGCGCCATGAAGCCGTCCATGACGCGATGAAACGGTACGTTGTTGTAGAATCCCTCCCGCGCCAGCTGTTTGATCCGCTCCGCGTGATTGGGCGCCAGATCCGTTCGCAGTTTGAACACGATCCGACCTTTGGTGGTGTCGACCACAATGGTGTTCTGCCTGTCGATATTGGCAGGCAGAGATTGACCCATAGCGGGCGCGGCAGCGAGAAGCGCGACGAAAACGGCAAGAATTCGGATCATGGAATCTCCAGGTATCGTGAAGGCGAGAACGGGAAATCAGCCGGCGAATTTCGCCTTGAGGCTCGCGGCGACCGAGGCCGGCACGAAGGCCGAGACATCGCCGCCCATCCCTGCGATTTGACGGACCAGTGTGGCGGTGATCGGGCGAACAGCGACCGAGGCCGGGAGGAAAACGGTGTGCACTTCCGGAGCCATGGTCTCGTTCATGCCGGCAATCTGCATCTCATAATCGAGATCGGTGCCGTCCCGCAGTCCGCGGATCATGATCGTGGCGCCGATCTTACGCGCCGCGGTGATCGTGAGGTTGTCGTAGGTGGTGGAGTCGAATTCGCACCCCGCCTTGGCCGCGACCGGCCCGAACACCTCTTCCACCATGGCGAGACGCTCCTGCAAATCGAAGAGCGGCTTCTTGCCGGGATGGACCCCGATCGCGACGACCAGCCGGTCGCACAATCCGACCGCCTGGTGAACGACGTCCACATGGCCGTTGGTAACGGGATCGAACGAACCTGGATAAAGAGCGATGCGGGGCATCTCCCCTCCTAACCCGCCCGGGGCCGGCCGGCAAGGATAGCCATTCCGGCGTTTCCCCGAAAACGCCGATTATTTCGTCAGGGCCAGGCCCACGAAACAAATATTCGGGCGGTGAAACCATTATCCCTGTCGGAAGAAGGCGCCCGGAAACGTCGTTCCGCTATCCACGGCCGCAATGAACGATGGGCCACTAAAGGCCCTTGACAGGGGATCGTCATGATCAAGGCACTCTCAGCTATCGCTGCTGCGGCGTTTGTCGCGGCCACGATCACCTTCCTGCCCGGCCTCACCCCGCAGGTGTCGGCAAGCGTCCCGCAGGCGCTGGCCAAAGCCGATCGGCTGGATGCTCACTCGATTGGCCGCGATTGCTCGCAGCAGGCCTGGCCGAATTTCGAGGCGTCTTGCCTCCGGCAGGTGGGCTCGAAGGTGGTTGTTCGGGAAGCACGGCTGATTACCGCCCCCCGCAATCCCTAAAATTCCTTTCGCGCTTGTCAGTCTTTAAGTCACGAACCCGCGGGACCTTCCAGCCCGCGGGGCTTCAAAGACGCGACCTCTAGCCGCCGTTGCCGTTCTCGGCCTCCTCGCCGATATGTTCCACCGACACCACATGCTCGTCCTCGGCGGTATCAAAAACGATAACGCCTTGGGTGGAGCGGCCGGCGATGCGGATGCCCTCGACCGGACAGCGGATCAACTGCCCCTTATCGGTCACCAGCATGATCTGGTCGCCGTCCTCGACCGGGAAGGAGGCGACGAGCTTGCCGTTCCGGTTATTGACCGACATTGCGACGATGCCTTTGCCGCCTCGACCCGTGGTGCGGTACTCATAGGATGAGGTCCGCTTGCCAAAGCCATTGGCGGAGACGGTGAGCACGACCTGCTCCTGCGCGGACATCTCCACATACCGTTCGGAGGAAAGCTGCAGCGCGCTGGAGATCTCCTCGCCGTCCGTTTCGGCGGCGGCATCTTCCGCTCCATTTTCACCGGCGACGGCACGGCGCATCTTCAGATACGCAGAACGTTCGTCGGACGTCGCCTCGACATGCCGAAGGATGGCGAGTGAGATCAGCCTGTCGTTTTCGGCCAGCGAGATGCCCCGTACGCCCATCGAGGTGCGGCCCTGGAACACCCGGACGTCGGTCACCGGGAAACGGATGCATTGACCGCCGGCAGCGGTCAAAAGCACGTCGTCCCGTTCGGTGCAGATCTGCACGTCCACGATGGCCTCGCCGTCGTCGAGCTTCATGGCGATGATGCCGGAACGGCGGACGTCGACAAAATCCGACAGCTTGTTGCGGCGGACGTTGCCGCCGGTTGTGGCGAACATCACGTCAAGTTCACCCCATGAGGATTCATCCTCCGGCAGCGGCATGATGGTCGTGATGCGCTCGCCCTGCTCCAGCGGCAGGATGTTGATGAGCGCCTTGCCCCTCGCATTCGGTGCGGCCATTGGCAGCCGCCAGACCTTTTCCTTGTAGACCTGCCCGCGCGAGGAGAAGAACAAGACCGGCGTATGGGTCGAGGCCACGAACAGGCGGCTCACGAAATCCTCGTCGCGCGTTTGCATGCCCGCACGTCCCTTACCACCGCGGCGCTGGGCCCGGTAGGTCGAGAGCGGCACTCGCTTGACATAGCCGGCATGGGAGACCGTGACTACCATGTCTTCGCGCTGGATCAGGTCTTCGTCCTCGACCTCGCCTTCCTGTTCGATAATGACAGTGCGGCGCGGCGTTGAGAACTCTTCCTTCACCTCAGCAAGTTCGGCCTTGACGATGGACTGCACCCGGGCACGGGAGCGCAGGATATCGAGGTAATCCGCGATCTCGATGGCGAGCTTGTCGAGTTCCTCAGAAATCTCCTCACGACCAAGCGCGGTCAGGCGCTGCAGGCGGAGCTCGAGAATGGCTCTGGCTTGTTCAAGGGACAGGCGCGCCGTGTCGTCTTCAGCCAATCTGTGGCGCGGATCGTCGATCAGCGTGATCATGGCGGCAACGTCTTTTGCCGGCCAGTCGCGCGACATCAGCGTGTCGCGAGCGGTGTTCGGATCAGGCGAGGTACGGATCACGCGAATGATTTCATCGATATTGGCAACCGCAATTGCCAGGCCTACCAGGATGTGGGCGCGGTCGCGCGCCTTGTTTAGCAGGAATTTTGTTCGCCGGGTGACGACCTGCTCGCGGAACGAAACGAAAAGCGAGAGAAGGTCTTTCAGGTTCATCAACTGCGGGCGGCCGGCATCAAGCGCCACCATGTTGACGCCGAAATTGCTCTGTAGCGGCGTGAACCGATAGAGCTGGTTCAGCACCACGTCAGGCACGGCGTCGCGCTTCAGTTCGACGACGACGCGGAAGCCATCGCGGTCGGATTCGTCGCGCAGGTCGCCGATGCCTTCGATCTTTTTTTCCCGCACCAGTTCGGCGATCCGCTCCACCATGGTCGCCTTGTTCACCTGGTAGGGAATTTCGGTGATGATGATGGCTTCGCGATCCTTGCGAATGGTATCGATGGTCACCTTGCCTCGCATCACAATCGAGCCGCGACCGAGGTGATAGGCCGAGCGGATGCCCTGGCGACCGAGGATGATGCCGCCGGTCGGAAAATCCGGCCCCGGAATGATGTTGATGAGGTCATCGATCCCGAGCGAAGGATTGTCGATCAGCGCCACGCAGGCGTCGATAACCTCGCCGAGATTATGGGGCGGAATATTGGTCGCCATGCCCACAGCGATGCCGCCGGCGCCATTGACCAAAAGGTTCGGAAACCGCGCCGGCAGAACCGACGGTTCCTTTTCGGTGCTGTCGTAGTTGGCCTGGAAGTCGACGGTGTCCTTGTCGATGTCATCCAGCAGCGTCTGTGCGATCTTGGTCAGGCGGGATTCGGTGTATCGCATCGCAGCCGGCATATCGCCGTCCACGGAGCCGAAATTGCCCTGACCATCGATCAGCGGCACACGCATGGAAAAATCCTGCGCCATCCGCACCAGAGCGTCATAGACCGACTGATCGCCATGGGGATGATATTTACCGATGACATCGCCCACCGTGCGTGCCGACTTGCGGTACGGCTTGTTCCACTCGAACCCGTTCTCGTACATCGCGTAGAGAATGCGCCGGTGCACCGGTTTCAGGCCGTCGCGGGCATCCGGCAACGCTCGCGCCACGATCACGCTCATGGCGTAATCGAGATAGGAGCGTTTCATCTCGTCCAGGATGGAAACGGGGCGAATATCTGAGGGCACCGGCAGGTCGCCGGGCTTCTCGTCGTCGTGGTCAGCCAAGGGGAAAATCCGGGTGGTTTTACTCGGGAATCATATAGCTCATCAGTGCTGTCAAAACCACCCTTGAGGTCTCTAAACAAGGCGGTTTTCCGCTCGTTTTTCCAGAGACTTACAACGACCGTGGACGTCCCGTTCAGATCGGGCTTCGGGGATGCCCGATCGGCTTCAAAACCTCTTCAGGAACCGAACACCACGGCGTGCATGATCCGTCCGGGCACCAGCGTGAGGAGCCCCGCAATCACCAGCGCCCCGATAAACGTCAGGGTCATGATCCGCTTGTGCGAGTTCACCTCGCGACGACGGGCATGCCAGACGCCGAGCGGCAGCATGATGAGGGTAAAGACCGACAGCAGATGAACTGGTCCAAACGGGAATGAACCAAAGGCATGGTTTTGATGGATCCAGAACGAACTGATGGCCACGATGGCCATCACGGTGACCCAGATCCAGCCAAGCGCCCGATGGGGCAGCGTGCCCTTGGGCGCTGCCAGCTGAACCGCGCCGAGAATAAAGGCCGACATCGCCGCCGCAGCGTGAAGAATGATCGCCGACGAAGCATTGAGAAGCGGCGCGAGAGTCATTGTCAGATGAGCCTTTGCCGAGCGGCCCCTGGCTAGAGGCCCGCCTGCCTCGCGCCGCCCAGTTCAGAACGGAATATCGTCGTCCATGTCGTTGTTGCGGCTGCCGCCAGCGACCGCACGGCGTGGCGCGCTGGAGGGACCGCTCGATCCGAAGTCGCCGCCCGGCTCGTCCGCGAAACTGCCGCCACCGCCGCCCCGACCGTCCAGCATGGTCAGGGTTGAGTTGAACCCCTGCAGCACGACTTCGGTGGAGTATTTCTCCGCGCCGCTCTGGTCGGTCCATTTGCGGGTTTGCAGCGCGCCTTCGATATACACCTTGGCGCCCTTCTTCAGATATTGCTCGGCGATCTTGCAAAGCCCCTCATTGAAGATGACCACCCGGTGCCATTCGGTCTTCTCCTTGCGCTCGCCGGTGGCCTTGTCGCGCCAGGTCTCGGATGTCGCGATGCTGAGATTGGCCACGGGCCTACCGTCCTGGGTGCGGCGAATCTCCGGATCCTTCCCCAGATTGCCGACCAGAATGACCTTGTTTACGCTTCCCGCCATTGCGGCTCTCCACTTCTGGAAATGATAACTGCTTGCCTTGCCAGGCTGCCGATAGCTTTGCCCCAGTCATAAAGGGGGGCGCCACCTTCAACAGCTCATCTGTGTCATCCCTGCGAATTCACCAGATCCGAATTCACGTGATCATTGCGTGGTCGCCCATGGATCGAAGACAAATCGGCGTAGCAAGGCGCTTCCCTGGTTGACCCTATACGTCGCCCCACTTGGCCGCCCTGATCGCGAGGCGATGGCGGCGGGGTTATCCACACCTACCATCCGGCCGCCGGCTCGTTTAAGGCACGTCTCGGCATCTCAAGGTCTATTGTTCTATTTTTGTTCTGATAATTCAAGTGCGGCCCTGTGCCGATCGCGTTACCAACCCCCGGTTGTATGGACTATTTCCCTAGGAAACCAACACCTGCCGCGACGGAAACCTTCAAAAGTTCCACGAAATCTCCAAAAATGTAACCAAATCATGAACTTCCCGCGCCTGCGTTTTCCGCCGGCTGTGGCAATTCCGCGACAGCAAATCCGATTAAATCCGGGTATGGGTTCGCTCCCCGAAAGGCTCGCCGGCAACCGCCGCGCGAGAGTTGCAAGTTCAAAAAGAACGAGCTGACAGAAGCCGGAGAATAGGAATGAAGAAGTTTTTGCTGGGATCAACCGCAGGTCTCATCGCGCTCGGAATGAGCGTGCCCGCCATGGCGGCCGATCTTGCCGCCCGCCCCTATACCAAGGCGCCACCCGCCATGGTCGCCGCGATCTATGACTGGAGCGGCTTCTATATCGGCGCCAACGGCGGCTACGGTAATAGCCGCAATAGCTGGAGCATTCCTGGCTTTGGTTCGGAAGGTGCGTTTGATGCGAACGGTGCCGTCGCCGGTGGCCAGATCGGCTATCGCTGGCAGACCGGCGCAATGGTGTTCGGCCTCGAAGCCCAATACGACTGGTCCGACATGAGCGGCAGCCAGGTCAGCCTGGGATTCGTCACTACTCCGGGTGATGCCGTTGAGCACGCACATGTCCGCAGCTTCGGCTTGTTCACCGGCCAGCTGGGCTACGCCTGGAACAACACGCTGCTCTATGTGAAGGGCGGCGCCGCGGTGACGGACAATCACTTCGAGCATCGCTTCACCGGAACCTCGACCGTCATCGACTCCGCGAGCGATACCCGGTGGGGCGGCGCGATCGGTGCGGGTCTCGAGTTCGGCCTCGCTCCGAACTGGTCGTTGGGCGTGGAATACGACCACCTGTTCATGCAGGACCGTTCGCTGACCTTTACGGCTTTCGGCGCGCCCTCGACCTTGGACAACACCAGCCAGAACCTCGACCTCGTTACGGCCCGGGTGAACTACCGCTTTGGCGGACCGGCGGTCACGCGGTACTGATAGCCAGCGGTTTTCGATCCTGACACTGAAGGCCGGCTCGCGCCGGCCTTTTTCTTTGCCCCCAAAAGATGCGATTTTAAGTTCAATAATAAACATATACGTTTGAAATTACGTCATTTTAATCTTCATGCAATGCTTTAATTTGGCGGCGGCCGCCCGCCGATTTTCGCCCCGGAGAATCCAATAAAATTTGTGGCATTTCAGGGACGACTTTTTGTATGAGTATCGGCTATGATCGAGCCCTCAATGTACTTGACGAATACAGAATAACGGGCCGCAGGGGCCACAGGGTAAGCGGGATGAAATACGGCTGGCTTGGTTTGATGGGTGCGATTGCGGCAACCGCTGCGATGCCGGCCCATGCCGCCGATCTGCCCGCCTACGGCAAGGCTCCCTCGCCCATGATTGCCGCCACCTACGATTGGAGCGGTTTCTACACTGGCTTCAACGGAGGCTGGGGTGCCGCGAAGAGGTGCTTCGATCAGACCGTTCCAGCCGTGGCTACCGATAGCTGCCAGAATGCCACGGGCGCAATCGCCGGCGCGCAGGTCGGCTTCCGATGGCAAACGGGCGGCTGGGTGTTCGGCCTCGAGGGCCAGGGAGACTGGGCCAATATTCGCGGCAGCAGCCCGAGCCTGGTCAACGCCGGCTTTACCAATCGTTCTCGCATCGACGCGTTCGGCCTTTTCACCGGTCAGCTCGGCTACGCCTTCGACACCGCCCTGCTCTATGCCAAAGGTGGCGGCGCTGTGGTGGCTGATCGCAACGAAATATTGAACGGTGGCGCCGTTGCCGCCACTGCCGCTGGCGAAAACCGCTGGGGGGCTGCGGCCGGCGCGGGCGTCGAATGGGCATTCGCGCCGAATTGGTCAGCGGCGGTGGAATACGATCACTTGTTTATCGGTAATCGCACTGCCACCTTCAACACGCCGCCGCCCGCCACCGCGTTCAGCACGGATCGCATTCGGGGCGATGCCGACCTTGTCTCGGTCCGCATCAATTACCGCTGGGGCGGCCCGGCGATCTCCAAATACTGAACCGCCTGTCACGACGGGTTCCAAGCGCCACCCATCTCCCGTTGCGTTGGCATTTCTTCGGCGGTCCCGCAGATGCACGCCGCAACAAATCGTTGATGGCCGCAAGGTGGTACTGGAAATTCCCGCACGTTCTTCCTATGTTCCTGCCACTCCCATTGGCGTTCGGACCCGCAAGTTGAAGGGGACGCGCCCCTTAGCTGATGGCGCGCCCGCGCGTCTGGAATGCCGCAATGGACGAAGTTATCAAGGCCAAACGCCAGCAAGCCTCGCTGCAGGGCGCCTCGCAGCGCGCGATCACCATTCGCGGTGCGCGGGAGCATAATCTCAAGAACATTGATCTCGAGATTCCGCGCGACAAGCTCGTGGTGTTCACGGGTCTCTCGGGCTCGGGCAAGTCTTCGCTAGCGTTTGATACGATCTATGCGGAAGGCCAGCGGCGCTATGTGGAATCGCTGTCGGCCTATGCCCGGCAGTTCCTGGAAATGATGCAAAAGCCGGATGTCGACCAGATCGACGGATTGTCGCCGGCGATCTCGATCGAGCAAAAGACCACATCGAAGAATCCGCGCTCCACCGTCGGCACCGTCACCGAGATTTATGACTATATGCGTCTGTTATGGGCGCGGGTCGGCGTGCCTTATTCGCCGGCTACCGGCCTGCCGATCGAGAGCCAGACCGTCTCGCAGATGGTCGATCGCGTACTGGCGCTGCCCGAAGGCACCCGGCTCTATCTGTTGGCGCCGGTCGTCCGCGGCCGCAAGGGCGAATACCGCAAGGAGTTCGCCGATTATCTCAAGAAGGGCTTCCAGCGGGTCAAGATCGACGGCGCGTTTCATGAACTGGCCGACGCGCCGGCGCTCGACAAGAAATTCCCGCATGACATCGATGTGGTGGTGGATCGCATCGTCGTGCGTCCGGATATCGGCCAGCGTCTGGCGGAGAGTTTCGAAACCGCGCTGAAACTCGCCGATGGGCTCGCCGTGATCGAATATGCCGATCCGCCCGCGGCCGGTGAGGACAAGAAGCCAGATAAGAAGACCGCGAAAATCCACGACAAGAGTGGACCCGAGCGGATTCTGTTTTCGGAAAAATTCGCCTGCCCTGTTTCCGGATTCACCATCCCGGAAATCGAACCGCGGCTTTTCTCGTTCAACAATCCCTATGGCGCCTGCCCGGCCTGCGGCGGCCTCGGTGTCGAACAGCACATCGATGAGGACCTTGTCATCCCCGACAAGGAGCTGACTTTGCGCAAGGGGGCGATCGCGCCGTGGGCAAAATCCTCTTCGCCCTATTATGTCCAGACGCTGACGGCGCTCGGCAAGTTCTACAAGTTCACGCTCGATACCAAGTGGAAGGACCTGCCGAAGAAAACCCGCGACGCAATCCTTCACGGCTCCGGCGAGGACGAGATCCGGTTTTCCTATGAAGACGGCGTTCGCTCCTATGAGACCAAGAAGCCGTTTGAAGGGGTGATCACCAATCTCGATCGCCGCTATCGCGAAACCGAGAGCGAGTGGGCGCGCGAAGAACTGAGCAAGTATTTTTCCGACATCCCCTGCGCCGCTTGCCACGGCTACCGTCTCAAGCCGGAAGCGCTCTCCGTCAAGATCGGCGGCAAGCATATCGGCGAGATCGCCGAATTGTCGGTGAAACGAGCCGGTGAATGGTTTGATAGCGTGCCGCAGGCGCTTAACGCGCAGCAGAACGAGATCGCTTCCCGCGTGCTGAAGGAAATCCGCGAGCGGCTGTCGTTCCTGCTCGACGTTGGCTTGAACTATCTGACCCTGGCGCGCGCCTCTGGCACGCTGAGCGGCGGCGAAAGTCAGCGCATCCGCCTGGCCTCGCAGATCGGCTCCGGGTTGACCGGCGTGCTCTATGTTCTGGACGAGCCTTCGATCGGCCTGCACCAGCGCGACAACGCGCGGCTGCTCGATACGTTGAAGCGGTTGCGCGATCTCGGCAACACCGTAATCGTGGTCGAGCATGACGAGGACGCCATTCGGCTGGCCGATCATGTGCTCGATATCGGACCCGGCGCCGGCACCCATGGCGGCCATATCGTGGCCCAAGGCGCGCCCGCCGAGATCATGGCCAATCCGAAATCGCTGACCGGCAAATATCTCACCGGCGAATTGGCGGTGGAGGTGCCCGAACGGCGGCCGCCCAACCATCGCCGCACCATAAAGGTCGTGAACGCTCGCGGCAACAACCTGAAAAACGTCTCGGCCGAAATTCCGCTGGGATTGTTTACCTGCGTGACCGGTGTGTCCGGCGGCGGCAAATCCACGCTGCTGATCGATACGCTCTATCGTGCCATTGCCCGCAAGCTGAACAACGCCAGCGAAGGCGCAGCACCTCATGATCGCATCGAGGGGCTGGAGCATATCGACAAGATCATCGACATCGATCAGTCGCCGATCGGTCGCACGCCGCGTTCAAATCCCGCTACCTACACCGGCGCCTTCACGCCGATCCGTGAATGGTTCGCCGGCCTGCCCGAGGCCAAGGCACGCGGCTATGAGCCCGGCCGTTTTTCGTTCAACGTCAAGGGCGGGCGTTGCGAGGCCTGTCAGGGCGACGGCGTGATCAAGATCGAGATGCACTTCCT
>Ga0105238_10002831_pt1 | contig 17307 bp, 17 predicted proteins | sample KBSC34metaG_FD_81526 | JGI IMG/M metagenome (GOLD analysis project Ga0105238, IMG submission 81526) | Corn rhizosphere microbial communities from Kellogg Biological Station, Michigan, USA - KBS C3-4 metaG | ecosystem: Host-associated > Plants > Roots > Rhizosphere > Soil | place: Michigan, USA... | reverse complement strand
GTTAATGGGCCTCCTCTCGATCGAGCAGCACGGGGCAGAAACGCACGGCTATGCGGAATATGAATGGTTTCGTTTTTAACCGCGGAGTTGACGGATGAAACTAAAGATCATTCCGATTGCGATTCCTATCGCCGCTCCAAACATCATGTACTCGAACAGTGTTTGACCCGTCACGTGCGAGAGCAGTCCGGTACACCATCCTACGAACGATCCAAATACCAGGCCCACGAACCCAAAGCCGACGAGACTGCCGGCTGAAAAGGCGCTTGTAGAGGAATGGTCCACGTCTTCGACCTGCTCGAGATTCGGCACGAGCACGTGAATCAGGAGCAAGGCGATGAGGTAAAGAGTTCCAGCGATCGTGAAGATGATCGAGTAGTTCTGACCGGTGCTTTGCAATATGTAACCCGTGCCGACAGCCATCGTCGCGCCGCCGAGCGCGCCCGCCATTCCTCCGATTCCCACAACTGATCCGACTGCCTGTCGCGGAAACATATCTGACGTCGTCGTAAACAGATTACACGACCAGCCCTGATGCGCCGCCGCAGCGAGTCCGATCAACGCGACTGCCGCCCACAAGTTCTTCACGTTCGCTGCAAAGATGATGGGCGTCACCATCAACGCGCAAATCAGCATCGCCGTCTTGCGCGAGCGATTGATGCTCCAGCCGCGCTTGATGAATGTCGACGAAAGCCAGCCACCGCCGATGCTGCCGATGTCCGCGATTAAATAGATTGCGATTAGAGGCGGACCGATCGTGGTGAGATCGAGCCCGTGGTTGTCGCGGAAGAAATTGGGAATCCAGTAGAGATAAAACCACCAGACCGGATCGGTGAGATACTTGCCGATCGCGAACGCCGACGTTTGCCGGTGCGGGATCAAACTCAACCACGGCACCCTCATCGCAGGCGGATCCGGTGGATCGCTTTGAATGTGGTCCAGCTCAGCTTTCGAGACTTTCGGGTGCTGCTCCGGAGGCTTGTAAATCGGCAACCAGAACAGGAGCCACATGAAACCGATCATGCCGGTGAGTATGAAGGCCCAGCGCCAGCCGAGATGCACCGCGATCCAGGGCACAGTTAAAGGAGCCACGATCGCGCCGACATTCGAGCCGGCGTTGAAAATGCCGGTTGCGAACGCGCGTTCTTTCTTTGGAAACCACTCTGCGACAGTTTTGATCGCAGCGGGAAAGTTTCCAGCCTCGCCGATTCCTAACGCCGCGCGAGCGATACCGAAGCCGAACGGCGTACGTGCAAGCGCGTGGCCCATCGCCGCCAGACTCCACCAGACGATCGCTGCCGCATAGCCGACGCGCGTGCCGACGCGATCCATCAAGCGGCCGGCGAGCAGGAGTCCAAACGCGTACGCGGCGTTGAAGGCGGCGACGATGTTTCCGTAGTCAACTTCGGTCCAGCCAATCGCAGTCTTGAGATCTTTCGAAAGAATGCCGAGAACTTGTCGATCGACGTAGTTGACCGTCGTCGCGAAGAACAACAAGCCACAGATCACCCAGCGATAACGTCCGATCCGTTGGCCGACTGATTCAACCGGAGCGGCGGTGGCGATCTCAGTTATATTGTTCATCTCGGGTTCCCGGCGAGTTGTTTCACAGGATTTACAAGATTTTCATGATGTACAAGTTGTTTACTGATTCACGCCGCTCGCCAGGAAGCCGCCGTCGACGGCGATGATCTCGCCGGTGACGAAGCTGGCGGCGTCGGAGGCGAGGAAGATCGCGGCGCCGGCGAGTTCGTCGACGTTGCCGAAGCGCTTCATCGGCGTGCGCACAAGAAACTCACGACCGCGTTCCGTCTCGTCCAGTAACTTCTGATTGAGCGCGGTGCGAAAGACTCCAGGTGCGATCGCATTCACGCGCACGCCGCGACTCGACCACTCGATCGCCAAAGACTTCGTCAGCGACCCCACTGCCGCTTTACTCGCCGAGTACGCCGCCACCTCGTTGAGCGCAACAAACGTCGAGAGCGAAGCGATGTTGATGATGGCGCCTGCGCCGCGCTCGAGCATGTGCCGGCCAAACACCTGGCACGCCCGCAGCGTTCCGGTCAGGTTTGTATCGATAATGTTGTTCCAATCGTCTTCCAGAAAGGTGAGCGTCGGCGCGCGTTTCGTGGTCCCGGCAGAGTTAACGAGGATGTCGACCTTGCCGAACGCGCCCACCGCCTCGCTCAACACATGCTCTAAGGAGTCGCGATTAGCCACGTCCGACGTGACGCGCAGCGAGCGTCGCCCAAGCTCCTCAATCTCGCGCGCGGTCGTCTCGACCTGCTCGGCGCGCCTCGAAGTCGGAACCACATCAGCCCCTGCTTCGGCAAATCCGAGGGCGATCGCGCGCCCGATACCGGAAGTGCCGCCTACGACAACGGCGACCTTGCCGTTGAGTTCGAGTTTGGAATAAGTCATAGGAAAGGTTAGACCACTTTGAAAAAACGGGTTACTGTGTATCACCGTAAGTCTCTCACGGTCAAGCAGAATCTTGCTTGTATACTTGTGCCCCGCATGTTAAAGTCGTGCGTCCTCTGCGAAATTGGTAATACCAAAATGTCAGCAACCAGAAAAGCGACGATTCGACGGCGTTCGGTAGGAGAAAACGTCTGGCTCGCCCAGGAGGCCGCTCAAAGTCACCTGCCGGTTCGAGATATCCCGTATGAAGTGCTGCAGTCAGAAGAGACCGTCGGTCGCGCCATGCTCGATGAAATCCAGCAAGCGGCGGCCGAAAAAAATGGTCCGCTCGTAATCGTGATTCTGGGCGGTCGCGGCGGCCAGGCGCTGCACCGGCTTCTCGGCTCGATGGCGAAGACGAGCGATCACGATGCCCTTTTCAGTCGTCTACACGTTTTCACGCAGGACGCGCTCGCGCCGCTGCGCATGGATAATGGTCTGAGCTTCGTGCGCGATTTCGAGCGCCTGCTCGGCGACGACTTCTTCCGCAAGGTGAAAAGCTTCACCTCGATCCGGACCGACGCCCACGATCTCGAACAAGAATTAGTTCAGTACATCGAGCGACTCGAATCACTCGGCGGCATCGATTTGTTTTTCCTCGGACTCGGTCCGGAAGCCGGCGGCGCCTCGCATCTCGCGTACATCAAACCCGGTTCGGGCGCGACTGACAACGACGTTGCCGGGCTGATTCCGATCTCCGCCTCGATTCTCGAACATCACATCAACAAGTTCAAAGCCGGCGGCACAACAGTAACAGAAGCCGACGAAGCCGAGTGCCGCGCCGCCAAACACATTCTGACGCTTGGACCAGCAGCAATTCTCGGCGCGCGCAGAATCGTGCAGTCGATCGTCGATGCCGACACAGCGCCGGCTAAGGTTGAAAGCTATCGTCAATTACTTGATACAAAGATCGCCGATGACGCTGAGACACGTCAAACACAATTCGATCAAAACCCGGGACTCTGGCTGCGAGTGCATCCAAACGTCCGCTCATTAATATTGCCCAACGTCGTTCAGGAGAACTTGAATGCGTGATGTAGAACAAGTCAGGAAGAGGGGCTTGCCCCCGCTCTACCACCCCTATCAGCGGGGGCAAGCCCCTCTTCCTGACTTGTTCTTTTATAAGGTTGTTGACCCTTCCAGGAACTGAGTTCACATGTCGAGCGTTCAAACGCCCATAGCATCTTTAAGTGAGTTCGCGATCGTCGTCGATCCGAAGGACAACGTTGCCGTAGTCAAAAAGGCGACGTGGCCGGGACTGGAGCTCGTACTTCCAAACGAGTCGCTGGTCGAGGTCCGTGGCGAGATCCCACCGGGCCATCGCTTTGCGACGCGAGATATTGCGACAGGCGAGTTTGTGTTGCAGTTTGGACAACCAATCGGAACCTCTCTCGGCATCAGGGAAGGCGAACAGATCACGCACGACAACATGACGGACGAGGTTCCCATCGTTCGCGAGCTTCCTGAAGATCTACACACTGCGCCGCCCGATTATCTTCCCATCGATGAGCGCGGCACGTTTATGGGTTACCGGCGTCCGAACGGTCGGGTCGGAACGCGCAACTACGTGCTCATCGTGCCGACGAGCATGTGCGCCAGTCACGAAGCGTCACAGATCTCGATGATCTCCGAGTTCACGCTTTACAACCGCGACAAGTTTCCGAACGTCGATGGCGTCGTTGCGATCCCGCATAACAAAGGCTGCGGCTGTCAGGACGGATCGACCGTCGACGTGATGCTGCGGACGCTTTCGAACTACGCAGACCATCCGAATGTCGGTGGCGTGATACTGATCGATCTTGGTTGTGAGAAGACAAACCTGGCGCAGGTTGAGAAGTACCTGTTCAAGCGCGAGAAGTCGTTTGACAAGCCGGTGGCGAAGATTGGTATTCAGGAAGTCGGCGGCACGCAGGCGGCGATTCAACAGGGGCTGAAAGAAGTCGAGCAGATGTTGCCAATCGTGAATCTCACGAGTCGTGAAGAGTGTTCAGTCAGCGAGCTCGTGCTGGGTGTGAAGTGTGGCGGCTCTGACGGCTTTTCGGGTATCTCGGCGAACCCGTCGCTCGGGCGCGCCGCCGATCTGCTCGTTCGTTCCGGTGGAACAGTTTTGATTACTGAAGTACCGGAGTTCTGCGGCGCGGAACACCTGCTCGCTTATCGTGCGAAAGACGTCGAGACTGGTCGCGCGATCTATCGAATGGTCGACTGGTACAAAGAGTACGCCTCGAAGTTTGGCGCAGTGCTCAATAACAATCCGAGTCCCGGCAACGTTGCAGGCGGGCTGCTCAACATCACGATCAAATCGCTCGGCGCGATCGCGAAAGCAGGAACGACGCGCGTCGAGGGCGTGATTGAGTACGCCGAAACACCAACATGCCGCGGCTTAAATCTCATGCAGGGACCCGGCTACGACCAGGAATCTACGCCAGGCCTCGTTGCTGCGGGCGCGACCGTCGTCGTGTTCACCACCGGACGCGGCACCACGATCGGCAACGCGATCACACCCGTGATCAAACTCGCTTCAAACACTCCGGTATTCGAGCGCATGTCGAACGATCTCGATCTATCCGCCGGCGGCGTGATCGATGGTACAGAAACCATCGACGAAGTAGGACAGCGCGTTTTCGAACACGTGATCGAAGTCGCGACTGGCGTACAAGCCAAAGCCGAAATCCACAAACACCGCGAATTCCAATTCTGGGCCGAACAAACCGTCTCTCTCTAAACCAGCCCGCAAAAAGGCGCAAAAGCATAAAAGGCTTTGTGCCTTTTTGTGGCAAATCCGTAAGACTTTAACCTTAAATCAGCGCTATCCTCGCCGAAGTGGGAGGAAAACTGATGAGAGGTTTCGTAACAAATATCGAAAACGATACGCTCGAGAACCAGGATTTCAGACGCGTGTTGTATACCGCCAAAAACACACAACTGGTTTTGATGAGCCTGCGGGCAAATGAAGAGATCGGAGAAGAAATACACGACCTGGACCAATTCATCCGAGTCGAGGCTGGGCAAGGACTTGCACTCATCGACGGCGGCGCGCATCGACTGTCCGATGGCTCCGCCGTTATCATTCCAGCCGGCACCAAGCACAACGTGATCAATGTTTCAGACACAGAAGAGCTGAAACTCTACACACTCTACTCGCCGCCCGAGCATCGCGACGGGACAGTTCACAAGACCAAGAGCGATGCGCTCGAGCACGAGGAACATTTCGACGGCAAAACAACTGAATAGGAGACTTGATGAAAGTACATTGGTTAACAGACGCTGACGCGGCACTCGCGGAAGCCAAGACGCAAAACAAGCCTCTGCTCATCGACTTTAGCGCCGCGCCGGCATGAGGCGCATGTGCTCGGCTGGAAGCCGAGTCGTACGACGATGACGAGACTGCTGCTTTTATTGACAACAACTTCGTGCCGCTCGAGGCGCACATCAAAGAGCATCCCAAGAATTTCCATCGATTCGACGCGCTGTGGACGCCGAGTGTGATCATTCTCGATCCAAATGGAAAAGAAAGATTTCGCATCGAGGGCTACTTGCCGAAAGACGAGTTTCGCGCGCAGTTGGAATTGGCTCTTGCGCGTGTCGCGTTCATGAGTAAGAACTGGAAAGATGCCGAACGCAGATACACCGAAGTGATCGAGCATTATCCGGAGTCGAAGGCCGCGCCTGAAGCGCTCTACTGGAAAGGCGTGAGCCGCTACAAAGGCACGAACGATCACACGGTGCTCGGCGAGCTGCCCGGTCAGTTTCAGGAGAAATACCCGGACAGCGAGTGGGCATTGAAGACCGCCGCGTGGGTTCATTAGCAACCGCGGGAGAACGGATCAGGAGAGAAAGCGATGAAAGCTCAAATCAAACTCGGCCGTATTTTTGGTGTCGAGATCGGCCTGCACTACAGTTGGTTCATCATTGCTCTTTTGATCACGTTCTCCCTCGCCGGACAGTTTCAGGAGCACAATCCGGGTTGGAGTGACGGCTTGCGATGGGGTGTTTCAATCGTCACGGCCGTTCTGTTCTTTGTGGCGATCGTGGTCCATGAGCTGTCGCACGCGATTGTCGCGAAGCTTCGCGGTTTGCCGGTGCGCTCGATCACGCTCTTCGCGCTCGGCGGTGTAGCGCAGATCGAGAAAGAAGCCGCCGACGCGAAGACGGAGTTTTGGATGGGCATCATCGGTCCGATCACGAGCTTCGTGATCGGTGTGGTGTGTCTCGCGATCACTGTCGCGCTTGGCTGGACGCCGCCGGAGTTTCCGCAACGACCGTTGCCGGCGATGTTGATGTGGCTCGGTGTCATCAATATCGGGCTCGCGGTCTTCAACATGATTCCCGGATTTCCGCTCGATGGCGGGCGCGTGCTGCGCGGCATCGTGTGGTGGATCACAGGCAATGCAGTGCGCGCGACCAGGATTGCGGCTCGCGTCGGACAAGTGATCGCGTTCGTGATGATCCTCTACGGTTTGCTGCAGTTCTTCAGAGGCGCCGGTTTCAATGGTCTTTGGATGGCGTTTATCGGTTGGTTCCTGTTGAGTGCATCGCGCGAGAGTTATGCGCAGATGGTCATTAGTGAAGGACTGCGCGGATTGCGTGTGGGCGACGTGATGTCGCGCGACTTTCCTCTTGTTGATGCGCACTCAAATCTTCAGACGTTTGCTGAAGAACATTTGACGCGCACTGGACGGCGTTTCTGGGTTGTGACTCTGAACGGGCAGCCGGAGGGGATCATCACGCCGCACGAGATCAGCACGGTGGCGCGGAATCGTTGGCCCTACACAACCGTGGCAGACGTGATGCGACCGCTCGATGCAACTCACACGGTTAATCCAAATACGCCTGTCACCGAAGCGCTCGAGGTGATGGCGCGCCAGGACCTGAATCAATTACCAGTCATGAACGAGAAAGGTCTCGCCGGATTAATCTCCCGCGCGCACATCCTCCAACTCATCCAAACCCGCGCCGAGCTGCACCTCTGATCGGCGGGGACAAGCCCCTCTTCCTGACTTGTTCCTTCTTTTGAAGCGCGAGAACTCGAACAATGCTGCCCATCACTGGCGGCAGCAGCAAATCGGAAACGCGCATCGCTGTTGATGCTTTGCTGATGGACACGGAAAAGAATCGTTACCTGCCAAACGGGCACAACTGGCAGCGACCGAATCTACCATGTTATCTTCCCGGCAACGGTGGTCTGCTCTATGCAATTGCATTGATGGCGGGTGGATGGAGAGGCGGCCCCAACCAAAACGCTCCAGGCTTTCCTGCAGATGGAACGTGGTCCGTGACCTCGGAAGGTCTTAGGTTGGCGGATTAGATTTCTCTGTGCAACCTCTGTGTTCTCTGTGTCTCTGTGGTGAGTTTTTGCTGCGAATTCAGTTAACCACAGAGACACAGAGAACACAGAGGTTGCACAGAGAAGAAGTCCGACAAGAGACTTTCGTGCAAAGCTGTTTCCAGGCTGAATAAGATCCCCCCGGAGGTGAATGACTATGGAGACATTGATCAAAGATCTTCGTTTCGGCATTCGCAGTCTTGCAAAGCGCCCTGGCTTCACCGCCATCGCAGTTCTCACACTTTCTCTCGGCATCGGCGCTTCGACCGCGATTTTCAGCGTCGTCGATGGCGTGCTGTTGCGCTCCCTGCCCTATCCCGAGCCCGATCAGATCGTGCAGCTTCGCGAGGTCAATCAGCGCGGCGTGCGAATAGCGTTTGCTGAGCCAAACTTTTTAGACGTTCGCGCTCGCAGTCATTCATTTCAAGGCGTCGCGCAATACAGTGGCCAGCTCGCCACCATAACCGGCGGCAGTGAACCGGTCCGCGCTTCCGCTTACATGGTCTCTGCCGACTTCTTCAATGTGCTCGGCGTCAAGCCACTCGTCGGTCGCACGTTTGCTCCTGAAGAAAGCAAAATGGGCGGCGCGCCAGTCGCTGTTGTGAGTTACGGTTTCTGGCAAAAGTTCCTCGGCGGAAAAACGGATCTAACCGGAACAGCTCTGAGCGTCATGGATCAGAGCCTCAACGTCATCGGCGTGATGCCGGCCGAATTTGCATTTCCACGCAATGCCGAGATTTGGGCCCCGCGAGAAATGTTTCCCGCAGAGATTTCGCGCTCCGCTCATAACTGGAGTGTCGTGGCGCGTATGCGTCCGGACGTCACAGCCGAACAGGCTTACGCAGACGTGAGCGCGATCGCTAAACAACTCAAACAGGAATACGGCAAAGACATGGACGGCGTTGATTTCGCCGTCGTTCCGCAACAAGAGTACATGGTCGGAAACGTGCGCGGCGCACTACTGATGATCTTCGCAGCCGTCGGCTTCCTGCTGCTCGTCGCGTGTGCAAACGTTGCGAACCTGCTGCTGGCCCAGGTCACCACGCGCCAGCGTGAGTTCTCGGTACGGGCAGCCCTTGGAGCAACTCGCTCGCGGCTGGCGCGACAGTTCATCACCGAGAACCTTTTGCTCGTACTCATCGCGGGCGCGCTCGGAGTGCTATTCGCGTTTTGGGGAGTCAACCTGTTACTCAGTCTAAATCAGCAAGCGCTGCCGCGGATGAGTGAAATCGGCGTGAATGCGCGTGTGGTTGGTTTCACGCTCGGTCTTTCGGTGGTGATCGCAGTATTGCTCGGTATCGTGCCGTTGCTTCGTTTCTCGACGAAGGATCTCGAAGCGAGTTTGCGAGAAGCAGGCGGCGCCACGCTCGGATCCGCGGGCCAGCATTCGCGAAATCTTCTCGTCGTAGCGCAAATGGCGTTGACCTTGATCTTGCTCGTCGGTGCAGGTTTGCTGGGTAAGAGTTTTTATCGACTGCTGCAGATCGATCCCGGCTTCCGTACGGAGAGCGCGGTGGCGATGGAGTTGTCGCTGCCGAACCCGCGTATGGACGAGTCGCGCTACAAGAAGCTGATGGAGTCGTACGATCGCTTGCTGAAGCACGGCGAGGCTCCGCCCGAAGACACTAAACTCACCGCCGAAGAAGAACGGCAGAGACTCTTCCATCAACAACTCCTCGAACGTCTGGGCAACACGCCCGGCGTAACCGCGGTCGGCATGATCAATTACCTGCCGCTCTCGGGCGGCGGACCTGACGGAATGTTTCTAGTCAACAACAATCCGGCACGACAAGGTAATGCAAGATACCGTCTGGCGAGTGCGGGTTACTTTGCGGCGATGGGAATTCCGGTGCTGCGCGGCCGCACGTTTGATGCGACCGATCAGGTCAACGCGCCGAACGCGGCGGTTGTGAGCCAGTCGTTTGTGAAGAAATACTTCGCAAACGAGGATGTGATTGGACAGACGATCCAGTTTGGAAACATGGACGGCGATTTGCGACTGCTGCACATCGTTGGGGTTGTCGGTGACGTGCATGATAACGGTGTTGACGTTGCGGTCGGACCGACAGTTTACGGCAATGCATTGCAGCGTTTGCCGTCGTCAAGCTGGAACGTTGTCGCGCGTGCCACCGTGGAGCCGGGCTCGCTCGTGCCTGTGATGCGCGAGACGGTGCGGTCGCTCGACCCGCAACTGCCGCTCAAGTTTCGCACGCTCGACCAGGTGTTTTCGTCGTCACTCGATCAGCGTCGGTTTAGTCTCGTGATCTTTGGCGTGTTTGGAGTGGCGGCGTTGTTGCTGGCAGCGATGGGGATCTACGGAGTTACGGCGTACGTCGTGACACAGCGGACGCGCGAGATCGGCATACGCATGGCGCTCGGCGCGCAGCTCGCCGACGTATTGAAGATGGTGCTGCGATACGCGATGACGCTCGTCGTGATCGGCACACTCGTCGGTTTGGCGGGCGCTTATGCAATCACGCGCGTGATGTCGAACTTGTTGTTCCAGGTGACGCCGACTGATCTCTTGACGTTCGTTGCGGTGCCGGCGGTATTGCTGCTCGTAGCCCTCGTCGCCTGTCTCATCCCCGCGCGACGCGCAACCAAAGTCGACCCACTAATCACGTTGCGTTACGAATAGACAGCGGGGCAAGCCCCTCTTCCTAACTTGTTCTTTTTTCTCCCTTGTTCGATTTCTCGCGTCTAAACGAAGTCACAAATCAGAACAAAGAACAAGTCAGGAAGAGGGGCTTGCCCCCGCCGCTCGATAACCTTGCCAGAGACTAATGGCTGCAACTAAACAAGCGAGCGGGCAGAGCAGCATCGAGTAGCGCATGTTGAGTGGTGTGGTGGTAGCGCCGAGCCAGTCGTTGAGCTGGCCGATGATGAGCGAGCCGATGCCGTAGGCGATGATCACGGCAAAGAAGTAAACGCCGATGCCGAGTCCACGCAGCTCCGGACCTGCCATGTCGTGAACGTCCGCCGCTGCGGGCCCTAGCCACACGAGCGACAACGCGAGCAACACCAGATTCGCAACCAACAGCAACAGAAGATTCCCCGAAAAGATAAACAACAACCAGAACGGCACTGCGATCAGTGCGGCAAGAGCGCCGAACAACATGCGACCGCCGCGTCCGAAGCGTCGAAACCTGTCTGCGAAATAACCACCAAGAATCGTCCCCGGCACGCCTGCAATCAGCGTCAACACACCGCCATAGAATCCGATCGTCAACAGGTCGAGCTTGTAGATTCGCGTGACGAACGTCGCACCCCAAAACGAGAGATTGTTTGCGGCGAGACCAAAACAGCCGTAACCGAGATAGTGATATCGCAGCGGCACTGAATTGAAGAGAATCTTCCAATCACGCGCCGTGTACTTTGTTGTTGCGGTTTCTGTTTTTCCACGCGGCTGTTCGCGTAACAGATAAACCAGCACCGCGATCACGAGTCCGGGAAAACCCAACGCATAAAACGCAACGCGCCAACCGTAGTACTGTCCCAGCCAACCACCGAGAAAGAACGCGAGACCAGCGCCGATCGCAATCCCACTTGAGTAGATTGCCTGCACAGTGGCGCGCACACGTGGCGGAAAATAATCACTCAACAACGAGAGCGCTGCCGGTCCAAGTGTCGCTTCGCCAACACCGACCATCACACGACACAGCAGCAACGACCAGAAACCATTCGCAAATCCAGTCAACCCTGAGAAGAGACTCCACACCGCCAGCCCCACGGCGATCATGTTCTTCCGAACAGCGCGATCCGCAAGGCGCCCGAACGGAATGCCGAGCACAGTGAAGAAGATGACAAACGACATGCTGCCGAGCAATGCAAGCTGCAAGTCACTAAAGGACATCTCCTTCTTGATCAACGGCAGCAGAATGTAAATGATCGTGCGGTCGAGATAATTGAAGACGTAGACGAGCGTGAGCAACGAGAGCGCATACCACGAATACCCACGAACTGAGTTATCCACAGATTACACAGATTCCTTTCTGCGTAATCTGTGGACGAGAACAGTCGCTTCACCACGAATGACTGTTTCCGCGCGCTGGTTCACGCAAACCGTTTCGAGTTTCAAGATCGGCTTATCCTCGCGAACCTCGCGCACAGTAACGCGCGCGGTGATCTCGTCACCGGGAAACACCGGCGCGACGAACTGTAACGTCTGACCGAGATACACACTCCCCTTACCCGGCAACTTGTTCGCGAGCACGGCGGAGATGAGCGACGCAGTCAACATCCCGTGCGCGATCCGTCGCCCAAAACGCGTCGTCTTCGCAAACTCCTCGTCGACGTGAACCGGATTGTGATCGCCAGTCACATTCGCGAACGCATCGATGTCTGACTGCTCGATCGTCTTTGTTATCTCAGCGCTGTCGCCAACTTTCATCGTCATTCACCAGCTAAGAACTTCAGCACCGCCGCATTGAACTCTCCCGGTTTCTCAAGGTTCGGCACGTGACCACACTGATCGATCACGAACATCTTCGACCCCGTGATGTCTTTATTGAAACGCTCGCCTTCAGCCAGCGGCACGAGTCCATCCTGGCGTCCCCAGATGATTAGCGTCGGTCGCTTGATCGTTTTGGCAATGTCGTCGAGGAAATCTTCACCGCGAATGATCGACTCGGTGACGCTGTTGATCGTGTAGCCATCACCGGCCGCGAGCCGTGCGGCGATTGACTGATCGATAAAGGCGTCAGTCTGGAATGCTTTGTTGTAGAAAACTTTTGCGAGGAGGACCTTCATTCCTTCGCGCGTCGTTGGGTTCAGACCCCAGTAAACACGCGTATCGAAATCCTTCGGCGGCGCATAGCCAGCCGCATCCTCGAGCACGAGTTTGTCGACGCGATCCGGAAAGCTCGCTGTGAACATCGTCGCGATCCAACCACCCATCGAATTCCCGACAAGGGTCGCGCGCTCGATCTTGAGCTGTTTGCAAAACTGATCGAGGAAGTCGACGTAAGTGCGGATGCGATAGTTGACGAAAGGCTTATCAGACTTGCCGAAACCGATCTGATCGGGAACGACGACGTGATACTTCTCGGCGAGTGGGGCAATATTAAAATGCCACGACTGCCACGAGCCACCGAGCCCGTGCAAAAGAATCACCGTCGGTCCCGATCCGGCCTCCACATACTGGATCTTCTGACCAAAGACGAGAACCTCTTTCGGCGTCTGCGCTCTCGCTACCGAAGTAACAAAAAACGCGATGGCTAATAGGAATACAATCCGTGTTTTCATCGGTGTTCATCCGTGGCTAAATAGAGTCCATCAATCACGTCCCGAAAACGATTTGTAATAACGTCCCGCTTGAGTTTCCCTGTCGGCGTGATCTCGTCGCGTGCGATCTCGAAGTCACGATCTAAAACTGCAAAGCGCTTGATCGACTCAGTTGACGACACGCGCCGGTTCACGCCATCGACGATTCCCTGCACAGTCTCCCGCGGCACAACAGAATTCAAAGTGATCAGCGCGACGAGAAACGAACGTCCTTCACCGTAAACCATCGCCTGGCTGACCACGTGATTCTCCTTCAACATGTTTTCCAGCAACGCGGGGGCGACTTTCTTCCCGGTTGAAGTAACTATCAACTCCTTCTTACGCCCGATAATCTTCAGAAAACCGTCTGCATCAATCTCACCCAGATCGCCGGTCAGCAGCCAGCCGTCAGCAAACATCTTCGCCGTCTCTTCCGGCGCTTTGTAGTAACCGCTAAACATCATCTCGCTGCGAACGAGGATCTCTTTGTCGTCAGCGAGGCGGACTTCACAGCCGGGCATCGGCGGTCCAACAGTGCCGAACTTGTAATTATTGGGCCGATTGAACGCAACGCACACATTCTCCGTCAGCCCGTACGCCTGCAAGATCGGCAAACCCGCGGCGGCAAAGAACTCAGCCACTTCCAACGGCAGCGGCGCGCCGCCTGAAGTGAGGAGTCGAATGCGCCCGCCAAAATAGTCTTTAACGTTCGTCGATCCGTCCGCAATGATGCGTGCGTAAATCTTTTCGAAGAAACGCGGGAGACTCGCAAACACAGTCGGCTTCACGTCAAGCATGTACTCACCGAGACGCGCGAGATCGTCGACAAAATAAGCAGACGCACCCGCATACAGACGGTTGTACAAACCGGAAATTCTCTCCGCCACATGACAAAACGGTAGATATGAAAACGAAACATCCGTGTCGTAGATCGGAATCGTCTGTCGCAACGACTCGACGCTATTGATGATGTAACGATGACTCAAACACGCGCCCTTCGGCGCGCCTGTCGTGCCTGACGTGTAGACCATTATCGCGACATCGTCAGGCTTCGCACTTTCTACCCGTTCTTCCAACAACGGCGCGAGCCGCGAGCGTTCTTCGCGACCGCGCGCGATGAAATCGCCATAAGCAATTACATCATCCGCGCCGTTAGTATCGAGCGCGATGAGGTGACGCACTTTCCGAAACTGAGCGCGAACGCTGAGCACCTTCTGGAGTTGCTCACGCGTATCTACCAGCACAAACTCAGCGTCGGAATGATTAATAATGTAAGCGATCTGTTCCGCTGAACTGGTCGGGTAAAGACCGACACCAACGCCGCCGGCCATGATCGTGCCAATATCGCTAATGGGCCACTCCGGCACGTTGCCCATCAGAATGCAGATTGAACCGCCACGCCTTAGCTCGAGCGATAACAGCGCCGTGGCAAACTCGTAAGTCTCCTGCTCAAACCGCCGCCACGAGATCCCCTGCCAACGATCCTTTGAACGAAAGTAAAAGACATCCTTCTGCTCAGCATTCACGTACCGGCTAACACGATCGACGAACAAAGAAGTGACTGTCGGATACTCCATTTTGTGCTTTTTGCGCCTCTTTGTGGCTTTGCACGAAAAGTCTCTTGTCGGACTTCTTCTCTGTGCAACCTCTGTGTTCTCTGTGTCTCTGTGGTGAGCTTTGCTGCGAATTCAGTTAACCACAGAGACACAGAGAACGCAGAGGTTGCACAGAGAAGAGCGATCTGCTGACTTTAGTGCAAAGACCTCTTTATGGCTAATACTTAAACGCGACGCAGGCCATATTGAGGCCGCCACCGGAAGCGCACATGATTACATTGTCGCCACGATTCAGTTTGCCGGCATTGATCGCGTCATGAAGCACCATCGGGATGCACGCGGAACCCGTGTAGCCCCACTTCTGCATGATCGTGTGCGTGCGCTCCAGCGGCAGCTCGAGCTTCGCCATCACTTCCTTGATCGTGCTCAGATTCACCTGCGTGAACAGAAATAGTTTGATGTCATCAACTGTCAGCTTCGACTTCGCCAGCACCTCTTTGACAATCGCCGGCCACCCTTCAGTATTCACTTCCGCCGGATACTTCTTCGCGAACCGCACCTTGGTCCACCTGCCCTCGTCGATAACTTGAGCGGTGATCGGCAGGTGAGTTCCGCCAGCGTAGATCCCCATGTGATCGTGAAAGCTGCCGTCCGCACGAAGCTTCCCGGCGAGAAAACCCGGTCGCTCCTCGCTCGCTCGCAACAAAACGGCGCCCGCACCATCAGCAAAGATCGTGGCCGTCTTCTTGTCGCGCCAGTCGAGATACTTGCTGATCGCGTACGCACCCACAACAAGCACGTTGCGATAAGCAGAATCGGCGATGATGAACTTTGACGCAGTATCAAGCGCCGTCACAAACCCGGCGCACGCGCAGTTCACGTCAAACGTTCCCGCATTCACAGCGCCTAGACGATGCTGCACGACAACAGACGTAGCCGGTGAAAGCTGCTCGGGCGTGTCAGTCGCGAGAATGATCAAATCCAACTCGGCCGGGTCGAGTCGCGCCGCTTCGAGCGCCTGCCTACTCGCGTGTGTAGCAAGGTCCGCAGTGCTCTCATCGTCAGCAGAGACGTGTCGCTCATGAATCCCGAGAACGTTGGTGACAAACTCGTTGATGTCCTCACCAAGAATGCGACTCAGATCATCATTCGTAACAATCTTTTCAGGTATGTAAATCCCCGTGCTAACAATATCCGCGAACATCGTTTTACTTATCAGTGTCATCCGTGGCTAAAAACTCCGTAACGATTCGATTAAACTCGCCGGCCTGCTCGATGAAAAACGTATGACTCCCACCTTCCACAATATGAATCCTAGCTCCGGGAATCTCCCGAACAAGATTGCGCGAGTTTTCCACCGGCACGATCACATCCGCATCACCACTCAACACCAGCGTCGGACTCTTGATCTCCGCAAGTCTCGACTCCGCATCGAAACTCATCGCCGCTTGCAACTGACTCAGATAAATGTATTCAGGTACGTCATTCGTCGCACGCAAATGCACGATGCGATCGACTTCATCGACCTGCGTCCGCACGTATTCCGGCGTGAACGCGAGCAGCAGGTTCTCTCGCATCCGGTCTTCACTGTTAAGCCCCTTCGTTGACGCGAGCGCTTGCAGAGTCTCAGGCGCGGGCACAACGTGATTTGGACCACCAAAACTCGTGCAACAAAGCACCAGCTTTCGTGTCATCGCCGGATACTTCAGCGCAAATTCCTGCGCGACGAAACCACCAAACGAAGCGCCAACGATATGCGCACTCTCGATACCGATCGTCTTCAAAAGATGCGCGACATCGTCAGCGAGCAAACCGATCGTTTGCGCACCTTCCGGCTTGTCGGAAGCTGAAACACCCCTCGGATCGAAGATGATGACGCGAAACTTGCGCGACAGCTCGGTAATTTGCTTAAACCAAATCCAACGACCTGCCGCAAACCCTGGGATCAGCACCACCGGCGCGCCATCACCCTCGATCTCGCAGTAGAGCTTCAGTCCGTTGACAGATACTTTGGGCACAAGATTTACAAGATTCGGACAGGATTTACATGTTAATTCTGAAAAATCTTGTAAATCCTGTCTAACGACTTAGAAATTCAACTTAAACGCAAACTGGATCACGCGCGGTCCGGAGCTCGTCGCCGTAATCTGTCCAAACGTCAGCGGCACGGCGACGTTGTTGTTCGGATTCGCGAAGTTGGCCCAGTTGAAAAGGTTGAAAAACTCCGTGCGAAACTCACCACGCACTCTTTCCGTGATCGGAATGAACTTCACGATCGAGAAGTCCATATTCTTCTGTCCCGGACCGTAAAGGAAATTGCGCGGCGTGTTTCCAAACGGATTGTTCGGATCGAAATTCGGATTTGTCGGAACACCGAGACTCGTCCCCGACGCGACAAACGGTCTCGAAGCAACAAACGCGTTAACGTTGAAGAAACCATTGAGCCGCTCCTGCGTGCTGCCCGACGTCTCGACGCTACCGGTAAATCCGGACGCGGAGTTTGCGCGCTGGATGACGTTGTTGCCAACGATATCGACGATCGAATACGGAGTTCCTGTCTGCAACGTCAGGATACCGTTCAACTGCCAGTTGTTCAGAATCACACGCGCCGAGCTCGACTCGGAAACGAGTTTCGGCACGTCGTAAACAAAGCTCGTGACGAAGCGATGGCGCCGGTCGAAATCCGATGGCCCATAGTTCGTT
>Ga0105238_10002830_pt1 | contig 17309 bp, 20 predicted proteins | sample KBSC34metaG_FD_81526 | JGI IMG/M metagenome (GOLD analysis project Ga0105238, IMG submission 81526) | Corn rhizosphere microbial communities from Kellogg Biological Station, Michigan, USA - KBS C3-4 metaG | ecosystem: Host-associated > Plants > Roots > Rhizosphere > Soil | place: Michigan, USA... | reverse complement strand
TGTCCGCCGCATGTACGAGCAGCGGCACCTTCAGCTCGCGCGCGTGCGTGATCGGCGACCGCTCGAGATACGGCTTCGGATTCTGCTCGAACGTTCCGCCGAATCCCTTCTGCGCCGCGAACGTTCTGCGGTATCCCTCGGAATGCATCTTCATGCGCGTCGGCAGGTCTGCAACGGGAACGTGCGCGACGGCGACCTTGAACAGATCCGGCCGGCGGAAGATCGCGTGGAGCGTGATGAATCCGCCGTGGCTCCATCCCATGATGCCCAGCCGGTCCAGATCGGCCCACGGCACGTACTCGGCCAGGTAGTCGTGTGCGCGGATGCAGTCCTCGACTTCCTTCCCGCCGTAGTCGATCGCGTCGTAGTGCTCGCGTCCGTAGCCGGTGCTCCCGCGATACTCGGGAGCGACCACGATGTAGCCGCGCGAGACGAGCGAGCGGACCTCGGGTATGTACAGCGGCTCGAAGTCCCCGTGCACACCGCCGTGCACGATGATGATGGCAGGATGCTTTCGCGTGGTGTCCCGCGGCAGGAACACGTACGCCGGGATGATCATGTCATCCGCGCCCGCGTACATCACCTTGTGCACGATCATCTCGCCGCCGAGCTGCAGCTGGAAATCGATGTCACCGTAACGTTTGAAGAGCATCTGCTGCGTGAAGTCGTCGATCCCCGATTCGGCGCCGACGGGCCTGGCAGCCTCGGAGCTGTGTCCCGTGGCGCAAGCCGAGGCCAGCAGGAGGACGCCGGCGCAGAGGAGGGTCGTTGGTCGTGCGGAGTGAAGCGAAGACAGTCGAGACATGAGCTGCGCAAAAGGATGAGCGGCACGGAGTGACGGCTGAAAGCTGTGTATCGGCACCGCCATTCGCGAGCCCTTGCCAAGTCGCTGCAGAGCCACGGAGTTACGCACCGCCAGGCGCACTCAACTTTCGGCACGTGGATTGCCTTTGATGAGCGCAACGGCTCGCCGATCAGGCAGCCGGACGTAAACGTCTCACTGTATCGAGGTGCTTCATGGACAAGAACAACAACCTGGGCGACAAAGGCCTGGCCAACGAGATCAAGGGAAACGTCAAGGAGACCGTCGGCAAGGTGCGCGGCGACCTCGGCGATGCCGTCGACAATAGCAGCGAGCATCTGAAGGGCCGCGCCCAACAGGCGGAAGGAAAAGTCCAGAAGAACGTCGGGAAGGCGGAACAGAAGGCGGACGAGCACATGAATCGCTCCGACTACGACGAGAAGAAGCACTAGTCGATCGGCTGCGCGATAAAAAGAGACCGGCCCCGGAGCGAGTGCTCCGGGCCGGCTTTGCATTGGCGCGCTATCGTGCGCGGCTCACTGCTGCTTCGACTCTTCCTTCTTCGACTCGTCGACCCAGTCCTGAAAGCGCCGCTGTTGTGCCGGGTCGAGCAGCCGCTTGATCTGCACCCGCGTCGCCTCGCGCACGGAGTCGAGCTGCGGGCGAACCGGCGCGACGATCTTGCTGAGCTCGCGATGCCGAATGTCCAGCAGGCTGTCCACCTGCGCGCGCTGCAGCGCCGTCAATTGCAGCTTGGACGCCATGTAGGCGCGCACCGCCTGCCGGTCCGTATTGGCATCGCACGCCGGACGCGTGAGCACACGATCCAGCGAGAACCCGAGCGCGCCGCCGCACAGGAGCGCGCCGAGCAGAAAGCCCACGGCCATCGACTTCGATTTCCTCATCGCAGACTCCGGCTCATGGACCCATCACGTAGCGCAGCGTCACATCCCGCGATGCCTCGCGCTCCGTCTCGCTCGCCACCTGCACCGGCGCCACCCGGCTCGATTCGATCTCGCGATACGCGGCCAGCGACCGCTGGCGATTGGAGTGTTGCGCGACCAGCCCCGCCACGACGATCGCCGCCGCGCCCGCGATCGCGAGCCCGCGACGCCACCGCGACAGCTGGCGCCACCAGAGGTCTTCCTCCGTCACGCTCACGCGCGCGAGAATGCGGCGCTCCAATCCTTCCCAGAACGCCTCCCCATCCGGCGGAGCATAGATGAGTCGCAGCGTGCGAGTCATCTCGTCATCGCGTCCATTGGGTCCGATTCGCGGCTCCATCGTCATCGCTCGCTCCAGAGGTCGCGCAGCCGCTCTCGCAGCGAAGCGCGCGCATGATGAAGGTCCGATCGCGCCGTCCCTTCGGGTATTCCGAGCATCACACCGATCTCGCCGTGCGTGTAGCCCTCGACGTCGTGCAGCACCAGCACGGACCGCTGGCGATCCGGAAGAAACTCGAGCGCCACGCTCAGCCTGCCCCGCAGCTCCGACCGCTCCGACGGATCGAACTGCGGAACGGACAGCGTCTCCGGCAGGGAGTCCGCATCCCGCACCTTTCTCCGCCGTCCGATGTCGAGCGCCGCGTTGGCGACGATGCGATTCAGCCACGCCGCGAACGCCTGCTCCGGCCGGAAACGCTCCAGCGCGCGATAGGCGTGCAGAAAGCCATCCTGCACCGCATCCTCGGCGTCCTCGTGCGTCGCGCATATGGCCCGCGCCACCGCGTACGCCCGCCGCATGTGCGTGTGGACGAGCATCGCGAACGCCGTCTCGCTGCCGCTCTGCGCCTCGCACACCAGCGTGCGCTCAGCGTCCGGATGAGCGGACTCAGCCGTTGGTACAGGCAACGGACGGTCGAGTAGGTGGAGCGGAAGAGCGGTCATTTTCGATGAGCGTGACGACTCGATCATACGCACCGTAGCGGCGCAGCGTTGACCGTCTCCGGTCAGCCGGCAATAGGGGATCCCTGGAGCCCGATCGAGCCCGCCACCGGTCGCAGTGCCTCGATCACGAATTGAATGTGCTCGTCCAGATCCACTCCGAGCTCGGAGGCGCCCTGGAGCACGTCCTCGCGACTCACGCCACGAGCGAACCCCTTGTCCTTCATCTTCTTACGCACCGAGCGCCCATCCAGATCGAGCACGCTTTTCGACGGACGGACGAGCGCGGAGGCGGTGATCAGCCCGGTGAGCTCGTCGACCGCGAAGAGCGCCTTGGCCATGCGAGTCTCCCGCGACACACCGCAGTACGTCGCATGCCCGAGAATGGCCTGAAGCATGTCCTCCGGATAGCCATGCTCACGAAGGATGCGCACCCCCTCGGCGGGATGCTCCTCGGTCGCCGAGTGCGCGTCGTTGGGGTAGCGCTCGTAGTCGAAGTCGTGCAGCAGCCCGGTGAGTCCCCAGCGTTCCGGGTCTTCGCCGAAGCGCTCGGCGTAGGCGCGCATCGCCGCCTCCACCGAGAGCATGTGCGCACGGAGCGATTCGCTGGCGGTGTACTCGTGCACGAGCGCGAGTGCGCTCTCGCGCGAAGGCAATGCGGACGGCGATTCCAACGGGGAGGCAGTGCTCATCACTTCCTGATATCGGTATGTGCGACAACGGACATGCCCGGACGCAGTGGACGCGCTGCTCCGCATCCCTTCGTGATGGCGATGCGCACCGGCAGGCGCTGCACCACCTTCGTGAAGTTGCCCGTCGCATTGTCCGGAGGCAACAGGGCGAACCGCGCCCCCGTCGCCGCACTCAGACTCTGCACCTTCCCCTCGGCCTCGCATCCCGGATACGCATCCACGTCGAGGGCCACCGGCTGACCGACGTGCATCCTGTTGAGCTGCGTCTCCTTGAAGTTCGCGGTGACCCAGGTTCCGGTGTCCGCGACGATCGACATCATCGTCTGGCCGGCCTGCACGAGCTGCCCGACCTCCACCTGCTTCTTCGAGATCGTCCCCGTCTCGGGCGCCGTGACGTTGGTGTAGCTCAGCTGCAGCTTCGCATTGTCGAGCGAGGCCTGCGCCGCCTCGAGCCGAGCCTGCGCGAGTCGCACGCCGGCCTGCGCGTTCTGCACGGTGCCGCCCGCGGCTGCCGCCTGCCGCTGCAGCGCCTCGACGTCTGCCGATGCGGCCGCCGCAGCCGCCTGCGCCGCATCCAGCTGCTGTGCCGACACGATCTGCTTCGACACGAGATCGCGCATGCGCGCGAGATCGGCGTTCGCCTTCTGCTGATTCGCGAGCGCCGCCTGAATCTGCGCATCGAGCGCCGAGCGCTGACCGGAGGCCGTGGCCACCGCCGCCTGCGACTGGCCCGTGAACTGCCGGCCGCCCGCAGCGGACTGCGCCGCCGCGAGATCCGCCTCCGCCTGCGCGACCTTCACCCGATACTCGGAGTCATCGATGCGCACGAGCGTCTGCCCCTTGCTCACCGAGTCGTTGTCCTGCACCAGGACGGCGGTGACGTAGCCGCCGACCTTCGCGAGCACGGGAACGATGTGACCGTCCACCTGTGCGTTGTCGGTGCTCTCGTGTGCGCGCGAGTAGATGAGCGTCTTGATCCCCCACGTCAGCGCGATCGCGACGGCGAGGATCACCACGCCGATGATGATCTTCTTGCGCATCGAGCTCTTCGCAGGTGGTGTGACGACGGGCTCGCGCAGCGGCGGAGTCGTCGTCGGGGCTGGCTTGCTCACTTGCTCGGTGGTCGTTCCCATGTTGCTAATCCTCAGTGTCGTATGACCGTCTTTCGTTATCGAATTCAGTGAAGCGTGTGTGCCGCGTGCGAGGAGCTAGGGAAGCGCGGTGACCGAACCCACTGCACGTGCCAGTGCCACTTTCGCGCCTTGATAGCTCGCCAGCGCATCCACGGCCTGCGTGCGTGCCGAGTTGAGCGCGAGCGACGCCGTGATCACGTCCGCATTGCCGGCGACGCCCGCGCGGAAGCGCTCCTGCGCCTGCGCGACCTCCTGCTGGGCGAGTCTCAGGGCCTCGCGAACCGCATCGGCCTCCTGCCGCGCCGAGGCGAGATCGAGCAGGGCACCGCGCACCTCGATCGCCACCTGCTGACGCAGATCGCGCCGGCGAACGTCGATCTCGTTCGCCATCGCCTTCGCTTCCTCGATCCGCCCTTCGCGGTGCAGGCCGTCGAAGATTGGAATCGAGACCTGGACGCCCCAGTCATACGTGCCGAGATAGCGGTCGTTGCCGATGTATCCGTAGTCGCCGAAGGCCGAGAGCGAGGGAAGCCGCTCCGCCTTGATCGCCGTGACCTGCTGCTGGGCAGCACGGATCTGTTCGTCGGCCGCCCGCAGGTCGGGACGCGCGTGCATCGCCTGCTCGATCGCGCCCGCCTCATCGATGGTGGTGTCGCGGATGTCGAGCTTGGAAAGGCTGTCCGCGAGCGTGACGTTGGCGGTGAGCGGCTGGCCGAGCGAGCGAAGGAGATCGAGGCGCGAGCGGTCGCGCTCGTTGCGCGCGACGATCAGCTGCGCACGTACGGACGCGAACTGCGACTGCGCCCGCGTGACATCGAGCGCGACGCCGACGCCGGCGCGCAACTCTTCCTGCGCGATGCCGAGCAGCGAGTCCGCCAGCACCGAATCGGCCTGCCGCGCACCGAGCTGAGCGTCGGCGCGCTGTGCGCGCAGGTAGGCGCTCGCCGCGTTCTGCGCCGAGAGCTCGGCCTCGTTCTCGGCAGTCGCGCCGAACGCGCGCGCGGTGGTGCGCGCACTCTTCACCCGCTGCAGCGCGGCGAAGTCGAGGAAGTTCTCGGACACCCGTCCGCGCGCATCGAGGAGGTTCACCGGCCCGATCACCTGCCCGCGCGGATCGAAGCCGGGGAAGGGGATGCCGAAGGTCGCCGTGTTGAAGGAGCGGCCGTTCTCCTGCACGTACGCCGACGCCGACGGCAGCAGCTCCGACCGGCTCTGCGTGATGCGCGCGTTCGCCTGCTCGGTTCTGTAGCGAGCCTCGATCGCCGACGCATTGTTGCGGGCGGCCATGCGGGCGGCGTCGCCCAGGGTGAGCGGATGCGTGATGGAGGAGTCCTGCGCCCGGGCAGTCGTTGCCGAGGCGAGCAGAAGGATCATGGGCAGAATGCGAGTGCTGAACGTCATGCTGGTGGTCATGTGTGCACGGGTGATGCTGAAGGCGCTGGCACTTGGCTGATCGCGTGCAGACAGAAGTCCACGAGCTGATCGAGTACCTGGTTGTCGGACAGATCGCGCATGAATGGAATGCGGGCGCGCTTCGCGGCCCAGACGCCGTGGACGAAGAGCACGGAGTGGAGCATGCGGCCGGCAGCGAGCGGGTCGATGTCGCGGAACTCTCCGGACTCGATGCCGCGCGTCACGATGTCGGCGAGGATGCGCATGGAGCGCATCGGGACTTCCTCGATGAACTGCTCGTACAGATCGGGGAAGTGGTGGAGCTCGCTCAGAATGAGTCGGTAGAGAATCTCGAAGGAGGGCGTCCGGACGTAGTCCCAGGAATTGCGCAGATACACGCGAAGCTGTTCGCGCGCGCTCGCACTTTCCGGGATCATCGCTTCGACGGACGCTATGTGCCGCGACGGGATCTCGCGGATCATCTCGCAGAAGAGCGCTTCCTTGTTGGGGAAGTAGAGATAGATCGTGCCCTTGGACACACCGGCCGAACGGGCGATGTCCTCGAGCCGCGCCGCGGCGAGTCCGCGCTCCCCGAAGACCTCGAGGGCGGCATCGAGGATCTGACGCGGACGTTCGCCGGGGAGGCGGCGCCAGCGGGGAGCGTTGGAATGCGTGGACTCAGACATTGCGGCGGTGTGGTTGCACGAGAGTAACTAAACGGCTCGTCAGTAGAGTTGTTCCCGAAGAGCAGGGAACAACGGTTACTGACTCCCTAGTAAGTTACCCGGAAGCGCGCCGCCGGACAAATCGCCAATGCTGAGCTCGTATCGGGGACAAAGGAAAGGCGGACGCTTCCGCGCCCGCCTTTTCGACTCCGGTCCCGTCCGCTGGCGGCTACTTCGCTTCCGCTGCTGCCGGCGCCTCGTGCGCGTAGTGCTCGTTCGTGAAGTGCACGATCGCCGTCATCGCGACCAGCAACAGCACGCCCCCGACGATCATTCCCGTCAGCCCTGCCTTCAGATCTCCCTCTTTCGGTGCGGTCATTTCAGCTCACTCCATCGTGTGTGGCGGCTAGGAAACCCGCACTTTGGTCATCGTGTCGTTCTGCGCGATCTTCTTCAGCACGTCCAGCCCGGACGTGATCTTCCCGAACACCGTGTGCACGCCGTTCAGATGGCGCGTGTTGTTCTCGTCGAGGACCATGAAGAACTGGCTGCCGCCCGTGTCCTTGCCGGCGTGCGCCATCGACAGCGCGCCGACATCGTGCTTGTTCGGATTCCCCTTGGTCTCGCACTTGATCGTGTAGCCGGGGCCGCCCGTGCCGATGCGACGGTCGCCAGCCGGCAGATCGCGCGAGAGCGGGTCGCCGCCCTGCACCATGAAATCCTTGATCACGCGATGGAACTTCACGCCATCGTAGAAGCCGCTGTTGGCGAGCTTCTCGAAGTTGCCCACCGCCAGCGGTGCATCCTTTTCAAACAGCTCCGCGACAATGGTGCCGCGATTGGTCTCGATCGTCGCCTGCTTCGCCATCTGGGAACCAGCCATGGAAGAAAGTCGGAGTGGAAGAGCCCACGGAAGTTAACCGGGCCTGCCGCGCTTCGCATCGACGCGCGCAGACGCTCGTGCTCGCCCTCACACGCGCGATGACGGACAGATGTCGTTGAGCGGGCACACCTCGCACTCGGGCGCGCGCGCGATGCAGATCTGGCGTCCGTGCTCGATCAGCAGATGCGACACCATCGTCCATTGGTCCCGCGGAAAGAGCGGCATCAGATCCTCCTCGATCTTCACGGGATCGGTCTCGCGCGTGAGCCCGAGCCGATTGGAGAGACGCGTCACGTGCGTGTCGACGACGATGCCGATGTTCTTGCCGAACGCATTGCCCAGGACGACGTTCGCGGTCTTGCGTCCGACTCCGGGGAGCTCGGTGAGCTCCTCCATCGTGTCCGGGATGCTGCCCCCGTGCCGCTCGACGGCCGCGTGCGCCATCCCGAGCAGGCTCTTCGTCTTGTTGCGGAAGAAGCCCGTGCTCCGGATGGCGTCTTCGAGCTCCTCGGGCTTCGCATCCGCGAGCGCCGCCGCATCCGGATACCGCGCGAACAGATCCGGCGTGACCATGTTCACCCGCTTGTCGGTGCACTGTGCGCTCAGGATGGTGGCGACGAGGAGCTGATACGGATCCTCGTGCACGAGCGCGCACTGCGCATCCGGATACATCGCCGACAGCCGCCGGTAGTACTCGGCCGCACGCGCCCTTCGCTCCTCCTCGCTGCGCGGCCACCGTTCGCGCAGATGCGGGAGCGCGGGAGCTTTCGGCGCCGGCTTTCCCGGCGCGGATCGCTTCGCGGCTTTCTTCGGCGCGGCCACGGCCTTCGCAACCGCCGCCTTCGCGGCGCCGCGCGCGAGCTTCCTGGCCACTCCCTTGGCCACGCGCCTCGCCACCTTCTTCGCGAACTTCTTCGTGACACCCTTCGCTTTCATGATTCTCTCCGTGAACGTAGGCGCCGCAGGATCGCATCCGCGCTCAGCGCATTGATCACATCCGACGCTTCCAGCCACCCCTTGCGCGCGACGCCCACTCCGAAGCTCATGTTCGCGAGCCCGCGCGTGGAGTGCGCGTCCGGTCCGATCTCGAACGAGCAGCCCAGCGACTTCGCGAGCTGGCAGTGTCGCCAGTCGAGATCCAGGCGGTGCGGATCCGCATTGATCTCCACCGCCACGCCGTTGTCCGCCGCCTTCTCGAGCACCGCCTCGATGTCGATCGCATACGCCTCGCGGCTCAGCAGCAGCCTGCCCGTCGGATGTCCGAGGATCGTGACGTGCGGATCGTCGAGCGCGCGAAGCACCCGCTGCGTCATCGCCTCTCGATTCATCGAAAAGCGCGAGTGCACCGACGCGATCACGTAGTCGAAGCAGTCGAGCAGCGCCGCATCGTAGTCTATCGCACCGTCGGCAAGAATGTCGGCTTCGACGCCCTTCAGCACCAGTACGCCGATATCGCTTGAATTCAAGCGATCGATCTCCGCGTGCTGCGCGAGCACTTCCTCGGGCTTGAGCCCTCCCGCGTAGAACGCCGACTGCGAGTGATCGGTGATCCCGATGTACGCCCATCCCAGCGCGCGCGCGGCGTCCGCCATCTCGGCGATCGTGGCCTTTCCATCGGAGTAGTCGGAGTGGCAGTGCAGAACGCCCCGAATATCGCCCGGCTGGATGAGCGTGGGGAGCGTTCGCGCCTGCGCCGCCGCGATCTCGCCTCGCCCCTCGCGCAGCTCGGGCTCAATGTACGCGAGGCCGAGTGCCTCGTAGAGCGCGTGCTCGGTGGGGACCGCGATGCGCGTGCCGCTCGCATCGCGGAGCTCGTCGCCCGCCAGCGTGAGACCCAGCGATGCCGCGCGTGCCAGCAGCTCACTCTCGTGCGCGCCGCTGCCGGTCGCGCGCCAGAGCGCCGCGGCGAAGCGCTCGGGACTCACGCAGTGCACGTCGAGCACGGTGCCGTCCACGAACCGGATCGCGACGGCGCCGCTCCCGCTGTGCTCCGCCTCCTGCACGCCCGGCATTCGCGCGAGCTCCGCCGCCACGCGCTCGGGCGACTCGCTGCACGACGCCACCACATCGATGTCGCGTACGATCTCGCTGCGGCGGCGGAGCGAGCCCGCGGGCAGCGCGCGCTCGACGGCGGGATGCGCGCGCACCGCGGCGAGCACGAGCTCCGATTCGGCGAGTGCCCGTGGATACAACATGTACGCGCTGTTCTCGCGCAGGTAGGCGATTCCCTTGAGGATCTTCGCACTCGTGCCCGCGCCGAAGCGCGGCAGCTTCGCGAGGCGGCCGTCGCGTGCGGCCTCCTCGAGCTCCGCGAGCGAGGAAACGCCGAGTGCCTCGTGAATCTTCTGGATCTTCGCGGTGCCGAGTCCGGGCACGCGCAGCATCTCGAGCAGCCCTTCGGGGATCTCGCTGCGCAGCTGCTCCAGATAGCGCGACTCGCCGCTCTCGACCAGCTCGCGAATCGTGGAGAGCGTTGCCGGACCGATTCCCTTCAGCTCGGCGAGCTCGCCGGTTGCGAGCGCTGGGCCGAGATCGCCGGTCTGCACTGCGAGCAGGGCGCGAGCGGCGTTACGATAGGCGGCGCTCTTGAAACGGTTTTCGCCCTTGAGCTCGAGGAAGTCGGCGATCTGCGACAGCGCGTGCCCGACCGAGCGCGGATCCATCGATCACGTCACGCGAACGTACGGCAGGTGGGTCGCGTCCTCGTTCGCAGCGTCGGTCACGCGCTCGAGCCGGTCCGGATGCGTGTCGAGATAGTGAAAGGCACGGATCACGAGCGCCTCGAGCTCGCTCGTGGTCGCGAGGGTGCGATAGCCCTTGCGCTCGCCACCGGGAATTGCGTTCGCGTACGCGAGGCCTTCCGCGCGCCAAGGCCGCGTCGCGCGCGCGGCGATCTTCGCCGGATCGAGATCATCGCGGTACGACACGAGCGACACGCCGGGACGATCGGAACGCAGCCCGAGCACCATCTGCACGCGCACGTGCACGCCCGAGTCGGCACGCTCCTCCGTGTTCGCGGCGACGACGAACACGCCGTCGAGCGGTTCGTACGGCGCCTCCGCGGCCACACGGGCCCACAGCTTCTGATAGGGAAACTGCAGGTAGCAGGCGGGCGGCGCCGCGAATATCCAGTCGCTCAGGTCGTATTCGGGCTCCGTGAGCAGCGTGGTCACGGTGCTCTCGAGCGAGTACAGCCGCCGGCCGTACGCCCAGAACTGATAGCCCTGGTAGAGCAGCTCGCCGTACTCGTCGAGGCTCTCGGGGTCGGCATCCTCCGGCACGATCTCGCCGAGCGTGGCGCCGGCGTGTCCGAGCAGCAGGAACTGATCGCGGCGGTGCACGTCGGACCCTCGCTGCTCGCCCTCGGCGCGTATCGCCGGGAATTCTTCGCGCTCGAGCGGCTCGAGGATCAGTTCGTACGGTGTGAGTCGAGCTGGCACGACGGACAAGTTCGCAGGAATCAGGCCGGGTCCTCGACACCGGCGGCATCGCGAAGTCGCGCCACGAGCTCATGAAGCTGATGCTCCGTGAAATCGATCTCGGTGGCCGCGCCCTCGAGATCCACGAGCCCCGCGCGCATCGACACCGCAACCTGATTCAGGTAGCGCACCTTTCGGAGAATGTCGTCGGTGACCGCGCGCAGCGAGAGATAGCGCCGCTTGTTCAGGGTGGCACGCTGAAGGCGGGCGAGCAGCTCCGCCTCCGTGAGCGCGCGCGCGGAGGCGATCACATCGTCCGACGACCGTCCCGAGATGACGCCGCGATCGGGGATCCCCTGGTCTTCCCACTCCTCCTCGGCGAACCAGAGGCGACCCACGTGCTCGATGCCATCGTAGGAGACGATGAGTGACACGTTGAGGCGCCGATCCTCCGCGCCGATCGTCGCGATGTCCCGCTCGATCGAATCTCCCGCTGGCATCATGACTGGGCTCTCGTGCGCTGAAGAAATTCGCGAACCGCAGCAAAGAACGCCGCCTGCCCTTCAACGTAAGGAACATGAGCGCTTTCGTCGAGCACCACCAGCTCGCCGTGGGGCAGCCCGCCGGCGATCAGCTTGGACGAGGCGAGCGGGATCGCGTCGTGCGCGCCGTGCAGCACGAGTGTGGGCGCCTCGATGAGCGGAAGCTGCGGGGTGAGATCGTAGCCTGCGAGACTCTCCCACACGCTCTGCTGCACGCGCCCGATCACGCGGAAGGGGGTGAGCTCGCGCGCGCGCGCAGGATCGGCGAAGTAGCCGGCGACTCCGAGCTCGAAGATGCGTTTGGCGTAGGCTGCAGGGTCGCGCTCGCGGAGTCCCGACGCGGCGATCGCTGCACGCTCCTCCTGGATCCAGGGGGCGCGCTGGCGACGCGCGAGCTCCTCGCTGAACTGCGCCCGAAGCCCGCTGGTGGCGGGAGCCGGGCAGATGAGCACCATGCGCGCCGGCGGCGCCGCGTCGCTCAGCGCCGCGGAGAACCTGTCGTCCCTATCGCCGAAGCCGCCTGCAACGGCGATGGAGTACAACAGCGCGAGCAATCCGCCCCACGAGTAACCCACGAGCGTGAGCGGCTCGAGCGAGAGCTCGCGCACGATCGCAGCGAGATCCTCGACGTGCGTCTGCCAGGTGATGGGAGTGCGGTCCTCCGCTCTCGACCGGCCTCCGCCGCGCTGGTCGTAGAAGATCAGCCGATGGTCGCGCGCGAGCTCGAGCATCTGCGGCAGGAGATAGTCGTGCGACGCACCCGGGCCGCCGTGCAGAACGAGCAGCCTGGGTGCGTCTTCCGGTCCGTATGCGGTGTGATACAGCTCCACTACGGGTGCAGCGCCACCGCCGGCGTCTTGTAGATGGCGCCTCCCTTCATCACGAACATCGCGTGCTCCATGTGCGTGATGTCCTTGAGCGGGTCGCCCGGCACGGCCACAATGTCCGCCCACTTTCCGGCCGCGAGCGAGCCCACGTGCTCGTCCCAGCCGAGCAGCTTGGCGGCGTTCGAGGTGCCGGCCACGATCGACTCCATGGGCGTGAGCCCGCCCCAGGTGGTCATGAGCGTGAACTCGTGTGCGTTCGTCCCGTGCTTGCCGACGGCGGCGTCGGTGCCGAGCGCGATCTTCACGCCGGCGGCCTTCGCGATCTTGACGGAGTTGCGCATCGCCTTCGCGGCATCGAGCGCCTTCTGGCGACGCAGACCCTTGAGCACGCCGTTGTTCGCCGCCTTCTCCACGGCCTCGCCCGCGCTCAGCGTCGGCACCAGATACGTTCCCTTGGCCGCCATCATCTTCGCACCTTCCTCGTCGAGAAAGGAGCCGTGCTCGATCGAGCTGACGCCCGCGCGCACCGCGGTCTTGATCCCCTCGGTGCCGTGGGCGTGCGCGGCGACCTTACGTCCGAGCTTCGTCGCTTCATCGACCATCGCCTTGAGCTCCTCGTACGTGTACTGCGACGCACCCACCGCATCACCTTCGGAGAGCACGCCACCCGTCGCGCACGTCTTGATCACATCGGCGCCCTCCTTGACCATGTAGCGCACCGCCGCGCGCACCTGATCGGGGCCATCGGCGATGCCGGTCTTGATGCTGCCATCGAACAGCCCGGGCTTGTAGGCGTTGTCATCGCAGTGGCCGCCCGTGATGCCGATCGCGTAGCCCGCATTCTCCATGCGCGGCCCCCAGATCTGGTTCTCGTTGATCGCCTTGCGCAGCGCCATGTCGTCGAAGTTCGGCGCGCCCACGTTGCGCACGCTCGTGAAGCCGTCGAGGAGCGTGCTCTTGGCGTGATTGACGCCGAGGATCGCGCTGTACTGATCGTAGTCGTGCACCGCGGCTTCGTCGGCCTGCGGGTCGCCCAGCTCGCGGCCGGCGAGATGCACGTGCGCGTCGATGAAGCCAGGGAGAAGCGTCGCGTCGCCGAGGTCGATGGTGCGCGCGCCTGCGGGCGCCTTCACGTTCGCCGCGGAGCCGACCCAGGTGATGCTGTCGCCGACCACCACGATGGCCGCGTTCTGCACCTCGGCCGACCCGGTGCCGTCGATCAGGTGCGCGGCGCGAAGGACGAAGGTGCCGGGCGGCGCGAGCGTCGAGTCCTGAGCGGCGAGAGGGGCCGAGCCGAGCGTTGCGATCGCGAGAAGAGCGGGGAACGAACGACGATTCATCATGAGTCTCCGAAGATTGTTCAGGTGCCGCGCTTCCCGAGCGTGGCGGTGAGCGCGAGCCGTCTGTCCCCGCGCAGAACGACAACCGTGACGACATCGCCCGGTTTGTGGGCACCGATGGCATCGGTGTATTCGTAGATGTCCTTCACCGGCTTTCCGCCGAACTCGACGATGATGTCGCCGGCCTGCGCGCCGGCCTTGTCGGCGGGGCTGCCGGGAGTCACGCCCGCGAGCTTCACGCCGGGCACGTCCGCGGTGCTCATGTCGGGCACGGAGCCGAACCAGGTGCCGTTCCCGGTGCCCATCGACATCCGGGGCGGCGGCTCCGATGTGCGCACGTAGGTCAGCCGCGCGGGGCGATTCGCGATGTCGCGCGCAATGTGCTCGGCGTAGTCGATCACGCGCGCCTCGCCGGGGACGTTGATCTTGCTCGCCACATCCGTGGCCTTGTGATAGTCCTCGTGCATGTCGGTGAAGAACTGCAGCACGGGAATCGCCTTCGCGTAGAAGGACGCGTGGTCGGAGGGGCCGAAGCCGTCGCCCAGCGCGGTGATGGCGAGTGGCGGCTGGACCGTGTTCGCGCTGTCGACGATGCGCGCATCTCCGCTGCCGTCGTCACGCCGTACACGATCAGCTTGTCGTTTCTGAGCCGGCCGACCATGTCGAAGTTGAGCATGGCATCGATGCTGTCGAGCGGCACCGGGGCGTGGTCGACGAAGTATTCGGAGCCCAGATCGCCCAGCTCTTCACCGCTGAAGTTCACGAAGATGATCGAGCGCCGCGCGGGCGCGGCGTGGAAGCGGCGCGCGAGCTCGAGCACCGCGGCCGTACCGGACGCGTTGTCGTCCGCGCCGTGACGGATCGCATCCTTCGCTTGAGGATCCAGCGCGTCGAACGTCGAGCGGCCGAGGTGATCGTAGTGCGCGCCGATCACCACGTACTCGCTGCGCAGGGCGCGATCGGTGCCGGGCTGCATCGCGATCACGTTCTGCGTCGGAAGCTCGCCGGGCAGGCCGGCGTGCGCCGCGGCGGCCGAACGCGCCGAGAAGAACTGCATGTACGATGCGCGTCCAACGACGCACTCGCGCACGCCCGCGCGCATTTCGGGGCACGTGGCGGCCCGCTCGATCTTCGTGAGGCCGAGGCGCGCGTACTCGCGCGCGAGATACGCGGCCGCGCTGTCGTTCCCCGGGGCTCCGGTGCCACGCCCCTCGAGCGCATCACTCGCGAGATAGTCGATGTCGGCGCGAATGCGCGCCGTGTCGCTCAGAGCGGAGCCGGGCGCCGGACTCGGAGCGTTCGTGCCGTGATGACAACCGAATAGAACGGCTGCCACGCTGGCGAATGCCGCGCGGCGGAACAGTGCGGAGGACATGCTTGGCGGTGGGTGTGGTGAGAAGCGCGCTGCGAGTAGTATGTTATCCGCCGGTGCCCCTTCCTGCCAGACGTCCGCTCCCCACGCTCGCGCTCGCGCTGATTCCTCGCGCGGTCGCGCTCAACCTCGCGCTTGGTGCCGTGGTCGGCGCGCTCAAGCTTCCGGTGTACCTCGATTCGGTAGGAACCATTCTCGTTGCGGTGCTCGTGGGCCCGTGGGCGGGAATCGTCACGGGCATCGTGTCGAACAGCGTGCTCGGGCTGCTCGTCTCGCCGGCGTTGTTCGCGTTCATCCCGGTCGCGATCGTGATCGGATGGCTGGCGGGTATCGCCGGGCGCATCGGCGCCTTCGGCTCGCTGGCAGGCGCGATCGCCGCCGGGCTCGTGATCGGTGTTGCGGCTGCGCTCGCATCGGCGGTGATCGTGATCGCGCTCATGGGCGGGCTCACCGCGAGTGGCACCGGAATCCTGACGATCGCGATCCGCGCGACGCTGGGCGTGAGCGTGGACAGCGCGGCGAAGATCGCGGCGATCGCGACGGATGCGCTGGACAAGCCGCTCTCGTGCGTGCTCGTGTATCTCGTGCTCGAGCGCCTGCCGCTCCGCCTCAGTGCCCGATTTCGGACCGCATGACGAGCGCACTCGATCGCTGGAATCCGCTCACCCCGCTCGCAGCCGCCGTGGCGATGGTGCTCGCCGCGTTCGCGGGACCGCAGCCGTACGCGCCGGCGCTCGTGCTCGCGCTCGCACTGCTCGTGGCGTTCGCAAGCGACATCGGTCTCGAGGTCACGGCGCTCACGATGCTCGTCGTGCTTCCGACCTTCGCGCTGCTCGTGCTGCTCGACGCCGCATTTCCGGAGGCGGGGAGCGCGCAGCGGCAGTGGATTCCGTCCAGAGCCGGCGTTCTCGACGCGCTCGCCATCTCCCTTCGACTTGGCGCCGCGATCGCAGCGCTCGGCGTCATCGTGACGGGCGTCGCACCGCGCCGACTCACGCGTGCGCTGGCGGCGCGAGGGCTCCCGGCGTGGGCCGCGTATCTCGTGATCGCGTCGCTCGAAGCGGTGCCCGACGCGCGGCGGCGTGCCCAGGACGTGATCGATGCGCAGCGGTGCCGCGGCGTCGCGGTGGGCAAGGGCACCGGTGTCCGCGGGCGACTGCGCGTGCTGCCGGCGCTCGCCGGTCCCCTGATCGTAGGCCTCGTGACCGAATCGGAGGAGCGCGCGCTCGCGCTGGATGCGCGAGCGTTCGATCCGCGCGCGGCGCGCACGACACTCGCACCAATCGCGGATCCGGAGGCCGAACAGTGGGCGCGCCGCGTGATCTGGCTCGCGCTCGCGGCGGTGATCGCCTGGCGGCTCTGGCAGTTCGCGCAGTCGCTCACCATCGCCACGTGAGCTTCCCCCTGTTCGCGCTGTGGCTGCGGGTGCGCACGATCGCCTACGACGGTCGCGTGGCGCTGCGCGATGTCTCGCTCGATGTGGCGCCCGGAGAGATCGTCGGGATTGCGGGCCACGTGGGCGCCGGAAAGAGCACGCTCGCACTCGCGGCCGCGGGACTGCTCGGCCGCTCGGTACCGGCGACGATCGATGGAACCATCGTGCACCCGCTCGGCGGCCGCCCCCCCGCGGCGTTCGTGTTCGCGAATCCCTCCACGCAGCTCACGGAGCTCGGCGAGACCGTGGAGGAGGAAGTCGCGGTGGGCCCCGAGAACCAGGCGCTCGACCCGCCAACCGTCCGCCGCCGCGTGGACGATGCGCTCGCGCGCACGAGTGCGATGGCGCTCGCGCAGCGCATCCCGCGCGAGCTCTCGGGGGGCGAGCTGCAGCGCGTGGCACTCGCGTCCGCGCTCGCGCTGGACGCGCCGCTCCTCGTGCTCGATGAGCCCACCGCGCAGCTCGATCCCGAGGCCGCGGCGCAATTCGCCAGCGCGGTGCGCGCGCTGCGCGACGGCGGAGCGGCCGTGCTCATCGTCGAGCAGAATCTCGAGCTGCTCGCATCGCTCGCGGATCGCGTGCTCGTGCTCGCGGACGGTGCAGTGCTTGCAGCCGGCGCGCCGCGCGAAGTGCTCGGGCGCGATCCGCCGCTGGACCCGCGGCTGGGAGGTCTTCGCGCGCGCGAGCACGCGCCGCCCGTGCGCGCGAGTGTAGAGCGCGTGCCCTTGCTCGCAGTCGAGGGTGTGAGCGCCGGCTATGGAGATCGCGAGGTGCTGCGGGACCTCTCGCTCGCGATCGGGATGGGCGAGGTCGTCGCCTGGATCGGCAGGAATGGCGCGGGGAAGACCACGCTCGCGCGAACGATCATGGGACTCGTCGAGGCTCGCTCCGGGCGCGTTCGAGTGGGACAGACGGAGATCGCCG
>Ga0105238_10002828_pt1 | contig 17317 bp, 13 predicted proteins | sample KBSC34metaG_FD_81526 | JGI IMG/M metagenome (GOLD analysis project Ga0105238, IMG submission 81526) | Corn rhizosphere microbial communities from Kellogg Biological Station, Michigan, USA - KBS C3-4 metaG | ecosystem: Host-associated > Plants > Roots > Rhizosphere > Soil | place: Michigan, USA... | reverse complement strand
TGCAGCCATTGTCCAACAGCCACCGGCAATGTTCGGCCAGGAAACCATGGTCGATCTGCAGAGCCTCATCGAAACAAGTCGTAATCGCCGGCATTACGCCTTTCCAGATCATCCGCGGCCTCCCGTGATTGCACCGTGCTCGACTTCCGGACTAGATGTTATGAGATTTTCGAAACGAGTGGGAAAAATGGGCGGCCGTATCGAGTCCTGCGCCCAGCCAAACAGGAAGCCGGCCGCGGGCCCGCAGATGCGGGCCTGGCATGGACCCATTCCGCAGCGTGTCTGCAATTTGGCGGAACGCCACGAAGTGTGTTGAGCCAGCTGTGAGCAGGTTGCATCTTCACACCGGCACACGATGGTTTCGGGAAGGGGCAAGCCTCGTAGTTCGGCGCGCAGAGTGAATGTGCGGTCGAGCACCCGGGCGAACCTTCTCAGCTTCTCGCGTTCCGCGAACAGCGGCCCGGCCGCGGTCTCGCGGCCAGCCGCAGCGAGGCCCGCGATCTGGCCTTCGACCAGCGATAGCTCAAGGCCGCCGATCCCGGTAGGTTCGCCGGCACAAAAGATTCCCGGGATCGAGGTTTGCTGATAGTCGTCCACCTGCACCAGTTCATCCTGCACCCGGCATCCCAGCAGCACTGCGAGCTCGCTATTGGGCACCAGGTGAAATCCGCAGGCCAGGTAGTCGCACGCAATGGTTTTAGTTTTACCAGTCTGCGAGATCACCACTTCCTCGATGGCGGCTTGCCCTCGAGCAGACACTGGCCAGGAACTGGGCGCGAAGGGAATTCCCGAAAGTTGTTTTCGCAAAGAGAATCCCTGGCGGACCTTTTCGGGCTGACGCAAAAGCGCAAACCCAAAACCGGCCAGGGAACTCCATGAAGCTTGCTCACAAATGAGGAGAATTTCGGCGCCGTGCTGGCGCAGGTACGCTGCCACCGCCAGAAGCAACGGACCGCTGCCCGCAACCACCACCCGTTTGCCCGCAATGGGGAGGCCGGATTTCACCAGGGCTTGCAGCCCGCCGGCGCCCATGACGTTGGGAAGGGTCCAGCCGGGAAACGGAAGGAATCGTTCCCTGGCTCCGGTGGCCAATATTAATTTCTTGTAGTTCAGTTCGAGAGCGGCATCCGGCCCTTCGGCCAGCAGGATTCCGGGTTCGGGCTGATGGAACACCCGGGTCCCGCACAGCACGCCTGCACCGGCAGCTTGCAGTCGGGCATACCAATGAGCGGCCTCGGATGCGGTGTTTCCGGCCTGGCCACGCCAGATCTGGCCTCCGAGTGCGGGATTGTCATCCACGAGCCCCACCTGCAGCCCGCATTCCGCCGCGCGCGCGGCCGCGGCCAGACCCGCGGGGCCTCCACCGACTACCAGCACGTCGAATTGCGTTCTGGTCAGGCTACTCATCGGTTCTGACTTCCATGCCGGACTGGCAAATTATCTGGCAGGAGCGGCAATGCAGCCGCCCGTCGATGACGGCGCGGCATTCAAAACAAATTCCCATCCCGCACAGCGGGCCACGCGCTTCTCCACTGACAGATTTGCGGCACGCCGCGCCGGCCAGCGCAATGGCCACGGCGACCGTCGCGCCGGGAGGGACAGCAATCGAAGTCCCATTGACGGTGACCGTGATCGTCTCAGGCATAAGCGTGCTCCGCCGGAACACGAGACGGCAAGTACGGCCCGACCGGGATGGCAGGATTTCTGCCGGCAATCTGATCGACGAGCAGCCGCGCGGTAGCGAGGGACGTGGTAATTCCCAGTCCTTCATGGCCGGTCGCGAGAAACAATGTCGGGTCCCCCGGGCAGGGGCCGATCAGCGGCAGCTTGTGGGGGGTGGCGGCGCGAAATCCAGTCCACACTCTGATGGTGGAGAGCTCTGCCAACTTCGGCATGTACTCCTGCGCGCGCTGCAGCATGCGAGCGAGATTGGCGGTATCGACTTCGCCGTGCTCCGCTCCGAACTGGCGCGATGAGCCCACAAGAATCTGTCCGGTCCTGCGGGGTTGCACATTGAAAGCCACGGAATCGGCGGACGTGGAATGCGCGCTTTTCAAGTATCCCAACTCAACCAGTTGGTGACGGACGAATCCCGGGTAGCGATCGGTGATCGCCAGATGGCCCTTGCGTTTCTTAACGCTCAAGCCCGGAGTGAGTGCGGATGCCCAGGCTCCGCCTGCGTTCACGATGACGGCCGCGGAAAACTCAGTTCCGACGGCGAGGCGCACAAGCCCTTTTCCGATCTGTGAAACTGCACAGCCCACATGGAGTTCCGCGCCGGCCGCCTGGGCGCGTTCGATCAAGAAGCGTGCGGCGCAGGGAGGATATAAAACGACGTCTTCGGGCACCAGCAAGCCGCCGGCCATGCCCTTGCGCAAGTTGGGTTCGAGATGTTCCAGGGTTTGTGGATCGAGGACCTCGGTTGGAACTCCGCGCTGGCCGTAATATTTCTCTTTGCGCCGCACTTCGGCCATCTCTTCCTCATCGGCCGCCACCCAAATTGTTCCGCATGGTTCGTATTCGACGTCAGGAGGAAGTTCCGGACGCAACTGCTGCCAGAGTTGCTGCGAGTAGCGGGTGAGAGCAAACTGGGCTTCGGAGTCGTCCATGACGACGATGTGGCCCATGCCGGCAGCGGTGGCGCCGCCTCCAATCACATCGCGGTCGATGATTGCCACCCGCATGCCCTGGCGGGCGCACTCTTCCGCGCAAGCCGCGCCTACGATGCCCGCTCCAACCACCACTACGTCATAGATGAGCGCCGTCATTGCTGAACACTCATCGCCGAATGCCCATGCAGAATGGATCGCGCGGATCGAGGACGAGGTTCGCGTCAGCGTTAACGAACGCGGCGCCCTTGATGCTGGGGTGTACTTGCCCATCGCGCACCTTAATACTGCCTTCAAACACGCTGCCCACAATGCTTTCCTGTTTCCACACCTGGCCTTCGAGCAGCTTGCCGTCGGCATACAGGCAGGCCAGCTTGGCGCTGGTTCCGGTGCCGCATGGCGATCGGTCATAAGCCTTGCCTGGGCACAGGACGAAATTCCTGCTGTTGACTCCGGGGTTTTGCGCGGGACCGAAAAGTTCGATGTGGTCTATCTCTTCCCCGTTCGCGCCTGTGATCCGTTGAGTGCGCAGCGCCTGGCGGATTGCCCAGGTAAAGTTCGTCAAAGGCTCGACGTGGTTGAGCGTAAGTTCGTGGCCCTGGGCCTCGGCCAGAAAGAACCAGTTTCCGCCCCAGGCCACGTCGCCGCATACCGGTCCAAAGCCGGGGACATCGACTGCGACCTTCGCCGCGCTGCGATAGCTGGGGACATTATTCACTGTCACTTCTCCGCCGTCGTGAAGGATGGCGCTTACCGTACCCACCGGCGTTTCGATGCGATGCTCGCCCGGCCTGATGCGGTCCAGATAGGAAAGCGTCGCGACCAGCCCGATGGTGCCGTGTCCGCACATGCCCAGATATCCCACATTGTTGAAGAAGATCACACCGGCGGCGCAGGCCGGGTCCACCGGTTCACACAATAGGGCGCCGACCATCACGTCTGAGCCCCGCGGCTCATTCACCACCGCGGAACGGAAATCATCGTGTTGGGCGCGGAACCGGCCGAGCCGGGCGCTCAGTGGACCACTGCCCAGGTCAGGGCCGCCGCTGATTACCAGCCGTGTGGGCTCACCGCCGGTATGGGAATCGATCACTCGAATTTTGCGGACACTGCTGCCGTTCATGAATAGTCGCGCCCTGGTTAGCCTTTTATCGTCTCACAGCACGGCGCTGCTCGACAGCGTCGGCGGGCGAAGCCCCTGCAATCGTGCGCTAATGTATAGAATATCTGCTGGCCGGAGCAAGCCTTGTCATCGAGACTCAGCTGGCCAATCTGACAGAATCGTAGCGCCGGCGTCCCGCCGGCTGTCGGGAGGGCGTCTCGCCCTCCTATCGCGAAGCGGACGCCTGCGATCGGGAGACTTTAATGAACGTTGAGGGAGCGCGAATCTGTGGTTTTGCGGTTCTGACTGCGATGGTGTTAGTACCCGGCGCCTTGCCGGCCCAGAAGACGCAGGCCGCGGAAAGGGCGGCTGACATCAAGAGCCGGCAAGCCCATCTGCTTTCGCTGTTCGACGAGGAATGGCAGTACGAGTTGCGATCCGACCCCGAAAACGCAACATCGCTGGGGGACAACCGCTACAACGATCGTCTGAGCGACCGGTCTCCGAAGTTTTATCAATCCGACGAGGAAGCCAGGCGCAAGTTTCTCACCCGCTTCGAGGCCATTGATCCGGCTGGATTATCTGCCCAGGAGACGCTGAGCCGCGAGTTGATGATCCGCAATCTGCGCCAGGACATTGAAGGGGCTGGCTTCAAGCCCTGGGAGATGCCGGTCAACCAGATGGGCGGACCGCATCTCGGGCTGCTGGAGTTGGTGACGTTAACGCCTTTCAACACCGCGAAGGATTACGACGACTATCTTTCCCGCCTGCATCAGGTCCCCGGGATGCTCGAGCAAGTGACCGGCAACATGCGGCAGGGAATGAAAGACGGGTTGATGCCGCCTCGTTACCTGCTGGAAAAAGTGGTGCCACAAACGCAGGAGATTGCCAACACCGAGTCTGACTCCAGCCCCTTTGCAAAGCCGGTGAAGAAATTTCCCGCCGGGATTTCCGAGACTGATCAGAAGCGGCTGCGATCGGCGGTGCTGGCCGCGATCCGTGATGAGATTCTTCCGGCCTACAAACGTTTCGCCGCCTTTATGCGCGACGATTACGCGCCTCATGGCCGCTCCGAGCCAGGAGTATGGGCGCTGCCCGACGGCGCCGAGCGCTATCGTTTTCAAGTCAAACGCATGACGACCACAGATTTAACCCCCGAAGAGATCCATCAGATCGGACTCAAGCAGGTGGCCGAGATTGAGGGCGAGATGTTAAGCCTGGCCCACAAGCTGGGCTTCAAAGATCTGGCCAGCCTGAACCAACATATCAAGGACGATCGCAGGTTCTATGCGACGTCCGGCGAGCAGGTGCTGGACCTTTACACGAAGTACACGCGGCAAATGGAGAAGGAACTGCCCAAGCTCTTTGGCCGCCTGCCGCAGAACAAACTCGAGGTGATCCCCATGGACCCGTTTCGCGCCAAGAACGCGGTCCCGGCGGATTACATGCCGGGCGCGCAGGACGGTTCACGTCCCGGACATATCAATGTGAATGAGTGGGACCCGGAGCATCGCCTGACCTTGAATATCGAGGCCATTGCGTACCACGAAGGCGTGCCCGGACATCACCTGCAAATTTCCATTGGTCAGGAACTGAAAGACCTGCCTGCGTTCCGGAAGAACGGGGACTACACCGCGTTCATCGAAGGCTGGGCGCTGTACTCGGAGCGGCTGGGCAAGGAAATCGGCTTTTACGAAGATCCCTACAGTGACTATGGCAGGCTGGAAAATGAAATGTGGCGCGCCATTCGCCTGGTCATCGACACCGGAGTGCACGAGAAGCACTGGTCGCGGGAGCAGATGGTGGATCTCTTTCATCGCTACACCGCGATGGACGAGCCCAATGTGCAAACCGAAGTGGACCGCTACATTGCCTGGCCGGGACAGGCCCTGGCTTACAAACTGGGACAGTTGGAGATTTTGAGACTACGCGAGGAGGCCCGGCAGAAACTGGGCAGCAAATTCGACCTGCGCGCGTTTCACGATGAGGTGGTCGGCAGTGGGCCGCTCCCCTTGGATGTGCTGCATACCCAGGTTGAAAATTGGATCAGCACGCAGGCGGCGAGGCCATAATACCGAGCCGCCCGTTGTCGAGGTGGGCCCGGATGATCGTCCACAGCCATTTGTGTTTCAAGCGATGTTGCGCTTGAGCTTGGCAACACGAGCCACAGATGCGAACTCCACCCGATTGCGTCCCGACTGTTTGGCCCGGTACAAGGCCTGGTCCGCGGCCTGGATTACATCCTCGACCGCGCGAATTCGTGCCCTGGGTTCAGCCACGCCGATGCTGACGGTGACCGAGATTTCCGCGCTGGGGGCTTCATCGCTGGGCCGGGCGGTCCGGGTTGTCCTTCTGGGCGCGGTCGCCCGACGCGCATGGGTCCGGCGTTCGGTGCTTCGCCGGTCGTGGCCGCGAAAATCTGGGTTGCGAAAATCCGAGCCGCGAGAATCCGGGGTCTGGACTGCCTGACCTGAACTCTGCCTGCGCGCTTCCGGAGCACGGCGGCGCTCCTGTCCTGCGCGCACGCGGAAAGTGGAAACTTCGATTACGGAGCGCAGCAGCTCCAGGTGAGGCATTGCGTCCTTGGCGGTCTTCCCCGGAAACAGGATGGAAAATTCCTCTCCCCCCACGCGATAAGCACGGCCCCCGCCGGTGACGCCGGCGAGTTTGCCTGCCACCATGCGCAACACCTGGTCGCCGGTCTCGTGGCCGTAGGTGTCGTTGAACTTCTTAAAGTGATCGATGTCCACGACAGCAACCGCGTAGGGTTCTTCAAGATGAAACAGGGCGTCATTGAAGGCCCGCCGCGCCGGCAGCGTAGTCAGTTCGTCGTGGTAAGCCAGAAGGTAAGAATTTTCAATGATGGAGCTGATCAGAATCAGCCCTGCGGTCGCCGCGTAGGCCGTTGCCGCCGGCCCTACCGCTCCAGCCTGAAAGGAAAGAAACGCCGCCACCAGCGCCCAGAGCAGGCCGCTCTCGGTGGGCTGGCGATAGAGCAGGAAGCGCACCAGCAAGATTCCGAAGGCGGCGACGAAGGCCAGCACGGCCAGGGTAGGGAGCGGCGTTCCGGAGAGGTGTCCGAGAAACCGGGGATGCAAAAACCCGGGGGCGATGGTTTCTTCAGGGCGGCAGATGATGGCTACAAAAACCGACTCGAAGAACAACAGCGCCAGCCGGGGCAGAACGGCGGGGAAAACCAGTCCTCGTTCGCGAAATACGGAGAAGACTACAAAGTTTGCCGGCAGCAGAAAGGCCACGGCTTCAAGGGCGATCCGGCCGCTTCCGGTGGAGGCGATCCGGCCCGAAGAAAAGAATTCCAGGGCGCGGTGGCCCAGAAAGATAGTCGAGAGCGCGAACAGAATGCGGCTGGAGTGGAAGCGCCAGGCCAGTAGGATGCCGGCGGCGAATACGGCATAGAAGGAAAACACCACTGCGGCGGAAGGAATCGGGCCGAAGGCGCCGCGAAAAACCACACTGGCCGCCAGCAGGAAGATGCCCCCCGGCAACACCAGGGACTTAAGCGTTTTTGGGTTCCAGAAATTCACGCCCCAGTGAATCCTTTCTGCCCCCACTCGTTTGGGACAATTATCCTCTTTATCTCAAAAGCCTGGAAGTCGCACCTGGGTGACGGTACATGTTCCAGGAGGCCATGACCAGTTCCCTTTCCGCCCTGAGTTCCGTTGACGGAAAGCAAGACCTTTGATCAGTGCTGAATTGTTTCTCTCCGCCCTCTTCCTGACTAAGATCAGAGCAGTTCAAATTAGATTGATCTTATGCGAATTCTAGTGGCGGAAGACGATACGGCGCTGGCCAGTTTCGTTAAAAAAGGGTTGGAGTCCGAACATTACGCGGTGGACGTTTCCGGCGACGGTGAGCAGGCGCGCGCCATGGCTGGCGAACTGGACTTTGACCTGGTGGTGCTCGACCTCAACCTGCCCCGGCTGGACGGGGTGGCCATCCTGCGGTTCCTGCGCACCCGGAAACCGAGTATGCCGATTCTGGTGCTGACCGGGCGCACCCGGGTGGAAGACCGGGTACTATGCCTGGACCTGGGTGCGGACGACTATCTGGGCAAGCCGTTTTCGTTCTCCGAACTATCGGCGCGCATCCGGGCGCTCATGCGGCGCAGTCACCTGCCGGCAGAGTCGGTGCTGGCAGTGGACGATTTGAAGCTGGACCGGGTGGAACGCCGGGTGGAGCGGGCGGGGCGGCGGATCGAGTTGACCTCGAAAGAATTCTGCCTGCTGGAATATCTCATGCGCAACGCCGGCCGCCGCATTACCCGCGCCATGATCATCGAGCACGTGTGGAATCTCTCCTTCGATACCTGCACCAACGTAGTCGATGTTTACGTCAATTACCTGCGCCGCAAGGTGGACGATGGCTACGGCAAGCACCTGATTCATACCATCCGCGGAGTGGGCTATGAACTCAGCGCACGCTCAGATAGAGGGCCAGCCACGGGAACGAGCGCGGAATCATGAACGCGATGGCGACTCCGGCGGCGGCCAACGGCGAACCTCGCCAGCTGGTCTGCGATCTGTTTCACCAGCTGAGCCAACCCCTCACTACGCTGTGTTGCTCCCTGGAACTGGCGCAGCTCCAGACCCCGACCCCGGAACAGTATGGCGAAATCGTGAGCCGGACCCTGGAGCAGGCCGAGAAAGCGTCGTGGCTGGCGACTGCCATTCGTGAACTGTTTGACGCGGGCCAGGCGGGGAAGGACGGTGAAGTTCTCGAACTCCGCTGGGTGGTCGAGGATGCGGTCGCCGATCTGCTGCCCGTGGCGCAATCGGTGGGGGTGCAGGTCTGTTATTCGCCGCGCTCTCCGCATCCGGTGTGGTTCGATGCGCAGCGCCTGCGCCAGGGGCTGTTTCATCTGCTGGCTTTTGGGTTTGCTTCGGGCGGGCCTGGCGTAGTGATGACCATCGAGATGGAAGAGCGTGGCGCTCAAGTGGTGTTGACCCTGACCCTATCGGGCCGGGGCGAATTCGATGGCGCACCCGCGGCTGGACCCAATCACGAGCATTTGCCGAAGGATTTGGTGAGGCGGTTGGGGCTGGGAATCGCGCGCGCTATCTTTGAAGCGGCGGGCGGGAGTCTCGGCCTGGAGCTTGGCCCCCAAAGCCTGAGCGTGGAAGTGCGGCTTCCGCGAGATCGAACCAGGCTGTCGAGGTGCACTCAACCGGGCAGATGAGGCTACCTGCACGGTCCCAGCGGCCTACACATCCAGTCCGATCGATCGCATAAGCTCCAGGCCGTTGCTCCTGGTGACCACACCCTCGCGCAGCCTGTAGTCGAATTGCATCCTTCCGTTTTCAAGCTCATCCTGAAAGTGGAGGTTGTGCAGATAGCCCTCCGGCAGGCTGCCGATTTCGGTGAGCGCCAGATCGTGGGTGCTGATCAGTCCAACCGCCCCGCGTTCGACCAGCGCTCGGACCACCCCCTCCGCCCCGATACGGCGGTCTTTCGAGTTGGTGCCTTGCAGCAACTCATCCAGTAGAAACATCAGCGCGGGCTGCCCGCCAGCCAGGTCGAAAATCTTGCGCAGGCGTGTGATCTCGGCATAAAAGCGCGAGCTACCCTCCTGCAGCGAATCGTTGATACGGATGCTGGCCCCCAGACGCAGCGCAGTGAGCCGCAAACTTCGCGCCCTTACCGGTGCGCCCGCCATGGCCAGGACCACATTGATTCCCACGGCCCGCAGCAGGGTGCTCTTGCCCGACATGTTGGAACCGCTCACCAGCAGCACGCGTGTATCTCCACCCACTTGGACGCTATTCCGGACACAGGTTGCCGATGGCACCAGCGGGTGGCCGATCTCGGTGCCGTCGAAAAACGCGGGCCCTTCGACGAATTCAGGAAAGGGGTCGTCCGGATGTTCGTAGCTGTAGGTCGCGAACGAGAGGAGGGCCTCTATTTCGCCGATCGCGGTCACCCAGCTTCGCACCGCTTGCCCGTGAGCGCGGCGCCAGCGTTCGGCCGCCAGTGCCACCTGCACTGAATACATAAAGGGAGAGTCAAGAGTGCGCACCAGGAAATGCTCGCGGGAATCGATCAGATCGACGATGGTGTTCAGTCGAGCCACTGCTCGCGAACCGGGCACGTGGTGGGACAGGAGCTGGCGTTGCACCGCCTGCAGTCGCGGCGACTGGAAGCTGTGATGCTCGAGCCGCGCCAGAATTCCAGAGAGCAGTTCCAGGCCATGGAAGGTCTGTTCCGTTCCATGCAGGACCTCCGCCAGGGGATATCGGAATCTGTAGGTCAGGACAGCTTCGAGAATCACCACCAGCACCAGGGGAGTGGCCATCCCCCAGAAGGCCCAAATGAAAACACAAGCCACCGCGGCGGCAGCCAATGCCAGAGCCAGCCAGCGCAGCCCTGGCGGACCCATGCGGTTCGGAGCTTCCGCCCAGCGGATCAGGGCCTCGGGATGGACCCCGACTTTGGCATCTTCCCCCCGTACCGCCAGGTCTTCGGCGAGATCGAGCTGCGGCCGCAGTTCAGCGACCGCAAGCTGCCGCTCCCGGACCTGATCGAGGGACGAAGGCGAGAGCAGCCATTGCGCCAGTGTTTCCTCACCCATGCGAGTGCGCGCCGCGGAGAGCAATTCGAACAAACCACCCCGGCGGAACAAATCGAGGTCGGAGGCATAGACATGGTGAGGATCGTCGAAGCGCTCAGCGGTTTGTCCTGTGCCCGGCCACTGGTCACCCATCCGGGCCAATCCCTTGCGATAGTAGGCGGCAGCACGTTGCGCCAGGTCGAGAGCGAGCAGGATCTTCGAATGATGAGCCGTGACCGCAACGAAAAGCAGCGCAGGGACGAGCAACCAGGCGAGCGAAAACATCTGCCCGCAGAGAGACCCCCAGGCCATGGCTGCGGCCACAATCACCAAAGCCAGACGAAGGTTTCCGAGTCGAATGTGAATCTTCTGCAGCCGTACGGCGCCAGCCTCGCGCGCTTTCAGACGCTGCTCGTACTCCTCGGTGGCAGACACAGCCTTGAGGATATATCAGCGCCAGAATCGTGTAGGGCGGGCGCAATCGCCCGCCGCCTGCCCTGAGAAACCCCATCCATCTGGGCAGTCAGCTTCTTCAATCCTTCAGGCACGTTGGGAGAGGGACGCGGGCCTTTGGGCTTTCTGCTTCGGCCGTGACGGGCGAGGACGAACGTCCTCCATTTTCCCAGTTCGGCCCTTTTCCGGAGAGTGGGAAAGGTTTGCGCGCAACAGGCCCATCTAATCTTCCACTAATCTGCTTCTTACCTCACCGGCTTCAAATCACAACATGCCCGATTTGCTCGAGCCTCCGGCTTCGGAACGACGGACTGGCGGACGGCTTAGAACGGTGGCCCCATGACCGAAGCAGGCTTGCGGGCTTACGGCGGCTGGCAAAAAGATGATGAACGTGAGCGGCTGCTGGTGGAACAGCTGCCGCAGGTCCGTTACATTGCGCGCAGGATTCACGACCGTCTGCCCCGCCACGTGCCCCTGGAGGACCTGGTACACGCCGGCGTGCTGGGGCTGATTGATGCGCTGCAGAAGTTCGACCACAGCAAGCACGTCCAGTTCGGGTCCTATGCCAAGTTTCGCATCCGGGGGGCGATCCTGGACAGTCTGCGGGAGATGGACTGGAGTCCGCGCGATCTGCGGCGCAAGGCCCGGCGGCTGGAAGAAGCCAACAACGCACTGCGTTCGTCGCTGGGACGCAATCCCAGCGAGCCCGAGCTGGCAGCCGAACTGGGCATTGATTTGCGGGGCCTGCAACTTCTGCTGGGAGAAATTTCCGGACTCGAGATCGGCAGTCTGCGGATCGAGTCTCCACGCGACGGGCGCGAGGAAGACCTGTGTGAATATCTGCCGGACGATTCGGAAGAAACGCCGCTGTTTCTTTGTCTGCGCTCCGAGATGAAGCATTTGCTGGCGCGGGCCATCGCCGAGCTGCCGGAGAAAGAGCAGCAGGTGCTCGCGCTTTACTACTACGAAGAGCTGACCATGAAGGAAGTCGGGATCATCCTGGGGGTGGGAGAGTCGCGGGTTTCACAGATTCACTCGATGGCGGTGATCCGTTTGCGTGCCCGGCTGGCGGAAGCGGGTGAGGGCGGCCCGGATCCCCAGATTGCGAAAGGGGCGGTGGGAGGAGCGTGAGCGCATGGCGGGGCGTTCAAGCTCATTTTCGAGGACCGACAAAGCGTCACGAAGGTGGCATATACGGTTGCAAGCGAAAGGATAATGGCAGAGTTTCGGCTGGGCCAGGACAAGCAGTTGCCGGGCGAACCAGAGGAGGTTTCACGGCTTATTAAAAGTTTCTAATCAGCCGCCGATACTTGAATTGCAGGGCATTTCAAGCGGAGGAAGAGAGCGCATGAGTATTGAGACGAACGCAACGACCAGCGGTGGGGCTGAAGCACGAGGGTCGGCCCACCAGAGTTCAATGGCACAGACAGGGACAAACGCGCCCACGACCATATTCAGGGGCCTGCGGAGAGGAAGTGGGCCAGCCGGTTGGCCCAGGCTGGCGCGCCGGAGGTCCGGAGCGAGCGCATAGCGGCAATCCAGGCCGCCATTGCCAACGGAAGCTATCAGGTGTCGGCGGAGCAGACGGCGGAAGCGATCCTTGCTGAACATCAGGTTCGAGACGAATCCGCCGCCTAGGCAGGGGATTCGGCAGACTGCGCCCCCTACCGTTGCATGAGGTTTGAGCGAATAGCAACGTAATGTAGGCGCGAGCGTCCTCGCTCGTGCTGCTGCCATGCTCGTGCTGCAGCCAGCTCGGACCGCGTGGGGACAGCTGCCCCCGCTGTCCAGCGGAGCGAAGCTCGGCTGGTTTGTGCTCGCGATAAATCGCGACCCCGAGCCCAGCCACAAGAGCATGGATCCATTCGAGCAGGACGCTCGAGCCTGCGTCCGCCCCAGGCCACATTTAGCAGGTTACATGGACGCTTCGTTCATCACTTCATGGACTTTTTGCAGCAGGGACGCAGCGGAGAAGGGTTTGGGAAGATAAAACCACCCGGGCTTCTGAAATCCGTTTCTGGTAACAGAATTCTCCGGATAACCAGAGATGAAAATGATCCTGAAGGCGTGCCCCAGCGTCACCAGCTCAAACGCCAGATCGCGGCCGTTGCGGTCGGGCAACACCACATCCGTGAGCAAGAGTTGCACTTCTTCCCGATGAGCCAGGAAGGCTGGAACCGCTTCGGCTGCATTTCGCGCGGGCAGCACCCGGTAGCCCGCAACCCGCAGAATTTCGCAAGCCACCTCGCGAACGAATGCCTCATCTTCCACCAGCAGAATAGTGGGAATGGGGCGGTTGTGCACGGCGACGGGAGAAGCGCAAACGGATGTTTCTACTGTGCGGTTGGAATCTGGCACCTGCATGTCTCACCCCTCTGGGGGCACAATGCATTTGCGCTTCCATTCTTTGCGGGCCAACCTTCCCCGCACGGCACGCTGATGGGGCGCGAGTTATACGCTGCAGGCTGGAAATTGGGACGAAGCTGGGAACCGGAGCTGCACCGCCGTTTCGGGACACCCGGCAAGTTTTCGGGAAACTCAAGAGGCCTGCCCGCACAGCGAGGGCGCGCGCTTACCTGAATACCGCTATGGTCGGGTCAGCAGCGTCTGGTAGGGATCCAGTACGACCTTTCGTGTGCCCGCCGGCGCCGTCAGGCGGAAGCTGGTTTCTGGCCCGTCGGCGAAGACTTGGCCCAGCAGCACATTCCTTCCGGCCAGCACCGCATACACCGGTACGACTGTCACCAGCTCTTTTGGGGCGTCCTCTTGCACAATCGTGCCTGTGACCACCACGCTCCCGGACTTTTGCAGATACTTCGCGGACTGCAACTTCAGATGAGGAAGTGCTGTCCCATTGATCCATCCCTCATAGAACCAGTCCAGCGATTTGCGTCCCTCATAGCGAAGCGATGGCGGCAATTCTTCTTCGAATACCTGAAGCAACTCGCGGGTATTGATGGCCCGTTCCTGGAAGCGTTCCCTGACCTGGCTGAGAGCGCGCAAGAAGGGCGCATCCGCCTGGGCGTCGGAAAGCTCTGCGGAACGCCCGCTGCTTTTCTGGACGGCATCACGCAGCATGTAGCGCAGCATATGGAAAAGCCAGGTGCCGCGGCCATAGCTGATGGCCTCATAGCCCTCGGGAAAGTGAGAACAGTTAAGCCGGGTGCCGAAACTGACTGGACCCGCGTCCGCCAGTGGAGAGCCCTCTTTGTTCTTGACCAGAAGGTTCTCGCGGTATTTCTCCATGACCGCGTGAAACTGCTGCGGCGAGTCGGACTGGAGCAGCAGCAGCGCGCTGTAGTTGGCCAGGGCTTCGAACAGCCATTGATCGCGGTAGCTCGTCCAGTACAGGAGATCGCCCCACCACTGATGAGCCGTCTCGTGGGCAATCACGTTATCGCTCAGGATCTTGGCCACCGGACTCATATGCAACTGCGATTTTTCCTGCGGCGTGAGGAAGGAAAAGCTGGAGAGAAAGATAAGCGACGGCCATCCCTGACTGACATCGCCGGGCATTTGGGTGAGCGCCAGACTGGAATAGGGATAGGGACCGAAGCGCCGAGCGAAGAACTCGACCGCGCGCGCCGACTTATCCGCCACTGCCTGCGCATTGCGCGCGGGAGACGGCGGAGGCGTATTCACCGTGACCTCGTCGGTCGCGTGAGCTCGCGGGAAGGGCAAGATAGGCGGAGTTAAAACCAGCGCCTGGGTCGTGCCTTGCGGGAAAGCGCGCTCTACGCCCGAGGCGGCGTAGGCTTCCACCGTAACCTTGTCCGCCCGCGCCTCTACCCGTGAGTATTTGCCCAGGTTAAATCCGGCAATCGGCATGGGACGCTCCGAAACCCAATGGCTCGATTGTTCTCCCGGCGGCAGGTCGGCAGGGCCGCCCTCGATTCGCTTGCCGGTCGCGAGCAGCGTCCAACCGGCGGGATAGCGGAATTGCAAATCGAACCTGGCCATCTCCAGACCGCGGTTGGGATACCAGGTTCCGCGGGCGCCCACGTACAGCAGCCCGGCGCCAGCTTCAGAGAGTACCTCGCCGCCATAAACGAAGTGCAGGCCAATCTGTTCGCCGGCATGCAGTGGCTGGGGAAAGATGACCGCGACCAGATCGTTGCCGCGCCGCGCCAGCTGCGTACCTTCGAGCGCCTGGTTGTGAATGAACTCCAGGGGGCGGCCGTCCGCCTCGACCTTGCTGATTTGGAGGAAGCGGGACAATTCGAAGAGCACGGCGCGCTGCCCCCCCTGTCGTACCTCCAGCTGCACGAAGGCTTCGGCGTCGAGCCGGGTGGGCGGCGCTACGTGGACCTCGATCTTGTACTGCGAAACACTGACCGCCTCGGGCTTCGCTTCTTCTCCCATGACGCCGGCGGCGTCGCCGGAGCGGCCGCTGGACTGGCCCAGGGCGAATGCGCTCCACACGTCGTAGAAACTTTCACCGCCGATCGACTTTTGTTGGCCCGCCCAGATCTGTTCCGCGGCCAGCGAGTCGAAGTAAAGATCAAAAGTCCCGAGCGTCCGTCCCTGAAGTCGTGCGTGCAGCATGCGGTCATCGTCGGCGGGCAGTTTGGATTTCGCGGGCGCGGCGCCTTCCGGCCCGGACGCAGGCAGGGAATTACTGAAGCTGAGAAGCAGCCGCAAAGCGTCGAGTTGAGCCAGGTTGCGGGCGGCGGAGTCCCATTGGGTCAGAAACTCCTGCGCGTCCTCGGCCGGACGGAGCGCCGGCTGCAACTCGGCAAAGGTATCGTCATTGAAACGAAAATATCCAGTTACAAATTTTTCTTCCAGGATGGCCGCCCCGGTGAAAAGCGCCATCGAGGCCCGCTCTGCCTGGCTGCTGGGGATCAGCAGCACTTCGCCCTCACCTTCAAAGAAAGCCCCGGTCACATGCCCGGCGACATCCTCGGTGAAAGCGATGGTGCCGTCGTCAAAGGTGATGTGAAAGGCGGCGCGCTCCAGCGTCACGTCGCGAATGTGATAGACCCGCGATTTGTTGAGACCCACGCTGCGCAACTGCAAGTAGAGAGCTTCCGCGGGTGAGCCCAGTGGACTTGAAGTGGTAGCGGCGGAAGGCGGCTCAGCCGCCGGCGCCTGCGCGCTGCTGGAGTGCGCCGCAAACAACGCAAGGGCCAGCCCACACAGCGCCAGCGCCTGCACTGGAATAATCCTGATTACCTTGGTCACGTAGGCTGGGCTTCACCCCTGTTGCTAGAATGCGCCATAGTGCGGGCTTCTGTCATCTTCCTATTATTGTCGGGTCTGTTCCTGGGCGCAGCCGGGGCCTCCGCGGAAGTGATCCGCCTTAAAAACGGCCGCACGATTTATGCCGATCAGGTCCACGAGAATGGCTCCCACCTGGAGTATGAAGTCGGCGAAGATTCTTATGCAATTCCGAAATCATTAGTCGAACGGGTCGAGGCTGGGGGAATCCGTCCTGAGCATGTCTCTTCCGCCGGCAAGGGTTCCGAGGATGTTCCATCACTTACTCCTGCCGACAACCTGAAGAGTGAGCCCGGGGTCAGCGACAAGATCGTCCACGAGGGCAAGGTGGACTCCGACGCGCTGGCCGCGATCGAGCAACAAGGCAACGGGCCGGTGACCGCAGCCGCGTATTTCATCGCCGCTAAGCACGAGATGGAGCAAACCAATTTCAGCAAGGCCCGGACCTATTTTGAAACCGCGCTGCGCTTTGATGCTAAGAATCCCACCATCCTGAATTATTACGTTGCGCTGCTGCTGCGCACCGGGAATGCGGTTGATGCCCTGCCTTACGCGGAACGCGCGGTCCGAATTGCGCCCGACTCACCCGACACGCTGGCCATCCTGGGCTATGCGCAGTATGCCAGCGACCGCAACAAAGACGCCATCCGCAGCTGGAAACGGTCTTTGCAGCTTCGTCCCGACGCCCAGGTGCAGAGATATCTGGAGAAGGCGGAGCGCGATGCCATCGCGCAATCTGAGTTCACGCAAAACGAAAGCAGCCACTTCACCCTGAAATATGAAGGCCGGCAGACGCCCGAGTCATTTCGCCGCGATCTGGCCTCCACGCTGGAATCGCACTATGGCGACCTGGTTCGTGATCTCGGCGTGGCCCCGCGCGGCAGTATTGCCGTTATCCTTTACACCGACCAGGCCTTTTTCGATGTCACTCAGTCGCCCTCATGGGTGGGGGCGGTCAACGATGGCAAACTGCGCATTCCAGTCAACGGCATGAGTTCGGTCACCCCTGAACTGTCACGCGTGTTGAAGCATGAGCTGGCGCACTCTTTTATTAACCCGCTCTCGGGCGGACGCTGTCCGCAATGGTTGAACGAGGGCATCGCGCAGGCCATGGAACCGAAATCATTGTCGTCGCGCGGACGCCGCCTGGCCGGACTCTTCAAGGCGCAACAGGAAATTCCGTTCAATGCGCTCGAGGGAAGCTTCATGCGCTTTTCAGGCCTGGAAGCCATGCTGGCCTATGACGAATCTCTCGCTGCAGTGCAATTCATCATTGACACCCGGGGCATGAGCGAACTGCAGCGCATCCTGCAAAGGATGGCAGAGGGCAATTCCACCGAATCCGCTTTGCGTGCCACCATCCACGAC
>Ga0105238_10002825_pt1 | contig 17326 bp, 9 predicted proteins | sample KBSC34metaG_FD_81526 | JGI IMG/M metagenome (GOLD analysis project Ga0105238, IMG submission 81526) | Corn rhizosphere microbial communities from Kellogg Biological Station, Michigan, USA - KBS C3-4 metaG | ecosystem: Host-associated > Plants > Roots > Rhizosphere > Soil | place: Michigan, USA... | reverse complement strand
GCAATCGATACCGCCAACGACGCCTGGGTGGGCAACGCCGGAAATGGGACCCTCACGGCCTTCTCCAATGCGGGAGGCGCGTTCTTCGGACCGGTCAGCGGCCTTAACTCGCCCCTGGGAATGGCATTTGACTCAAACGGCTTCCTCTGGATCGCAAATAACGGCGGCAACTCCGTGGCAGAGTTCAATCCAGGCAACCAATCGTTTATCTCTACCGGCTTCACCGGCGGCGGCATCACAACACCGTTCGCCATCGCAGTCGATCCGTCGAATAACGTCTGGGTCGGCAACAGCAGCACGGTGACCGAACTCAATATCTTTGGCACAGCCTCATCCAGCAGTCCTCTCAGTTCCGGCGGAATCACTAACCCCAGCGGCATCGCCATTGATGGCTCCAGCAACGCATGGATCTCAAACTATCCTTCGGGCAATGTATCTGAGCTGAACTCCAGCGGTACGGCACTCTCAAGTGGAAGCGGCTATTCCGGAGGTGGCCTTGGGCCGTCGGGGGGCGTAGCCATCGATGGTGCAGGCAACGTCTGGGTCACCGACCGAACGGCGAATCCGAGTCAGCTTACGGAATTCAACTCCAGCGGAACGGCCCTCACGCCCAGCACCGGTTACCGAGGCGGCAGTCTGAATGCGCCCAAGGGCCTGGCCATCGACCCGTCAGGGAATGTTTGGGTCGAGAACAACAACGCCACGACTACCGGCAGCATCACCGCAACGATCAGTGAGTTCATCGGCTTGGCGAAGCCCGTTTATACACCGCTGTCCCTCGCGCTCACCTACAGCCAGCTTGCGAAGACACCTGGAACACCAATCGCTGTCAGCCTGTCGACTACCTCCGTTCCGTATTACACGCCGGGCACTGGCTACTCCGCGCAGCTTTATGCCTCCGGCGGCAACTCCGGCTCTTACACCTTTAGCTCCGCCAGCAGCTTCCCATCCGGACTTTCCATTAACTCCAGCGGCCTTATCAGCGGCACAACATCCGCTACCGGTTCTACAACCGTAACCGTGCAGGCCTGCGATGCCAGCAACACGTCCAACTGCGGAACGCAGCAGTACGCCCTTACCGCCAACAGCACTCTTACTGCGCTGGGCAGTGAAAGCGCCCTGAACGGCTCTTACGCCATGGAGTATGAGGGCTACAAGAACGGCAGCAGTGTCGGGCAGGTCTATGGCTCCGATATCCTGGCGGGCCTCACCTTCAACGGCTCAGGCAGTATCACTGGCGAGATCGATCTCAACAACAGGAATCTCGGCTCAGCCTTCACTACGTCCGTGACCGGCTCCTACACCTTCGGCTCAGACCATCGCGGCACCATGGTGCTCACGCCTTCGGGTGGCAGTACGTTTGAGTTTGCCATCGTGGGCTCGAACTTCTCCGGAGCCACACCGCAGACCCTGCGGCTTATCGAGTTCGACGACACCGGCTTGAGCACGGACGCTGTCCACGCCACCGGCGCCGGCATCGCCAAGCTACAGACCAGCGCGGCCTTTGTGCAATCGACGCTCAACCATAGCTTTGCCTTCGGCCTGCAGGGCGAGACGCCCTGCAACAACGACTCCGGCATCAACCCCAGTTGCGCCACCATCTCGCCCTTCGGCGCTCTCTCTGTTGTGGGCCAGTTCACCGGCGACAACTCCAACACCATCACCTCCGGTGAGGAAGATGCGGCTGGCGTGAACAACACCTGGAACGCCGTCTCACTCACTGGCACTTACGCCAATCCCGACAGCTCCGGTCGCGGCACATTGCAGCTTGCCCCGGGCGGCACGACGTATCCGGCCGCTGGTCAGAACTTCATCTACTACATCGTCAACTCGGGAGAGATGTTCCTGATGTCGCGGGATGGGCATTCCACCAAGTCGCTTCTCATCGGCGACGCCAGCGTGCAGAGCGCCAGCCTCAGCAACAGCACCCTCACCGGAAACTACGTTGCATGGGAACAATCCCCTAACAACGGCGATGGCGTGAACTACATGTCGTCGAATCTCGACAGCTCGCTCATCTTCCTTTCCGTACAGAGCGGGAGTCAGATCTCCGTCACCATCGACGAGAACAACGGCGGCGGCGGGACCGTGACAACTGAGCAGAGCCAGGGCCCATTCCCTTACTCCGTCGCCTCTAACGGCCGTATGACCATCGCGGGCGGCGGCGGCGGAACGCCTGTCTTCTACGTCGCAGGCAGTGGCCAGTTCTTCGGCACCGAACAGCCGTCGTCAAGCAATCAGGGTGGTCCGGCGCTCATCACTGGCCTGCAGCAGACCAGCGGAACCTTTGCCTGCCCTGCAAGCGGCTCTTACGGCGTTGGCACCCAACTGCCGCCAATGCAGTCCAGTGTCTTTACCGGGCTTTACTCCGGCAGCACCGGCGCCATCACGGTCGATTACAGCGACTTTGGGGGTACCTTGGTGCAGGGAATGGCAGGCACCAGCACCTGCACGACGGACAGCCTCACCTCAACCACGGGCCGCTTCCTGCTCACCACCAACTTCCCAGCCGTGGGCAACAGCACGGGCTATGACGCGGTCTATCCCATCGTCCCCAACAGCCGGTACATCATGATGTCGATCCGGCCTGGAGACGGCCGCCCGGCCATCATCTGGATTGAGAAATAACGGCAGGGAACCTCGGTCATGGTATGATCCTAAGAGCGCTGGAGTGAGTGCGGAGTGTGTGCTGGAAGGCCTCCGCCGCGGACTGAAGCCGGATACGGCAGCCCGCAACCTCTGCGGTTCATGCGAGAGATTGGAGCACCACCATGGCAGCGAAGTGTGATCTGTGCGGCAAAGGGCCGCAGTTCGGAAACAATGTGTCCCACGCCAACAACAAGACCCGGCGCCGCTGGAATGTGAACCTGCGCCCCGTACGCGCCAAGGTGAACGGCGGCAGCAAGCGCGTCACCGTCTGCACCAGCTGCATTAAGTCCGGCAAGATCGTCAAGCCGTAACCGGCTGCTGGCCCGAGAAGGGCACGACGCAAAAACCTCAAAGACAACGAAGCTCCGCGCGACCTCCGCCGGGGCTTTTTCGCGTGTTCTCGACCAGTCGCTCCCCACAGATTATTTCGCGCCCTCTTTCTCAAATGCCAACGATGCTGAGTTGATGCAGTAGCGCATCCCAGTCGGTCTGGGGCCGTCCGGAAACACATGTCCCAAGTGTGCGCCGCAGTTCGCGCAAGTTACCTCGACGCGTCGCATCCCGTGGGTGGTGTCCTCGTGCGCTTCGATCGCATCCGCCGACACCGGCAGCCAGAAGCTCGGCCAGCCGGAGCCTGACTCGAACTTCTTGTCCGAAGTAAATAGCGGCGCATTGCACGCTGCGCAGTGGTACATCCCATCATCGTGGTTATCCAGCAGGGCTCCGGTGAATGCGCGCTCTGTGCCTTTTTCGCGCATGATGTGGAACTGCTCCGGCGTCAGCAGTTCGCGCCACTCCGCCTCGGTCTTATGCACCTTCTGCTTTAGTGTCGGTTCGCTCACCTGCGCATCAGCCATCGTCAATTCCCTCCCAAGGATTTAGCCTGAGCCACTTATCGTACATGCAGCCGAATTAACAATGCTTTACGACTCAAAAAGTCGACTGGGCGACATCTGTGTCGTTCCTGTCTCAATTTAATTCACAGCTCATTATCCAGGCCCGCGCAACCTCTGTCGCTTTCAGGACATTCCTATAGGAATACGGTAGCCGTGTGTCTTCTGGGAGGAGTTTGGGGATGCGGTCAAACCATGCGCGTGTTCGCATAGCCATCAATCTTTATTTACTCTGCCTGGTGGCAGTGAACGTAAGCGTTTGGAGTTGGTTCGTAGTGCACCGCCATACACCGGGACATCATTTCCCGCTGGGAGAACGCATCGAGCGTTTCGGCGATCTGCTGCGCTTTTCCGGAAAATTCCAATACGGCAAAGACCACCGCATCGTGGATGGCGAACACCTGATCGGCACCCTCTTTCCTAAGAACTATCCTCCATTCGCCGCGACCGTCTATCTCTTTCTGCTGCAGGTCTGCGCTCCCTATGCGCTGGCGGTGTTTTTGGCGGCTATATTCGCCGGCTTTGGCGCAGCCTCGTTCCTTCTATGGTGCAAAGTGCGGAGTCTGCCTGGTTATGCGTGGCCTGCGGGCGCTTCCATCTTTCTTACCGGGCTCTTCGGCTGGGGCACCTTGCAGGTTGCCATGCGCGGCAATATCGAAGGCTTTATGTGGATAGCGGTTTGGATCGGCGCTGCGCTCTACGCTCAGCGAAGATACAACGGCGCTGGCGCTGCCTTCGGCGTGGCCTGCTGCCTCAAGCCGTATCCTGTGCTCTGGTTCGGCCTCATGGCGCGCTACGGGAAGTTTCGCGGGATCGTTGTGGGGCTGCTGACCTCTGCGGCAGTAACGCTCGCGTCGCTTGAAGTGATCAACGTCAACCCGCTGCGTGCCTACCGGCAGCTTCGGGCCAAAGACACTTTTTTCACGAACTACGTCGTCGCATTTCGGCCCATGCCGGAGATGACCGGCGACCACTCTCTGCTGCAGACCATGAAGACCATCGCACGCGTGGTGCGCAACCGCGGCCTTGCCTTTGGCCCCTGGGACTACCACCACCATCCCAGCTACCCGCTGGCATGGACGCTTTACCATGCCTCTCTGCCCCTGGCCGCGGCCATTGGCCTGGTGACGTTGTGGCTGGTCTGGAATAAGCCCGTGCTCAACCAGATCTTCGCGCTCGCCACCGTCACTACTCTGTTGCCGCCGGTGTCCGGTGACTATACGTTGACCATATTGCTCATCCCCATGGGCTTCTTCCTCATCGTCCTGCTGGAGGATGTGGCGCAGGGAAAGACGCCGATGTCGATGTTCCAGATGCTCTGGTTCTTGCTCCCCTGTGCATGGATCATGGCCTGCGACCCCATATGGGTGTTACATGGACCGCTGAAAACCTTGGCGCTCACAGTCCTGTTGGCGGCTAGCGTCGCAGTCCCGGTGCCCAGCACCCTGTTTGGCGAAGTTGCGCCAGAGAAGGCCAACACAGTTCACGAAATGATGCTGCATGCGGCATGACACAGGGCTCAGGCGATCTCTGCTGAATAGCTGAATCTGCGCTTCAGTTCTAGAAAGCGCTGCTCATAAAGCTCATAGCTCATCACTGCCGCCGCTGTCACCAGCGCGAGCATGACGGCAACATACACAACTCCGCCCAGCGACTGTGAGTGGAGCCGCATCTGCAGCCAGCGCATCAGGTCTTCCGAGTTGATCAGCCGATGAAAGATGTACATGCCGTAGCTGTAGCGCCCGAAGAAGCGCAGCCACCTCGTGCGACCCATGGCATACGCCCAGCTTCCATCTTTCAGCGCGAAAAGTAACAGCTGCGCAAATACGATGCCGAGGCACGGAAAGACGATCGCGCTGGACAGGACGGAATGAAATTCCAGCTTGCGGTCGTGCGCGAGGACAGCGCAGAGTCCCATGCCTGCGATAAAAGCCGGCCACCGCAATCTTCGCAGGGCCTGTTCAACGGTTCCCGCGCGGAACAGGACAGCCGCAGCCGCGCCGCAAAGCAGGCCATCAGCCCGCATCGGTAATACTTTGTAAGACCATTCAAAGGCTTGGTTCTGCGGCAGCAACAGCAGCAATCCAATCCTCAGCGCCAGCGCCAGCCCCATCAGGCCCGAGATCCAGCGCAGCGGCTTGCGCGCCGCGATTACCAGCAGGGCCGCGGGCCACAGCAGGTAGAACTGCTCCTCCACCGCGAGTGACCACATTGTGTCAAAGTTCAGCCTGGGCCGCACTTCGGTCAGTGCTGGATTCAGCTGAACCGCAACATTCCCGAAATAGAGAAAGTGGCTGATATCGCCAACCTGCCATCGCAGATGCAGCAGAGGCGTGAGTGCGAGCGCGGCGAAAAGAACGCCATAGTAGAGCGGAAAGATGCGCAGGGTGCGCCGTGCATAGAAGTTCCGGAAATAGTGCTTATGCCCACGCGTATCCAGGAGAATTCCCGTGATCAGAAATCCGGAGAGAACAAAAAAAAGATCGACACCGATCCATCCGGCGGAGGCAGCTCCCGCCACGGCCCTAATCCACCATGAATGCACCTGGTTCGTAAGGAAGTAGTGGCGTGCAAACACCAGCAGGATCGCGATTCCGCGCCATCCGTCGAGGCTAGTCAGCCGCCGCTCCACCAGCACTGGCCCGGCCGGCGACTGCACTGAAAGCGCCGTATTCACTCCTCGCCTGTCTCCGCTCCCACAACGGCCACGAGGTCAATCTCGATCAGCGCATCCTTGGGCAGACGCGCCACTTCGACGGTCGTTCGTGCCGGCGGTACGACATCTTCCGTTGCAAGGTGCTTGCCGTAGATCGCATTTACGGTCGCGAAGTCAGCGATGTCCTTCAGGTATACGGTGGCCTTCACGACGCGCGTGAAATCTGTCTCTGCTGCCCGCAGCACGGCATCGAGGTTGGCGAAGACCTGCTCCGTCTGCTCTTGAATGCCACCCGCAACCAGTGTGCCCGTCGCAGGATCCAAGGCAACCTGCCCAGACGTAAATATCAGGTTGCCGATGCGGACTGCCTGCGAATACGGCCCAATGGCGGCCGGCGCGTGAGAGCTTTCAATCTTGTCTTTATCCTGTGACATTTGGCTCGATTCTCGCCGGTTGCAGAGAAGAGCGCAAGCGCATGCGAGTACCTGCCGGGAATCGGGTCAAGGGCTCGTTCGGATCAACATCCAGTGATTGTCCCACTGCGAGGAATTATCGTAGCTGCTGGAATAAGCTACGCGCCACTGGCCCTGCTGTATCTTCTGCTCGATCATCTGGTCAAGATAGCGGTGTTCCAGGGGCCGACTCTGGTTGTAAGCCAGTTCGTGCAGTGCCAATGTGGCAAGCTGTCGCTGGTAGAGAATCCACGGAGGCGGCCCAGACGCCAGCTGTCCCATTAAGGTGTCGATTGTTTCCTTGCTGGATGTGTCGTAGAAAGTCTGCACATACCCATGCCACGGAGGTATGCCGCAAAAATAGTTGGCGTAAGGGAAGGGCAGAGATAAAAGTTCCGGATGCGGACCAGTCGGTTCTATTTCGCTGCAGACAGGCTGAATAAATGCGAGCATGTCACGGTCGATGATCATAGGCCCGTAGATCGGATGGTGGTATACGGTTCGGTTAACGAAAAGACGGTTCTCACGGTATGTATGCCAGGAGTATGGGTCCTTGAATTTGTAAATGGCGGTCGTCACCACAAGGATGGCGAGTACGGGAATTGAGAATGATCGCAGCCAGTCTGTCGAAGGGCGAAATGGCGGGCAGATCGAGATCAAAACCACCAGAACGCCGAGCGTCCCGTAAAGGCCGTAGTGGACACCACCCGTGGACATCGAACCGGAAGCCAATTGGCCGATGGGAATCAGCAGCAGAATCTCGCGCCGGTCCCACGAACCGTTCGCGCTCGCGAGTGATCTAAAAAGTCTGACGACGATCAAAGCGCCGAGCACGCAGGCAAGGATTGTGCCGATTGCCGCCATGCCTAGTAATGCAAAAGGAGCGACGAATTGGCTGCGGCAGAGAAGCTCGTTGTACATCCATGGAAGCGGGAGGATGACAGCGCAGAAGCCAGCCGCTGCCATGGCGAGTTCGCGACGGCCCCGCTTGTGAACGAAAGGCCCTATGAAAGACGCCCAGGCCACGCCGCAAAGAACGATGTATGCGGAGAGCAGGTCGTTGTGGGCTGCTTGCAGCAGCCAGCGGGCTGTATTCAAGGGCAACATAAGCGGATATGCAAGCACATTGCCCGCTCCGCCCTTACTTCCTGCAGCATGAAAGATGGAATAAGTAGCGTAATCTCGCAGGGAATCGCCGGTGAGCCACACCACCGCGACAAGGGTGCAGGCAGCAGCGAATCCAAGAAGCGCCAACGACAGCACTCGTTGGCGACGAGCCAGCACAAGGACGCCAAGGCTGACACCGACGAAAAGAGCCGCTCCGTCATTGAGCCGGGTGGTGAGCGAAAGGCCGCAGAGCACACCAAGGACGGACACGAGGAAGAGCTGGTTTCGCAGCCGTAAAACCTGTGGCAGGGCCAGCAAAGCGATCAGCGCATAAAGTTGGAAGCAGTCGGCAAGGACGTGATAGTCGTCAAAGCGGTAGGCTTCAAAGCCAAGAGGGAAGAAGAACCCGCAGCCGATGATGACTGCTTTCTGAAAGTCACTGAAGCTGGAGCGGCCTGCGAGGATCCACAGCGCGACGCAGTAAGCGACAAGATGGAGAATGGCTGGAATCTTTGACGCGATCCAGCCCTTTCCGAGCATTGCGAAGAAATAGCTGGTCTCCAAAACGAACAGCGGCTGCAACGCGAGGTGCATCTCTGAGTAAAGCCGATGGCCGCCCTGTAGAAATGTTGCATACCAGAACCAGTTGCCGTCGCCGGGGCTTTGCGTCTGGGCAATGAGTGCAGACCCAAACAGAAGACAAAACAGAAACATCAGCGTCTGGCAGCGCTTTTCTGTAAACGCAGATCGTAGCAGAGCCGTGCGAGGCTTGTGATTCGTAGAACCTGCTGCAAATGTGCTCATGCTTTACAGCAGTCTATGGGAAGAGCGCGGAATTCAGAATCAATTTATCGAATTTAGACGTAGCAGAAGCGCGCGCAATCTATATCTTCTGGGCCCGGTGTACCTCACGCACACCCTGGACGCGGCGCAGCTTGTCCACCAGGCGGTTCAGATGGCGCAGGTCCGGCGTCTCCACCACAAACTCCACCACGGCCCCGCCTTCGTTGTCCGCATTGGAAGATGACGATCGGATGTTCGTGCCCTCGTCGGAGATGATCGCTGTAAACTCCTTCAGCAGCCCCGCGCGGTCGTCGCATTGGACGGTAAGCTTCACCGGATAGGTCTGCGGACTCGGGGCGCCCGCGCTGCCCTGCGCCGGTACCGGTGCCCACTCCACCTGGATGCGGCGGTCAGACTCATACAACAGGTTCTGCACGTTGGGGCAGCTGCGCGCATGCACCGCTACTCCCTTGCCGCGCGTCACGTAGCCAATAATCTCCTCGCCACGGATTGGGTTACAACAACGCGCGCGATACACCAGCAGATCGTCCTGCCCCTCCACCTGCAGCGACTCCGAGCCTCTGCCGAAGAAGACGCGCTTCACCGCGTCCGACATATGGTCCAGCGTCTGCGAGGCAGCGCCTTCCTGTGCCGGCTCAGCGGCAGCCGTTGACCCCGGCTCCAGCTTGTTCAGCACCTGTCGCGCGGAAAACTTGCCGAAGCCAACTCCCGCCAGCAACTCCGCCTGCTGCGTCAGGCCATACTCCTGCGCAATGCGGTCGAAGTCCGCCGCGGTAAATTTCGACAGCGCAATCTTGAACTTGCGCGCCTCGCGATCTAACAGCTTCTGGCCAATCTCCATCGCGCGCTCGCGCTGGTGCTCGTTGATCCAGTGCTTGATCTTGTTGCGCGCCTTGGAACTCTTCGCGAAGCTCAGCCAGTCGCGCGATGGCGTATGTCCGGCCTGCGTCGTGATCTCGACGATGTCGCCATTCCGCAGCTTGCTTCGCAGCGGCACAATGCGCCCATTCACCTTCGCGCCGATCGTGGTGTTTCCCACCTCCGTATGCACTGCATACGCAAAGTCCACCGGGCTTGAGTCCTTGGGCAGCACCACCACCTTGCCCTTCGGCGTGAAGGTGTAGACCTCTTCCGGATACAGGTCGATCTTCAGCGTCGACATGAACTCGTTGGGGTCGCTCATCTCGCGCTGCCATTCCATGATCTGGCGCATCCACGCCAGCCGTGCCTCGTCCTTGGCCGTCACGCTCTCGCCGGCCTTGTACTTCCAGTGCGCGGCGATGCCTTCTTCCGCCACGCGGTGCATGTCCTCTGTGCGGATCTGTACCTCGAACTGGTGCCCGCCCGGCCCGATCAGCGTTGTGTGCAGTGACTGATACTGGTTCGGCCGCGGCATGGAGATGAAGTCCTTGATGCGCCCAGGCACCGCAGGCCACTTCGCGTGTAGCAGGCCCAGCACCATCCAGCAGTCTTCCTTGGTCTGGCAAATCACGCGCACCGCAAGCAGGTCATATACCTGATCCAGCGTAAGCTTCTGTGCCTGCATCTTCTGCTGGATCGAATAGAGCCGCTTGATGCGCGATTCCACGCGCGCCTCTTTGTGGTAGCTATGCAGCAGCTGCCGAATGTCATGCACGATGGAGGCGAGGAACTCTTCGTTGGCGCCGCGCAGGTTCTCAACTTCGCTCTCAAGCTCCTGGTACGTATACGGGTCCGTGTATCGAAACGCCAGGTCTTCCAGCTCGCCCCGCAGCTTGCCCATGCCCAACCGGTGCGCCAGCGGCGCATACACGTCCAGCGTCTCGCGTGCGATCTTCTGCCGCTTCTCCTGCGGGAGATGTTCCAGGGTGCGCATATTGTGCAGCCGGTCTGCCAGCTTGATCAGCACGACGCGCACGTCGCTCACCATCGCCAGCAGCATCTTGCGAATGTTCTCTGCCTGGTGGTCCTCGCGGTTGGCGAACTTGATCTTGTCCAGCTTTGTGACGCCTTCCACGATGTGCGCCACCTGCTCGCCGAACTGGTCCTCGATCTCCGGTGTCGTGACGCCCGTATCTTCCACCGCATCGTGCAGCAACCCGGCCGCGATCGCCGTCGAGTCCATCTTCAGCTCGGCCAGCACCAGCGCCACCTCCAGCGGATGGATGACGTAAGGCTCACCGGAGGCGCGCTTCTGATCCTCATGCTGCTGGAGGCAGAAGAGCCACGCCCGCCGGATCACATCGAGATCATCGCCGGGGCGGTTGGCGTGGACCTCCTCCAGCAGGCGCAAAAACTTTGCGTCGATCTCAGCGGCCACGGATGCAGGGAAGCCCGGCAGGAAAGGCGCGGCGGAGACTGGGGCCTCGGACGCGTGCGCCTGCTGCGACGGCGCATCCGGCAGCGTGGCCGCTGCTTCGGGAATGCCTGCGTCGTGCGAGAGTGGCTCGGAACTCATGCCCTCAGGTGTTGAGGGTGCAGCTCTCCCCGGATCCGGAGAGGCAGCTGGAGCGAAGGCCATAGTCCATTATAGGTGGCCTTATCAGCGCGCGACGCCCATCCTCGGTCGCGTGGGCTAACTGTAAGGTCACCTCAGGCAGATGCCTTCGCGCGCCTGGCTACAACTTTTGAGGACGTGCGCAGTGGATCGGCACCATTGAAAAATGTAAAGGACTGCCGCTCAACTATGCGGCATACCAGACGCACAGGTGACGCCATGCGCGCTTCGATCATCGCAGCTTCCTGCTTTCCTCTTGTCCTTACCGGTTGCACGCTGACCAATACAGGTACGCCGTCGCTGGTGCAGGGTTCGACGCTCAGCGGTTCGGCGTATGGCGGTCAGCAGCCCATCGCCGGCGCTCATGTCTATCTCTTCGCCGCAAACACCACCGGATACGGCGGCGAAGGCATAGCAGCGTCATCCAGCAACGCGTCCGTCTCGCTGCTCAACCCCACCATCACCGGCCACTCGGATTCCATCGGCGCCTACGTCCTCACCGACGCAGGCGGCAACTTCTCCATCACCGGCGATTACACATGCACCCCCAACACACAGGTCTACGCCTACGCGCTCGGCGGTAATGCCGGAGCAGGCACCAATAGCCACGCCGCCCTGCTGGCCGCGCTCGGCAACTGCCCCAGCGCCGGCAACTTCCTCAGCAATGTTTCCTTCATCCACATGGACGAGGTCACCACCGTTGCTACGGCATACGCCATCGCCGGCTTTGCCACCGATGCAACCCACGTCTCCAGCTCAGGCAGCGCACTGGCGCAGACCGGCATCCAGAACGCCTTCGCCAATGCGGCGAATCTGGCAGTCCTCTCCACAGGTGCCGCTGCGACCACAACGGCAGGCGGCAACGGCACGCCACCAACCGAAGAGATCAACACCCTGGCCAACATTCTGGCCGCTTGCATCAACTCCAACGGCGCAGTTACCGGCCCCTCCACTCCCAGCGCCTGCTACACCCTCTTCGCCAATACCACCGCCGATGGCACCTCCAACGGCACGCAGCCCACCGATACCGCAACCGCTGCCATCAACATCGCGCACAACCCCGGCATCAATGTTGCGGCCTTGTACGGCCTGGCACCGGCGCAGAGCCCCTTCTCGCCTGTACTGTCCAGCCAGCCTAATGATTGGACCGTAAGCATCCAGTTCGCGGAAGGCGGTGACCCCTCTCAGGGTGGCGTCAACGATCCCTATGCCCTCGCAGTCGATGCCTACGGCAACGTCTGGGCCGCCAACAACGGCAACGCAGTCGGAGCAGTGGCCGAGCTTGCCCCTGACGGCACCCTCAAATCCGGCGCCACTGGCTTTGGCGACGGAACCAGCGCCGTCTTTGACGGCATCGCCTTCGATCTCAACGGCGATGTCTGGGTGCCCTCATATGCGGCCAATTGCCTCGTCAAGTTCTCCGGCGTCAGCGGAGCAGTCTTGTCGCCTCCCGGCGGCATCACCGGCGGGGGCCTCAGCAACCCCCGCTCGGTCACGGTCGACGGCTCCAACAATGTCTGGGTGTCGAACCTGGGCGTCGCCAATTTCCCATTCCCGAATAATGTCGGCGCAGGCGCCAGCGTATATTCCGTTGCTAGCTCCAATTGGGTTTCAAACACCGGATACACCGGAGCTAGTCTGACCGCGCCCTACGCCATCGCTGCGGACCATACCGGCAATATCTGGATCACAAACAACAGCAGCAACACCGTCAGTGAGCTCACACCGCAGATCAGCGGCGCGCCGCTGGAGAACAGCTACACCGGCATCGCCGGCATCGGCCTGCCCTATGGCCTCGCGGTCGACGCCACCGGCAACATCTGGATCGCCAGCAGCGCCAGCTTCGGCACCGGCAACATCTCGGAGCTCTCGAGCACCGGCTCTGCCGTCTCGCCATTCTCCGGCTACGGCACAAGCGGAAATACCGGAGGCATCGTCAACCCACAGTCCATCGCCATCGATGGCGCGGGTCACGCATGGAGCGGAGACCAGTCCTCAGAGACCATCAATAGCAACACCGTCTCGCCCATCGCAGAGTTCGATAACAACGGCAATCCCATCTCGCCAAATACAGGCTATGTCGCTCCGGGCCTTCAGACGCAGACCGTCGCTCTTGCCATCGATGGATCGGGCGACATCTGGGCCGCCGACCCAACCACCAACTACCTGGTCGAATTCATCGGCGCAGCGGCGCCCGTCGTCACACCGATCTCCACTGGAGTAAAGAACAACACCCAGGGGACGCGGCCTTAGGCCGATCCCTCAGCGACCCGCAGCTCCTTAGCGCCCCGCCGCCTTTGCCTTGATCGAGAAGATCGACCCGCGCGCACCGATGAATAGCGTCCGCTTGTCGTCTCCGCCAAACGCCAGGCTCGTCGGCCGCTCAGGAATCTCAACCACGCCAATCTGCTTGCCCGTCGAGCTGTAGATGTAAAGCTCGCCGCCTGCGACATAAACATTCCCCGCCGCATCCGTCACGATGCTCGAGCCCGCGCGCGACGCAAACGGCGTCACCTGGATTTGCTTCAGGGTCGTCAGCCTGATGCGCGAGATCGCATCGTCTTCTTCGCTCGCTGCCAGCCGCTCGCCGCCGATCGGCATCACGCTCCACTGCGAGGCCTGCAGCATCGGCTGCCATGTGCCGCCCGCCATCACGGCAATCTTTGTGCCCGGCGCATAGAAGAAGTCGCGATGCTCGTCGGTGACAGCTGCGGTGATGGCCATATTGCTGCCGCGCGCATACACCACTCCGCGCCGGTCCATCTGCTTCACCAGCGTGTCCATGCTGTTGTGAAAGCCGACTGGCATCAGCAGGCTTGTCCCCTCCTGCGGATCGGAAGGCGAGAGCTTCGCCACCGCGCCGCTCTCGGTATCCACGCTGTAGACGGCTTTGCTCAGATCAATCGCCAGCAGCGTATGCGGAGCAACGTAAGCCACCGCCTGCGGCGAAGGCACCTGGTCCGTCAGCAGCTCAGCCTTCTTCGCTGCTGCGTTCCAGCGGAATATCTGGTGCATCGCGGCATCGGTAAAGAAGATGTGGCCGGCATCGTCCGCCGTCAGCCCCGAAGCATTGCTATAGCCGGAGGCAAGCGGCTCCAGCTTCGCGCCCGCCGCAAACGCGGCAGGCAAGGGAAGCGGCGGGCCCGGTTTGTTCGCTGCATTGATCTCGAACGACGTGAAGTCATGCGACCGAACACGCACTCCGGTGGCCGTGTCCCACACACTGTTGTCATAGGCCAGCCGCGTCATGCTGAAGGTGTGCATATTCTCAAAGCGGATGCCGGTTGAGTTCGTCGCCTCAATCGCATTCAGCTTCGGCTTCACATTCCGCGACACGCGATACGTAAACAGGTTCGCAAACGTCACGTTGTGCGAGTCCGTAAACTCCGCTGTAAACGAATCCGCGCCTGCGGGATTCTCTTCCTCAGTCTGCAGCGCGTAAATGGTCCAGTTTGCCGCGTGATTGAAGCGCGTCTCATGGTGCATGTGGTGCTCGCACGACATCTGATACACAATCGTCGGCGTGTCGGTATTCTCGACCACCAGTCCCGCCTTCGCATTCGTATTTGAAGTCCACACTCCGCGGATCAGTCCCCCGCCGCCATCGCGCACCGTGATGCTCGGATACTGAGTCTCCGCCGTGCTGGGCCCACGCGGGAATCCACCCGCCGGCCGCTGGCCTTGCGTTCCCGCACCCGCAGCACCTGCTCCACGACCGCCACCAGCGGCAGCGCCGCCCGGTCCACCTGCCGCCGCACCTGGTGCTGCTCCCCCCGCCGCACCCGCAGGACGCCCGCCCCCTCCAAATCCGCCAAAGTTCTGCCCGATCCGTCCGTGCCCCGCGGCAAAGTTCACATCGTCCAGCATCGATTTCGGCCCCGCCATCCACACAATGCCCGCTGCGCGTGGCGCAACATTGCCGGTGTAGATGCCAACGCCGCTGATAATCGCGTCCCCGCCTTTCGCGCTTTCCACCAGCGGAATCGCATCGCCCGTACCCGCAAACGCCGGATCATTCTCTGGATCGGTGATCACCGTCGTCGACGGATTGAAGCCGATCAGCACGCTGTCCGCACGCAGATGGATCGTCTTGAAGACCTTGTAGCTGCCGACAGGGAAGTACAGCACGCGATGCCCGCTCACCGCAGCCTGCAGCGCAGCCGTATCATCCGCCTGGCCATCGCCCTTCACGCCAAGATCATGCACGTTGGCCCACTCGCTCATCGCAGGCAGTGCCGGTATGTCGGACTTGATCTCTGCCGCTGCATCTGTGCTCTCCTTGTGCTCCACCGTCACGCCGCGCTCGCGCCCATCCGGCCCAATCGCGAGGCCGATCGCAAGATGCGTTTCTACATATCGCGCTGCCGGAGCTTTGATAGCAGCCAGTTGCTTCAACCCGCCGCTGCCGGCCTCAATCATCACGGGAACCTGCCGGCAGATCACGTTGTCCAGCGTCACCTCGTGGTGCGCCTTGCTCGCATCGCCCAGCACCAGCGCCGTGCGGCTGATGTTCTCAAGCGTCAGGTCGCGCCCGTAGAGCTGCTCCACCATCCCTTGCGCAATCTCCACTGCGACCGGCGCATGCGCGATGCGGTCGCGCACCAGCGTCATGCCTACTTCCTGTGTGTGGATCGCCGCCTTGCGCTGGCCTTCAATAGTTGAATCCATCAGCAGGAACTGCCACGCCGGCGACGTCCGCACCGAAATAATTCCGTAGTCGCCGCCCGTGATGTGCAGGTTGCTCGCGTTGTTGCCCACGTCCTCCAGGCCCGCGCGTCCCTGGCCTGCCTTGATGTTCATATTCATCAGGTAGCTGTGCTGCGCCACGTGGAAGCGGATGGCAATCGCCGCCGCATTGCCGTCGCCAATCTCAAAGTCGACATTGTTAATGCCGCTGTAGAACGTGAACTCGTTGGCATCCACCACTGGCTCGCCCGGCTGTGACCTGCGCGAAGCAAACTGCAGCATGTAGCGCCCTGTGCCCAGGAACTCATGGCCCTCCTGGTAGCCGGGAGTATTGGCGCCCAGCACAAACACCGGCCGCGTCGCGCCATAGCCCACCACCCGTATGCCCGACCACAGATGCACCGTCTTGGTCACGCGATAGCGGCCCGCGGCCACAAACACCACGCCTCCGCCGCCGGCATCCGCCGCATGGTCAATGGCCGCCTGGATCGCCGCTGTGTCATCGGCCACGCCATCGCCAACAGCACCGTACGCGCCCTTCTCCAGATAAGAGGCATAGCTGTCCGCGAGACGCATGGTGAATACGGACTGCGCAAATGAGGCAGGCGCGAGGGTGGCGGCAAGGACGAGGGCGGCTAGAAGGGATCGCATAGGGGTTTTCAGGACTAGTAGCAGGACGGATATCGGCGGGCTTTGGACGCAGCCCTGCGCGCGGCCCCTCTGCCCGTGTACAAATAACACTGGAGTTCATCGAGACTTGCGCCGCGCCATTCTGCTTCCCATCTTCTTCGTCACCTACTCGCTGGCCTATCTGGACCGCGCCAACTTTGGCTTCGGTGCCGCCGCCGGCATGGCGCGCACTCTGCATATCACGGACAGCAAACTCGCTCTGCTGAGCGCGCTCTTCTTCCTCGGCTACTTTCTCTTCCAGGTTCCGGGAATGTACTTCGCACGCCGCGTCAGTGCGACACGCCTGGTGTTCATTTCGCTCATCCTCTGGGGAACGCTGGCTGCGCTCACTGGCGTAGTGCACAGCTTTCTAGCGTTGTGCGGCATCCGCTTCGTGCTCGGCATCGCGGAGAGCATCACCTTCCCCGCCATGCTGTTGCTGCTGACGCGCTGGTTCCCGCGCTCGGAGCGCTCCCGCGCCAACAGCATCATGCTGCTCGGCAATCCCGTCACCGTCCTCTGGATGTCTGCCATCACTGGCTATCTCACCCAGCACCTCGGCTGGCAGCGCACCTTCATCGTCGAGGGCCTGCCCGCAGTGCTGTGGAGCTTCGTCTGGATCGCCACCGTGCGTGACAGTCCAACGCAGGCCCGCTGGCTCGATCCGGCGCAGGCCGCCGAACTTGAGGCCAACATCACGCAGGAGGTGCCCGGCCCGATCCTGGCCCGCGAAGCCTCCATGACGCTCAAGTCGGCGCTACTCCAGCCGGACGTTCTGATCCTCGGCGCGCAGTACTTCTGCTGGAGCCTTGGTGTCTACGGCTTCGTTCTCTGGCTGCCCGCCATCATCCACCAGGCCTCGGCAATGTCGCTCACCATCACCGGCCTGCTCGCTGCGTTGCCCTATCTCTTCGGCATGATCGGCGAAGTCGTC
>Ga0105238_10002822_pt1 | contig 17338 bp, 16 predicted proteins | sample KBSC34metaG_FD_81526 | JGI IMG/M metagenome (GOLD analysis project Ga0105238, IMG submission 81526) | Corn rhizosphere microbial communities from Kellogg Biological Station, Michigan, USA - KBS C3-4 metaG | ecosystem: Host-associated > Plants > Roots > Rhizosphere > Soil | place: Michigan, USA... | reverse complement strand
TCCGCGGGCGTTGCCGATTGAACGGACGGAGTACGGCGCGACGTACCCGTCGCATTGATGTTCCCGCAGCGTCACTCTCGATGCGTTGTACGAGAGCGCAAACAGACGCGCCGCGTCGTTGATCGGAAAGCCGCCGTAATCGGCGAGCTCCGGACCGGCGCCGCGTTCGAGCGCGTCTTCGTGATTCTTAGAGGCCCAGGATCCTGACAGATCGATCTGCGCAAGTGCGGGGAGGCCCATGCAGAATAAGATCGCCACGTTGAGGCTGATTTGATTGCGAGTCATGTTGAACTCCTTACCATCTCACAGTGCACGGCGTGGGTTTCCACCCGGCATCGCTGTCCTGTTTCTTGAAGTGTGAAGTGATGATAAACGGCTCATGCAGATACTGGGGATCGGTCACGACGATCGTGACCACCAGCATTGTATCGCCGTTATGCTCCTTGAGCACGTCGTAGTATTCGGTGAGATCCGCGTTTTCGCTATATGGAACACCGTTCTTGCGCAGGTAGCCGGCTTTCAGATGCGACGTAGTGACCTTTAGTGATCCGTGCGGCACAGAACCGCGTGCCGTACGCGCCATTTCCCACAGGGCTATCGAATCTCCCTGTAGCGTGGGCGGACCGGCAGGAGCCTTCCAATCGCCGAAGTGAAACAGACGGGTCTGCGTTCCAGTATCGGCGTCCATGCGCAAGGTATGGTCATCCGGCCAGGTTATGTGAAGGTGTTCCGGTTGGCGCAGAATCGCCGGCGCTCCGAACGCCTTGCACAGATCTCCCGATGCTTCATCCTTGGCGGGATCCCAGGCGTCGGCGAATTTGACGGCTGCCGGCGTCATGGGAACACCTTCGTAATCGCGGGGCGGGGGTACCACCATGCGGAACCGCCAGTCCTCGTCCACCACGGAAACCCAATAGCCGGTCAGGTCAATGGGCGCGGCGGCCTTGGGATTTTGCGGCGGCGGCGTGGATCCCCCCCGCCCGCCTTGTGCCTGCGCCAGTAGCGGAAGCGCCACTGCAATCGCCAGCGGCAATAGCGTAATTGAAAGTCGATGTGCCAATGCTGGTTTCTCTCTTTTTGGAAAGCGCTACTTCTGGGCGGTCAAACTTCTGTAAACAGCCTCGACAAACGCGCTGGTGGAGGCCTCTTGCGTACCGTATTCGGTCTCGTAGGGTTTGGCAGGATGCGCTGCTTTGATTTGCTCAAGTGTCTTTCCCTGCTTGATCAGGTCCGCGATCACATCGCGGACGACCACCACCATATCGCGGTAATCTACCACGTCCAACTGCAGGCAAAGCCGTCCGTGGCCTGGAATCACGTAGGTCCCGACACCGTTGTAGATGAAAGGGATCGGCACAACCGTAAGTTCAATCAGCCGGTTCAAGGCTTCGATCTCTCCCTGAATGCTCCCGCCGTTGGCAACATCGATCACCGGAAACCGGGTTGTGTCCATGATGTCCCCAGCCACCACGACGTCGGACTGGCGGAACAAGACCAGACTGTCGGCATCACTGTGCGCGGCGGGCTGGTAGAAAACCTCGATGGCGTCGTCGTTCATGCGAAAGGCGTAGCGCGTTGTCAGGAACGCCTCGGTGGGCCAGGCTTCACCGGGATAAGACGGTTTCGCATTCCGGGCGCTCATTTTGCGGAGGACGCTTTCATGCGCAAGAATCGCCGCACCGGTGGCGCCGTTGAGGACATTCAGTCCGGATTTGCGCAGTTTCTCGTTGCCGCCCACGAAATCCGGGCCCCCGTCGGCGTTGATAATGTATCGGACTGGCAAATCGGTCAGTTTCTTGATGGCCGCCAAAACCTCGTTAGTGGACGCGCCGCTGCCGGAGTGCACCAACACGACGCCGTCCGATCCAATCTGCACAGCGATGTTTCCGCCGGCCCCGGCGATCATGTAAAAGTTTTGCCGAACCCGCACCACGTCCAGTCCGCCGGTGTCTGGTTCGGCGGCCTGGCCGGAGAACGCGCAGCACACCAATCCAAAAGCGGCGGCGACGGTCCAGTGGGTCGTCACGTTGGTGAGACTTCGCGTCACCGTGTTACTGGAACGCATGTTGACACCCTCCTCAAGCCGAGCTTTGAATGATTTTACTCCAAACCAAGCCTCATTTACCGGCTGTACGGAGTTTGGGCACCTCTCAAAGCGTTTTGCTTGATGTCTCCGGCGCTCAGAGGTAGTGTCGACATGACTACCGATAATGCCCGACAACAGGACCCAATATGACCGATTTGATTGCGATTCAAAAGATTGCTGGGTGGGAGAAATTGAAGGCGCTCGTGCTCGACAGCGTCTCGTCGCCGATTACGAAACGCGTTTACAACATGGCTCTGGACGAGTTCCTTAGCTGGTTCCAGCAGGCGCCCCGACCCGGCTTCACCAAGGCCACCGTTAGCGCCTGGCGGGTGTCGCTGGAAGCTCGCAGCCTGGGGTCTTCGTCGATCAAGGCCAGACCCATGCCAGAGGCGTACATCCGGAAGATCCATCTTCTATTCGGGAGATGCTGCGAAACGAACTATACCGGGGTGTGCGAGTTTGGAAACGAACCATTCAAGATAAGAAATCCGGAGACGGGCAGCAAAGCTCGACCCAGGGAAGCCTCGCAGCGGGTTCGGTTCCTAAGCTGCGCATCGTCCGAGGAACTATGGACTGCGGTGCAATTCCGAATCGCGGAGTTGAACACGAAGCTGGCTGCCGCACGGCTTGGTGGGATGAACCGCACTCCCGGAGGTCGATCTTATCTATTCAGTGGATTGCTGGTATGCGGTAGCTGCAAATCCAGGTTGGTAATCGTCAGCGGCCAGGGCAAGAGGGGATATGTTCGGTACGATTGCCCCAGCCACCGCTACCGCGGCGTTTGCGACATCTTGGTCACTATCCGGCAGGATCGACTTGAGGAACAGCTGTTGGCGGCAATTGAACAGCGGATCGCGAATCCACGCATGATCGAGCATATTTTGATTCGTTTTCAGGACTACAGACGCGCCTTACAGATCTTCAGCGCCAAAATGTCGGGCTGGACAGCTTGCGTCACGAACGGTCGGTACTGAAGGTCAAGACACAGCGACTCGTGGAAGCCGTCGCTGCGGCGGGCCATCTCCGGCCCTGCGGTCGAGTCTCGGTGACATGGAACACCAGATTGCAGATTTAGACCGTCGAATCGAGACTTTCAAGCCGATTAACGTAGCGACAACGCTTGAAGAAATCCGGGATTTCGTTTCCCGCAATATACTGAACTTGAGGGATTTGCTGCACCCGGACGAGAGCAGGGCGAAGCCGCCCTATCGCGCCACATTGGGCAACTTACCTTAACCCCGAGAACAGACCTCAACCGGCTCCATTTACGAGGTGTCGGGCAGAGTAAACCTGCTGAATCAAGATGTAATGCAGGTGGTGGCCAGGGACGGAATCGATCCCCCCTACGGCCATTGATAACACGTAAGTTACTGTTTCGTCGTCACACCAGATCCGCCAGAACGCCCAGACCGGCAAGTTTCTGGCACGAATTTGGCACACTTCGCATTTCGGCGGACGCTTCGCTCCCTGGGAAATAAAATCGCGCTGCTGGCGGGCTGCGCAGCGGGGTTTGAAATTGACACCGCGCCGCCAGCTCGCCCGCAAAAGTTCACTACAGCACAATCCCAGTCTGCCGATCGCCCGTAAACCAGGCGAACCATTCAATCCGTTTGGTTTGTTCAACGGAAATTTCATCCCAGAAGCCATCTGCAGATACCGCGCACTAAGTTTGGGCGCGAAGATGGTCTACGGTCGCTTTTGCCGCTACGCCGGCCGCGACGGCACTGTGTATCCTTCGATTCCGACCCTGGCTGCCGAGCTCGGCATCGGGAAGACCCAGACCCGCACCTATGTGCAGGAGCTGGAGCATAAGCACTTCATCGCCGTGGATCGCGTGAACCGGGAGGGAATAAATAGACAAGATTTAGATGGACATGAGGTTAGCGAGTTGGCTGCTTTTCGTGGTGTTGTTGACCCTTGTGCTCCTGCTGCTGTCGTTGGTTATGTTTCGGGTCGTGTTCACGATTCTGCGGGTCATTCGGATTGTGACCCTTCTTCGGTTCCTGGTTCTGCGGACCATGCTGGTTCTCTTGTTTGCTCTTTTGGTTATTGGTCATCGTGGACTCCTTACACTAGTAGATACGATACGGCGCGGCAACCTTACTAATTCTGGAACGATTCGATATGAGAGAATTCCCCTTTTGATTCAGTCAGATAGCAACTGATGTGGCCAAGCTTCATGCCCAAAAATGTATTTGCCGGGCAATCATTGAGACCCCCAAGGGCGGCCGCTACAAGTTTGATTATGATCCAGATCCGGGTCTCTCCATGCTCGGCGGGCTTCTGCCGGAGGGTATGCTGTTCCCATTCGATTTCAGCCTCCTCCCGTCTACCCTCGGTGAAGACGGTGATCCAATCGACATCCTCGTCCTGATGGGCGCTCCAGCTCATGTCGGTTGCCTTATTCAAGTCCCTATAATCGGCATCATTGAGGCAGAACAATCAGAAGACAGTACGACTGAAAGCAATGACCGACTTCTGGGCGTCTCAGTCCACTCCTACGATCATGAGAATCTACATATTATCAAAGACGCCAGCAAAACCCGGCTCGACCAGTTGGAAGAGTTTTTCATCTCGTACCACAAGCAGCGCAGCAAGAAATTCAAAGTGAAAGGAACAGGTGGATCTAGAAAGGCCCTAGAGTTTCTGAGAACTGCCATTCAGGCTCGTAAGAAGGCAAAAACGAAGTAATGGCGAAGCACTGTGGGACACCCACCACGTAATGCCCGATAATGTGTACGCGGTACGGTGGTGATCGCCTACTGGTGAAACCGGCCTTCGAGCACAGCTTTAGCGAGGATGTGCCCGTCCATCGCTTTCATGACGTCGGCGCGCGTGGCTGTATCGGTTAGATCAAGCTTAGTGTCAAGCGCGAAGAGCTCAAACGTATAGTGGTGGTGGGGTCCGGCCGCAGGCGCTCCCGGGCCCATATATCCGACATTGTTGCGAGTGTTCTTGATTTGTATGGTTCCGTCTGGGAGTTTGGCGTCAGCTGAGACGCCGCCGGCTAATTTCCGCGCGGCTCCAGGTATGTTGAACGCCATCCAATGTGTCACGTCATCCAACTTCTTCTGGAGCGCGACATCTGGATCATGGAATAGAAGGACGAAGCTTTGCACGCCCATCGGGACGTTCGTCCATTCGAGTTCAGGCGACGGTCCCATTTGTCCGCCCTTCTGGCTGTATTTATCGGGAATGATCCCGCCGTCCTGGAAATCCGGAGATGTCAGTGTCATTCCCGGGCCCGCGGGTCCTTTCCCTTTGCCGCCTCCTTTGTCCTGTGACAGGGCAATGCCGAGGCTGAACGCCAGAATCATTGCTGTTGCTGGAAGAATCTTCTTCGTCATAACCGATCCCCCTTATCACTTTCATATCACTTTCCAGTACCAATCCGCCAGCCAACCCACCACGATTGGGGGGACGCTGAAACACAAGATGCGACACACACAAAATCGCGGTTGATGTGGTTTGGCGCACGGCCCGGCTCGCCAAGGCCGCCGTTAGCGCCTGGCGGGTATCGCTGGAGGCCGGCGGCCTCAGGTTCTCATCGATCATTATCTGGATGTAGGCGATCCGCAAGTTGGCCGCCGAGGCGGCCGATAACGGAGCGCCCGAATTGGCAGCCGGTATCGCACGCATGAAGAGCGCGAAAACCCCAAGGCATCCGCACTGGCAACTGGCTGTCGCTGCGGTAAGCGCACGCGTTGCTAAGTGCGCCCGGTACGTCGACTATATATATGCAGGCCAACTTTAACCGATCACGTATCCGACCTCGTCGATGGCATCAGATCGTAGCGACTCCAACGTGCCATCACCCACCGAAGTGGTAACTGGTGCTTAGCCTCGACGAGCTCGTTGACCAGCCCCGCCGCGGTTGTAAAACGGACCCTCCGCTTCTACCGGCAATGCCGCTACACACAGTTAGCAAGTGGGGCTTGCCGGTACCACACCCGCCGATGAATAAGCCCGGTTCGGCGCAATCGATATGGCCACCTCGGCCAAGTTGCGCATCTTCGCCGCTGTCACATTTGGCGACTGCGTGTAATCAAACTCCTCAAGCGTTTTTACTCGCGGCAGATGGGCTTCCAGGATGCGGCGTTCAATCGGGTTGCCCTCCCGACCAGCAGTAGTGCTTCCCAGATACCCGACGTGGCTCTTATTCTCGTGAAATCGCCTGCTCGGCGAGCGTGTCAGCTGCGAGGCGATCATAGAATTCCCTAAGCTTTGTACTGCGTTTTGATCGTAGCCTCTTGCAACTGCGGCATCTGGTTGCTCGCCATATGATTGCTCATTGCCCGGCTCTGGGACTGAAGTAGCTGGTGAATTTCAGCACCATTCCGAGGGCACCGACATGGATGGCCAGATCCGCGGCGTTTAATAGGTTCTGGACCCATACCAATGCTTGTGCGACAGCTTCAGCTTTGCTCCAGTGGCTTCGATCCCGCCAAAGCGGCCGGGTTTCGATATGAGCGCTGCGTCACAATTTCAACTCGAGTCACCAAACAAAGAAACGAGCGCCCCCCCCGGCTTGGCGGACTCTTCCTGTTTGGATTTCCGGCTCTGCAGCTGCTATAGGGCTCCCACGGACCAAACTAGGTAAATGGGGTTCCGCATTTCCTGAAACTTCCTCAATCTCTAGAGCGCCACGCCGGTTCATAATTTGGGCGGCGGCATCCACCTTATCGTCCGGGCCCGTTGCGAAGACCAGAATGTTCCCGTGTCGAACACCTTGAATGAAGTTTTCGGCCTCACTTTTGGTCGTACCGATGCGCTTAAGCTCTCGCATCAACTCCACTTCAAAATCGATGTGGGCGATCTCCATTACTCCAGTGACTGCAAAATCTAAAGGCTCACCCACACTATGGATATGATTTCGAGGGAGACCGATGGTCTCAATCTCGCCGATCACTTGATTCACGAGTCTCGGATTGTCGAATAGCCCGACGGCGGTTTTCATGTTTGTACTCCAAAAGACGACGCTGCCGGTGCGTCGCGCTTATCCGTATGTAGAGATCACCTTCGTCCGCTAACTGTTTCAGCCTTTGCAAGATCCAACGCCAGCTTGAAAACGGCTCACCATTGCAGCCTCTACAACGCGCGTTCACCTGAAACCCTGAGTACTCTTCGGCCCGTGGAAGTGGTTTTGATTCCCGACGCCCTGATCCGGTGGCAGACGTAATCGGGAATCTACGGCCTGAAACCAAATCCCTATTCAAGGATCTCATTCCTGGGGCGAGGAATCGCTCAAAAGGAGCGGATTATGGCACAGACGTTAGCAACCGGCGCCGAGGGCGCTTTCGGCGATCGCACCGGCGTACATGCGGGTTCCAGGACCTCATCGCCAGCCTATCAGGCGTATCAGATCCTGCACGTAGCGTTTGTCGTTGCGCCCCTTGTGGCGGGACTGGACAAATTTTTCCACCTACTAGTGAACTGGGATATGTATCTCGCTCCCGCTATTGCGCGCCTGTCACCCATTGGCGCGCATAGCTTAATGCTTGTCATCGGGGTCGTCGAGGTCATAGCGGGTCTTCTGGTGGCGATAAAACCCCGCATCGGCGCTTACATCGTATGTGCATGGCTGTTGGGAATCGTCATCAACCTACTTCTGATTCCTGGCTATTTCGATGTTGCTCTGCGTGATTTTGGATTGGCTCTCGGAGCGCTGGCACTCGGCCGTTTGAGCCAGGAGTTTAGTTCATAACCACGGATATCCACCCGATCGGTGCTTGGGCCGGAATTGAAGATTGCGGCGGACATGGGAGTGCTACTCCGACTTACTACAAGACAAGATTGATACTATCTTCTGCGCGCTCGTCTTCCCTAGATCGAACGAGATTGAGTGCTGGTGAAGGTTTCCCGTCGGATTATGTTGACGAGATTGTTCGCAAGGGGATCCCCGTCGGCAGAAAGACGGGTACGGGGCATAATCGCATCGAACCGGTCGGCACATGCGTCGTTAATCGGTTCGAAGGTGCGGAACAGGACGGCTGCTTTCGTCTTTACAATTGGCCGGTTCTCGGCAGGCTCCTAATCTATGCGAGGAAGCGGAAGAGGCGACGAGGATGAAGGAATTCATGAGCAGCCTGCGGTGCAAGTATTCCGGGTTCTTGCGCTGGCTGTGCGACCGCTACTGGTGCTCGATCGCCAGCCGCTCGGAGCATTTCAGGTTAGCCTGAAGCGGGATACAAAGGTCCAGGCTAGCCCTTTCAGTTCATGCCTATGCCGTCACAACACATCTCGCCTTCGGAGCCATGGCAGAACAAGTCAGACGACTATTATGCGGCGTGTGCGTTCTGAAGCCCTATGAAAAAGATGAAGATCGAATTCTCTTGCGATCTCACCGGCGCGTCAGTCCCGCTTAAGCATTTTTGGAAATATTGCGTGGGTAGTGATCATGCGCCGATGGCGCTGCGCTGCGACTGGCAACAACAACTTAAGCGCTGCCACGACGAACTCGGCTTTCAGCGCGTGCGCTTTCATGGATTGCTCTCCGATGATCTCGGAACGCTGGTTAGTAAGAACAATGAACGGGTTTATTCGTTCTACAACGCTGATCAGATCTTTGACTTTCTGATTTCGATTGGGATGCAGCCTTTCGTTGAATTGAGTTTCATGCCATCCACGCTCGCCTCGGGCAAGAAGACCGTCTTCCATTACAAAGGGAATATCACGCCTCCAAGAGACTACAAGGAGTGGGCCACTTTGGTTCGGCGCCTCGCAGGTCATTTCGTCGAGCGCTACGGAATCAGTGAAGTGCGAGAGTGGAAGTTCGAGGTTTGGAACGAGCCAAACCTTAAAGCTTTTTGGACTGGCAACCAAAAGGATTATTTCAAGCTTTATAGACATACCGCAGAGACGCTCAAAGACATTCATTCGTCATTACAAGTAGGCGGACCGGCGACAGCGAAGAATGAGTGGATCGATGATTTTCGAGACTTCTGTGAGCGAAACAAGACACCACTCGATTTCATCAGCACACATCATTATCCAACGGACGCCTTTGGATCGCCTGATGACGACACGGAGGTACAGCTTTCCAAGAGCAATCGGGGTGCTTTGCGGCAACAGGCACTGGATGCGCGCCGACGCGCTAGGACCCTTCCTCTCTATTACTCTGAATGGAATAGTTCGTCGAATCCATTCGATAGCCTTCACGACCAGCCGTATGCAGCAGCTTTCGTCGTTAAGTCCATTATGGATGTGGTCGGAGTCGTGGATGCCTATAGTTTCTTTATGTTCTCGGACATCTTTGAAGAGAATTACTTTCCGTCCGTACCGTTCCACGGCGGCTTCGGATTGCTCACATTGCACGATATCGCAAAGCCGACTTATCGAGCGTTCGAGTTGTTGCACAGACTAGGCAACGAGTTATTGTTGGTGGATGGTCTTCACGAAACAGTAAACGCCTGGGTAGCTCGGATGGAAAAGGTGGTGATGGTGCTTTTGACGAACCACGCTTTGCCCGGTCATTCGATGAAGACGGAACACGTGCTCTTTCGCTTGCGAAACTCGCAAAAGCCCAGAGCCGCATTCATTTCACGCATCGACGAGAAACATGCGAACCCGCGTCGCACTTGGGAGGAAATGGGATCCCCAACCTATCCAAGCGCAGCGGAATTGAACGTGTTAAGCGACGCATCAAGAGTTATATCCAAGAAACAATCGTTCAGGTGGGCGGACAACGTAATTATGTTAGAGGTCGATCTTCCTCCGAATGCCGTTGCAGCAATCGAGGTAGAAGTGACGCACGAATCAGGAGACGATCGAAAGTGAAGGTGCTCCATCCGTCGCTGAATAATTTGGACCTGGCGCGCCTTCAGGCAGATACCTTTCAGTATTTCCTGCGGGAGTGGAATCCTGAAAACGGTCTGGTGCCGGACAGCACGCGTCAAGGCGCTCCCAGCTCAATTGCGGCAGTTGCTTTTGCTCTGACGGTCTACCCGATCGGCGTTGAACGCAAATATCTTTCGCGCAAGGACGCAATCAAGCGGACGCTGAAGAAGCTGAGATTCTTCCATAATGGCCCGGAAGGGAAGGGCACGGATGCCATCGGACACCGAGGCTTCTATTTTCATTTTCTCGACATGAAAACCGGTCATCGAGCGTGGAAGTCCGAAATCTCTACGATCGATACTGCATATCTGCTCGTGGGAGCACTTACTGCCGCACAGTACTTTGATCGTGAAACCACAGCTGAACGCGAAATTCGCCAACTGGCTGATGCATTGTACCGCCGCGCCGATTGGCACTGGGCGCGGAACGGCGCGTTAACTGTGACTCTTGGCTGGAAACCTGAAGCCGGATTCAACAAGCATCGTTGGACGGGCTACAGCGAGGCGCTGATCTTATATATTCTTGCTCTCGCTTCGCCTACGTTTCCCATACCTGCCGAAAGTTACCGGACGTGGACACGAACTTACAAATGGAAAACTCTTTATGGCCATGAGTTTCTCTATGCGGGCCCACTGTTTATTCATCAGCTTTCGCACGTATGGATTGACTTTCGCGGTATTCAGGATGAGTATATGCGTGGGAAGGCGATCGACTACTTTGAAAACACTAGGCGAGCAACCTATGCCCAGCAACAATACGCCATTCGCAATCCGAAACGATTTAAGGGCTACTGCGAATACATCTGGGGAGTCACGGCAAGCGATGGCCCGGGACCGGTAAAGCGGCGAATCGACGGCCGCGTTGTGCGGTTCTACGATTATGTGGCGCGCGGAATTCCGAACGGACCGGATGACGGCACTCTTGCGCCGTGGGCCATCCTTGCGTCTTTGCCGTTCGCACCGGAAATTGTGCTTCCATCATTGAATTATTTCAATCAACAGTTTCCGGAGCTGACTAGTCACTACGGTTTCAAATGCAGTTACAATCCTACGTTTGCAGATTCGAAGACAAACAAGAATGGCTGGGTGTCGCTTGGCTACTATGGTATCGATCAAGGCCCGATTGTCGCCATGATCGAAAACTATCGCACCGGATTTCTGTGGCGGCTAATGAGAAAGTGCCCATACATAGTCGAAGGGCTGCGCCGCGCGGGATTCGGAGGCGGCTGGATTGGCTTGTAATTTACCATTGGGAACTGGTGGTCGATTAATGGCGCACATGTCCCCAATGACGCCATAGTCGTCGAGGCGCATCGCGTCACTTCTGTAGACGGTTGAACTTTCGGAACTATCGAAATGCGATCGCAGACTTATACCACCTCACGTATCCGGTCTTTCAGCACTGTCTTGAGAATCTTCCAGCCATCCTTCTGGCCCTTGAGCAATGCCTCGCTGAATTTCAGGAACTGATCGGTGCTGACATTGCCAGGCATCGGTGGCTCGTTGGGATCAACGACCGCCTGGATCACAACCGGGCCGTCATGCGCGAGCGCCCTGCGCAACGTCAGCTCCGCCTCCTCCGCTCTCTCGATGGTGAAGCCTGCGGCACCGCAGTTCATCGCAATTCCCGCGAAGTCGATAGGCTGCAAATCGACGCCAAACTCGGGATTCCCTTCAAACACCATCTGCTCCCACTTGATCTGACCTAATGTATTGTTCTTGATGACGATTACCTTGACGTTCAGATTGTATTTGACAAGAGTGGCGATCTCCCCCATCAGCATCGTGAGGCCGCCATCACCGACAATGCAAACTACCTGACGATTCGGATAGGCGACAGCGGCCCCAATGCTATAGGGCAGCCCATTCGCCATTGTGGCTAGAGATCCTGAAAGAGAGAATTGCATGTTATCGCGCATATCGATATAACGAGCGGCCCACGTTGCGATTGTGCCGCTGTCGGCCGAAACGATCGCATCCGGTTCCAGCAATTTGTTCAGCTCATAAGTGACGACTTGGGGCTTCATCGGCATGTCTGTACGTTGTCCCCGTTCTGCTAACACGCGGTTCCAGTCTTGCATGCGCTTCTGGCAACTCTCGATAAAACCCTGATCCGTCTTTTTCTCAATCATCGGCAGCAGCGCCCGAAGAACGATCGCGCAATCACCGACGAGTCCAACCTCCACGGGAAAACGCAGGCCGATCCTGGTCGGACTGACGTCGATTTGCACGGCTTTGGCTTTCCCCGGTTTGGGATAGAAATCCAGGTAAGGAAAGCTTGATCCCGCAATGATCAGCGTGTCGCATTCCTGAATTGCATCCTGCGAAGGCGCGGTGCCGAGCAATCCGATGCCGCCCGTTGTGTACGGATCGCGGTCCGGCACCACGGCCTTGCCGAGCAATGCCTTGACAATAGGCCCTCCGATTGTCCGTGCCAGTTGCATAATCTCCGCGCGGGCGTTCAGGCAGCCTCGGCCGGCTAGTATCGCAACCTTCGATCCCTGATTGATGACAGCGGCGGCCTGCGCGAGCACTTCCCGCGAGGGAACAGGGATCGCGGCGGCGAAGAGATCGGCGCTATGCGCCGGAACATTCGCGTGCGAGCGCTTGCTCTCTGAAGTCCACTCCTGGACGTCCTTGGGGATCGTGAGATGCGCCACCGTTCGATAGCTTAGGGCCGTCTTCACCGCCTCGTCCAGGACATTCACCACGTGATCCGGCCCGGTAACCCGTTGGTTGTAGGCTGCCACGTCCATGTAAAGCTTGTCGAGGTCGACGTCCTGTTGATAGTGGGTACCGATCAGATCATGAAAAGTGTGTCCGGTGATAGCGAGGACCGGCTGACCATCGCATTTGGCGTCATAGAGACCGTTGAGCAAGTGAATGCCGCCCGGTCCCGATGTAGCGAGACACACGCCCAAACGACCGGTGTATTTCGCGTAGCCACAGGCAGCGAAGGCGGCTGCCTCCTCGTGTCGAACCTGGATGAATCGGATCTTTTCCTGATTCGTTCGCAGCGCCTCGAAAATTCCATTTATGCCATCCCCGGGGAAACCGAAAATCGTTTCGACACCCCACTCGATCAGGCGTTCCACAAGCAAATCTGCGGTAGTCTTGGCCATTGTTTCCTCCCTGCCATTTCCGTCCTGTTACGAGGCATGCCTCTTGAGAGCGAAAGCGAGCACACCGAAAACAGCCGCTCCCGCCAACGCGGTTGTTCCCTTGTGGGCAGCTAGCCAGGTCGTTGCGGCCTGCTCATACGCGGCCTGCCCAAAAATCCCCTGAGCGCCGAAATCGCCTGGTAGAGGTTCGAACAGATTGTCCGGCCGGTCTGGCGAAACGGGATCCTGAGTCTGCTGGGAGTCGAACCCGGTCCGGCCGAGATAATAGTCGGCTAGCGACGGCGCAATCTTATTCGCCTCAATCGCGATGACCGTCGGCGCTCCGACAAACACTTCCCGTCGCTTGTGATGAGAGGCCCAGACGATCCTCTCCGCCGCCACTTCCGGCTGAAAGATCGGCGGCACGGGCTGAGGATGGCGCGGCATTTTAGACCGGCACCAGGTAAACTGCGGTGTATTCATCGCTGGAAGCTGCACCATCGTCAAATGAATATTCTTGCGATCGTGAATCAGCTCGGTGCGAAGCGAATCTGTGAATCCGGCGATCGCGTGCTTGGCACCGCAATAGGCGGATTGGAGAGGGATCGACCGGTAGGCCAGTGCCGATCCGACCTGGATGATCCGCCCCTCATTGCGCGGCATCATGCGGCGCAAAGCCGCCATGGTTCCATAAACGGTACCGAGATAAGTGACTTCCGTCGCGCGCCTGAATTCCGCAGGCGTGACATCGGTAACGCGCGCGAATACCGTGGTCATGGCGTTATTCACCCACACCTCAATCGGCCCCAGCTCGGATTCGATCCGAGCCGCTGCAGCTTCCACTTGGTCGGCATCGGCAACGTCGGCAGGGACTGCCAGTCCCTTGCCGCCGCGCTCGCCGACTTCGCGCGCAGCGGCGTGAAGGCCCTCCGTATCGCGCGCCAGCAGGCCGACATGCGCTCCTTCGCGTGCGAAGGCGCGGACCGTCGCGCGTCCCACACCCGCAGAAGCGCCAGTCACCACGACGACTCTTCGTTGCTTGATCTTTTCCATAGGTTCTCCCTAATAAGCCTCCACCTGATAATTTCGGTCTTCCCACACGCCGCGCAGTTTCCAAATGAAAGTGAACCCACGTGCCGACGGAGATGTGCCATTCGATCCTTACAACGACCCGTCAGCAAATGCACTCACTCGCCACAGCCATCCACTCTCCGTGACGACGTACTTCAAGGCTGTCCTATGTCGATCAAGGCCAGCCCGCTTTCCGCGTCGAACGTACGCTTCAATTCCTCCGCGGACTCCTGGAGCACCAGCTCCAGCGTTGGCCGCACATGGGCTTCGAGAAGATGTCCCCCCATCGTCGTTCCGTTTTTCTTGCCGACAACGACGTGGGCGTGCACCTTGGGATTGCCGCCATCGAGGGCGATATCGCCGATCAGTGAGACGACCTCGACCTGCTCGTTCACCTGGTTTTTCAGGTAATCCTTCTTCTGCCAGTCGAAGTATCCGATACCCGCATCGCTGAAAGCGCCGATGGCGGTGAAGTGCGCGGCCGAGATCCGTTGGTCCTTCGCGAATTTCGTCAGTGTGGAAACTACTTCATCTCCGGTGTCAAATACCAATACTATTCCGCTGTCCAGTCTCTTGCTTTTCATCGAAAAATCCTCCGCCCGAAGTAAAATGCCGCAAAAGCAACGGCGGCTCCGCCAAAGAGCAGCACGCCGTTGCGTTGCCACGTTGGGCCGTTTGCGTCATTGGCTAAGCTGGCGCGCGCTTCTTCGCCTGATGACCGAGTCCCGTGTTTTGCCAACTGCAGAAGCTCAGCCAGATGCAGTGGGCGCCGCCCGGTCGCCTGCTCGATCTGGGTCTTGCAACTGAAACCGTCGGCCAGCACCAGTCTGTCGGGAGGAAGTTCACGCAGTCGGGGTCCCAGCTTATGCTCATAAACATTCATCGAGATGTCGTATTTGTATTCTTCGAAACCGAAGCTGCCGGCCATCCCGCAGCATCCGTCGTCGGGGATGTCTGCCCGTGCTCCCATGGCCTCGAACAGCTTCTTTTCGGCGTCGAGACCGATTAGCGCCTTCTGGTGGCAGTGCCCGTGCACCAGCACGTCGCTATTCAGCGTCGGCGGCTTGTAATCATGCCGCGAAAGAAATTCCGCCAGTGTGAAGATCTGGCCGTGCAGGCGTTTTGCGTCCTGGTCGTGAGGCCGCAGGTCGAGCATTTCGTCCCGGAATACGGCCAAACAACTCGGCTCCAAACCGACCATTGGTATGCCGGCTTCGATCGAAGGTTTCAGATGAACGAGAATGTCACCAAGAAGCTCATCGGCCTGGTCGAGGAATCCGTAGTCGTACAGCGGGCGGCCGCAGCAAAGAGCCGGGCGTGGTACCACTACGCGGAATCCGGCGTCTTCGAGGACTTCCGTTGCCGCTGCCGCTACTTCAGGGTTGAAATAATTGTTAAACGTGTCGGCCCAAAGAATAACCTCAGGTTTGTCCGCATTGCGGATTCCTCGCCGCCAGAACCACTTCTTGAAGGTCAGGGGCGCGAACCGGGGCACGTCTCGTTCGAGCGCGATTCCGGCGACGCGCTTCGCCAACGACGTCTGGCCCATCGTGTTCGCCATCTGGGGGAAATGGGCCGCGATGCGCGCCCAGCGGTGAATCCATCCCATCGCGTATGCGTAGCGAGGCCGCAGCCGATTTTCGTAATAGTGCGATAGAAACTCGGCCTTGTAAGTCGCCATGTCGACATTGACAGGGCAGTCACCCTTGCATCCTTTGCAGGATAGACACAGGTCGAGCGCGTCGAAGACCTCTTCGCTTTTCCAGCCATCGCGGATCACATCACCGTGCATCATCTCGAAAAGCAGGCGGGCGCGTCCACGTGTCGAATGCTTCTCCTCCATCGTGGCGCGGTAACTGGGGCACATTGTGCCCTTTTCCTGGCGCCGGCATTCACCGATACCAACGCACCGCAGTGTGGCATGCGTGAAGCTGCCTTTGTCGTGGATGAACTGAAAACGCGTGGCCGGTTCTTTCGGCGCGAAGTCCGTTCCTAGACGCAGATTCGTCGTGATTGGGTACGGGTCAACGATCTTGCCGGGGTTCATCTTACCGTCCGGGTCCCACACGCTCTTGAATTCGCGGAAGGCCTCGCATATTTCCGGCCCGAACATTTTCGGCAGGAATTCTGCTTTCGATTGACCGTCACCGTGCTCGCCCGAAAGCGACCCGCCATACTTGACGACGAGCGAAGTGGCGTCATCCATGAAGGAGCGGTAATTCGCGATCCCGTCAGCCGTCAGAAGATCGAATGTGATTCGCGTATGAATGCAACCCTGCCCGAAATGCCCATAGAGAGCGCCCTCATATCCATGCTTCTCGTAAAGCTCGCACAGTTCCTGCAGATAAGGGCCGACTTTATCTGGAGGAACGGCTGAATCTTCCCATCCCTCCCATGTCACATGTTCGCCGGGAACCCAAGCCGTTGCGCCCAAGCCGGATTCGCGTATCTCCCACACGAGATGCTCTTCATTAGGGTCGTCGTAAAGCTTCGCCTCAGGTGCGTCGCCGTGTTTCTTGAGGCTCTCCATAAGGCGGCGGGCCTGGTTGTCAGAATCTTGCCTGTCCTCGCCGCCGAATTCGACGAGAAGCCAGCCGCGTCCCTTGGGCAGCAGCTTCAGATCTTGCGAATGCAGGCCCTTGATCTTCATGTTCTTGACCAGCAGCGCGTCGATGGCCTCACATGCAATAGGCTTGAACTTGAGGATCTCAGGAACGTGGTCGCCAGCCTGATAGATATCGGGATAACCCAATACCACCAGCGACCGCCCTGGCGGACTCCAGACCAGTTTCACCGTCGCTTCGAGCGTCACAGCACAGGTACACTCAGTACCGACCAGCGCCCGCGCCACGTTGAAGCCGTTTTCCGGTAGAAGGTCCGGCAGATTGTAGCCGGATACCCGGCGGGGGATGTTTGGGAATCTCTGGCGGATCTGATTCCCATACCTATCGGCGATTCGCTTTAATCCGGCATAAATCTCACCGCGCCGTCCGCTGGCCGCGATGATTTGGTCAAGTTCCTCCTCGGCCGTTGCGCCGACGCGCATGCGCAGCCCGTCGTAGGTGAGCACATCCAGCTCAAGGACATTCTCTTCGGTCTTTCCCGCCATTACCGAGTGCGTTCCGCAGGAGTTGTTTCCGATCATCCCGCCTAACGTGTTGTGGTTGTGGGTGGCGGGGTCGGGCCCAAACGTCAACTGATGACGTTCGGCTTCCTTGCGCAGCCAGTCAAGTACGATGCCCGGC
>Ga0105238_10002819_pt1 | contig 17346 bp, 18 predicted proteins | sample KBSC34metaG_FD_81526 | JGI IMG/M metagenome (GOLD analysis project Ga0105238, IMG submission 81526) | Corn rhizosphere microbial communities from Kellogg Biological Station, Michigan, USA - KBS C3-4 metaG | ecosystem: Host-associated > Plants > Roots > Rhizosphere > Soil | place: Michigan, USA... | reverse complement strand
GATACCTGAAGAACCAGAAGTGTGCGGCGAAGACCGGCGCGAGCGCGGCTACTCGACAGAGTGCGTGACGAATCCTGAAGTCCGTCGAGCACATCCTTGATTTTGGAACTGAAGGCGCTGATGAGGCCGGCAAAGAGAGCAGTTGCGATGACCGCGAGGACGACGAATCCCAGTTCTAGGACACCGATGTGGATGGCTTCAACGCGGTTCATGTCGTGACGTGTCTTCACAAGCCATCGGATCGCAGCTCCAGCCAGAAGAAGACCAATAGTGCCGCCCGAAGCAGAAAGAAGCAAGCTTTCCAAGATGCGTTCACGCATGATTCGCAGCCACCCGCCGCCAAGCGCAACGCGGATGGCAAGTTCCTTGCGACGTGAAGCGAGCCGGGCGACGAGAAGGCTAGCGACATTCATGGATGCGATGAGGAGGACGCATGCGGTTGCAGCAAGCAGTGCATACAGAGGGGTTTTGTAATCCTGCACTGCATCGTCGAGCATGGATCGGCCGATCACCGAGCTGTGAACAGCGGGGCCGGGATGTCCTGCCTTGATCTCCTTTTGGATCGCTTGGAGACGACTAACCAGTGCTGGAAGCGTGGTGCCCGACCGGAGCCGGGCGATGGCAATAGCTTCATGATCGTCAAACGCCGTCATCAATGATGGCGGGAATTCGTGAGCAATCGGAGTCCAGACCTGAACAGTGTTGCCGCCGAATGCACCGGAGTAGACGAATGACTCGGGCATGATGCCGATGACCGTGTAGGGCTTTGCGTCTAGCCAGATCTTCCTGCCGAGAACGGAAGAATCGCCTGCGTATCGACGGTGCCAGAATGCACCGGAAAGAATGACGGTGGCTTCGGAACTAGGTGAATCGTCGGAGAGTCCAAATGGACGGCCGAGAGCGGGTTTGACACCAAGGATGGAAAAGAAATTCCACGAGCACATGCCGGCCTCGATCTTTTCTGGCAGCTTTCCTCCTTCTGCCGAGACACTGTAGCCCTGGAAGGGCGATACCAATGCCATGTCTGCAACGCCTTGCGATGCGCGCTGCCATTCGGAGAAGCTTCCGGCATCGATGGGCAGGTATCCATGATCGTTGCTGTTACTTGCTTCGTGCTCGTAAATGGAGACAAGTTTGTCAGGCTCGGGGTAGGGCAGAGGGTTGAGAAGGACGCGGTGAACGAGCGTGAATAGGGCGACGTTGGCGCCGATGCCGAGGGCAATGATGAAAACTGCGATCGAAGTAAATCCGGGAGCATGAACGAGCGCACGGGTGACGTAACGAACATCGCGAAGCAGTGAGTCCAGCCAGACTCCGGTCCAAGTAGCGCGCGTTTGATCACGGAGGAGAGCAGGGTTGCCGAACTTGCGGAGTGCTGCGGCGCGAGCGTGTTTCGGAGACATTCCAGCAGTGACGTTCTCGTCGATCTGGCGGTCGAGATGATATCGAAGCTCGTCATCGAGGAGCGTAGAGGCGGTACCACGCCGGAAAAGAGACAGAAAAGCCATTCGGATTCGTGCGACGAGACGCATGGAATTCTCCTGAAGACTGAGGGGTCTATGCTTCCCCAACAACCAAGTTGATGGCAGCGGACAGGCGGTTCCAGTTGGCGGTTTCCTTTTCAAGCTGGGAACGGCCTGCCGTGGTGAGGGCATAAAGCTTGGCCTGACGGCCGGTTTCGCTTTCGGCCCACTTGGCCTTAATCCAGCCCTGCTGTTCGAGGCGGTGAAGAGCTGGGTAGAGAGAGCCCTGCTGGACCTGGAGGACTTCGCCGGAAAGCTGTTGAATCCGCTTGGCGATTGCCCATCCGTGCAAAGGATCAAGTAAAAGCGTTTTAAGGATGAGGAGATCGAGGGTTCCCTGAACGAGATCGCTTGGCTTGCCCATGCCTAGATTATCTACAATCACTTTTGTAGATAGTCAAGGTATCTGTGACCGGATGCAACTGAAGTCGTTTTCATCGTGTCTAGTTACTTGCCGGGCATGTGATCTTTCGGTATATGCTCCAGGCACGGGAGAGACGGGTTATGAGGCAGACACCGATCCGGGTCATTACAGTTGAGCGGGAGTACGGTTCTCGGGGCGGGGAATTTGCCCACGATCTGGCGGACCGGCTGGGTTGGAAATTGCTGGACTCAGAGCTGGTATGCGCGGCGGCGCGTCGCGCGGGAGTTACGCCGGAACTGGCAGCCAAATATGATGAGCGGCTCGATCCCTGGTACTACCGCTACGGAAAAGTATTCTGGCATGACACTGCCTACCAGATGACTGGGCTTTCCGAAGACCAGGTATTCGACTCGGAGCGGATGCTTGCGCTGATTCGAGAGGAGATTATGGAAGCGGCGAAAACTGGCGGGTGTGTGCTGGTAGGGCGCGGAGCGGCATGTGCACTGGCGTGCCAGCCGGGATGTTTCCATGTATTTGTCTACGCAACTTTGAAATCGAAGCGCGACTGGTTTGCGCAGGCATTTCCGAAGGAGGCGCAATATGCCGAACAGAGACTTGCCGATCACGACAAGCGGCGTGCCGCGGTGATAAGGAAGTTCTACCAGCAGGAATGGTGCGCACGGGGGCTTTACCATATGCTGCTGAATTCAGCGATGGGTACGGACGCGATGATTGCCTCGGTGGCGGGCGCGGCAGAGCTGGAGATCGCGCAACCTGTCGGAGCGGCGAGTTCGATCGGGACCGTCGCGAATTGTTAGATCTCAATGCGCGGCACACGTTGAGAAATGCGTGTGAAGATCTCCCACGGAATGGTGCCCGCTGTGCGGGCGTGATCAAAGGCAGAGATCGAGTCTTCGCCGTGTTTGCCGATCAAGATGACTTCATCTCCTGTAGCGACGTCGGGGATTTCTGTCACATCGAGCACGGTCTGGTCCATGCTGATACATCCGACGATTGGGGCACGCTGTCCCCGGACGAGCAGAGAGAACTGATTGCCTAATTTGCGGTCAAGGCCATCGCCATATCCCACTGCGATCAGTGCAAGACGCATGGGTTCAGTGGCGACGAAAGTGCCGTTATATCCGATAGCTGTTCCTGGCTCGACCAGATGAACGCTGACGACCTGCGACTTCCACGAGAGGACCGGTCGAAGAGCGAGACGGGTCTGGCCGAGCGACATGGGCTCGGCGGATGTGAACTGCGAATCGAATCCTGGAATGAGCCCATAGAGCGCGAGCCCTGGACGCATGAGAGCTTTCATTTTGAAACGGGCGGCGAGTTTTGCGATAGCACCTGCCTGTCCGGCGACAAGAGCGGCGGAGTTGCCGACATTGAGAATGCCGGGATGGATGCCTGCGGACTTGATGGTAATCAGCGCATCATTGAGGCGCGAAAGTTGGTCTTCGGTGATGCGATTATCAGCTTCGTCGGCGGCGAAAAGGTGCGTCATCACGCCTTCGAATCGCAGGGGGAAATCGCGACGGAAGCGCGCCAGGAGAGGGGCAAGGTCCTCCGGCAGCACGCCCTGACGGCTCATACCGGTGTCGATTTCGAGGTGAACGGAGATCGATCGAACACCCAGCGCGCGCGCGGCCTCTTCGAGAAGGTCGAATTGCCAGGAATCCCAGACGATCGCTGTTAATTTGTTGCGAACGACATCTTCGGCCTGATTAGGGAAGACACCACTGATGACAAGAATGCGCGCATCGGGACAGAGGCGACGCGCTTCGATGCCTTCTTCGACGCTGGTCACCCCGAGCCAGTTGATTCCTGCATGGACAGCCGCGGGCCCACAAAGAGCCAGAGAGTGACCGTAGGCGTCAGCCTTGACGATCGCGAGCAAGTCGACATGCGGGATGGTGAGTTTCGAAAGGAAACGGCAATTGTCCTCGAACGCACGAGTGGAAATCTCGACCCAGCAGGGGCGCGTTTGCATGAAGCTGCTCAAGTAATCAGTCTAGGCTAAGCTGACGATGCGGGTATCGCATTGAGTGATTGGAAGGGTTTTCTATTCAGCTACCTGCGCGAGTTGAGATTCAGTAGGAGGCGTGGTGAACAGGCTAACGAGAGTGAGTGCAGTCACGGCGACGAACAGAGCGGGGAAGATGGCGTCGCGATCCGCGACGATGTGCGGGAAGAGGCCCTTAACTGCGGGCAGATCCCAAGCGAGAGTGACGACGGTTCCGCTGGCGATGGCCGCGACTGCTCCCCATGCGGTGACGCGCTTGGAATAGAAAGCAGCGAGGACGACCGGTGTCAGAGCGGCGGAATAGATGGTGTAGGCCCAAAGCATTTTTTGAAGAATACTTTCAGCGTAGACGGCCTGATAGAGCGCCCAGCAGCCGAGAAGTACGACGGCAAGTCGCGAAATGATGAGGACCCGCTTATTGGAGGCGTTTGGCGAGACATAGCGAACAAAGACGTCGTTGACAAGATTGGTTGCGGGGGAGAAGAGATAGTTTGATGCCGTGGAGATGACTTTGGCGAAGACTGCTCCGAGGAGGACGGCGCCGAGAAATGCGGGCAATCCGTGACGGGCGGTGTAGGGGATGATTTCGCGCGGGTGCAGGGCGACTTCGCCGGTGGGATAGAGCGCTCGGCCGAAGACGGCGATGGCGACGATGAGGGTTTCAAGAACGAGGGTTCCGATGATCCAGCCAATGACAGAGTTGCGGGCGTCCTTCTCGCTGCGGGCGGAGAAGAACTTCTGGTACATCACCTGGTTGCCGAGCATGAGGAGCATCGTGGGCACGAGGAATTCGAGGGCGCGGACGAGGCCCATGACGGGTGACTGAAGGGTTCCTTCAGGAGACAGGCGGTAGTTGCCGAAGACCTGGAAGTATTGCGGCGGAAGTTGGGAGTGCAATGCCGACCAGCCACCGGCCTGATGAAGCAGGTACGGCGCGGAGACGATGCAGATACAGGTGACGAGTGAGCCAATTGCGACATCCATGTAGGCCACGGATGACATCCCGGCGAGCGCGGTTGTGAGGATGACGAAGAAGGCAATGATATAGGTGCCGAGCTCAGACGTTACGGTGTCAGGGAAAATGAGATGGAGGACGTCGCCGCCTCCTTTGAATTGATAGCTGGTAATGCCAACGTAGGCGAAGAGAATTGCGAGAGTTCCGAGAACGCGAGCGGTCTGGTTATAACGTGCTTCGAGAAGATCAGGCAACGTGAACTGCGCGAATTTGCGGGCTCGCGGAGCAATGAAATAGATGAGCAGCAGGCCAAGCCATCCGCCGGCGGGCTGCCAGAGCGCGGCGAATCCGTTTTTATAGGCGTTTTCGGCACCGGCGAAGAGGGAGCCGGCACCGATCCAGGAAGTGAGCAAGGTTAGTACGAGGACGAATGCGGGCAGAGAGCGGCCAGCGACGAGGTAGTCGGCTTTGGTTTTGACGCGCGTAGAGCGGAAGATGGCGACCGAGAGGAGCACCGCGACAATGATGGCCAGAACTGCGACGTAGAGTTGCGACATGCGGTTAGGGCTCCTAACTTGGTGGAACTGCTCTGAAGACCTGGGCCTCGAGGAGCGCATTCTGCGGAAGTACGACGTCGGCAGCTAACCGATTGCTGCTAAGGAGTTTTGTGGCGGGCTGCCAAGGAGTATCACGGTCTGCGGGTCAGTGTAAAGGATGAGGGGCGAAGTTCAGACGGGATCGGTAATCTCAATTTGACCGGGGGATGGTGCGTTGCTAGACTGTGAATGCGGGGTGGAGCAGCCCGGTAGCTCGTTGGGCTCATAACCCAAAGGTCGCTGGTTCAAATCCAGCCCCCGCAACCAATAAGTTATGAATTCTAAAAGGCTTCCAACTTCCGAGTTTGGGAGCCTTTCCCATTGTGAGCAGTTAATGGACCAGAATCAAGACTGCTGTCAGCTTCTGCAACTGCCTTAGCGATCTCGTCCCCCAGTCCCGTTGCTGCATCTGCATTCGACTTCCAATCCAGCGTGTGACCGTAGACATCAAGCGTGAACGACCCTGTGAGCGCGTGACCGATACGCTCTTGAATCGTCTTTAGTGGAACCCGCAAGGAATCCATTATCGAGACATTGAAGTGCCTGAAGGCGTGGTAGCCAGCCTTGGGCATCTCCAGTGCTTCGAGAACGGGTGCCAGACGTCTGCTCCGCTCCACATTGATGTCTAGAGGGCTGCCAGTGCTCACCGTGAACACGAAGGCATGTCCCAGAGCCTTCTGCAAGCCAATCTGCCCCCAAAGCAGTTCGGCAAGCTGTGGCGATATTGCGATCTTCCTGACGGAATTCTGAGTCTTTGGTGCCTGCTCTTTTCCGCCCCACACAGACTGCTCAATGGTGATGCTGTCCAACGCGACGTCTTGAACACGAAGGCCAGCCAGTTCACCTGACCGAATGCCTGTCTCAGCCAAGAGCCAATACAGACACCGTTGGGTGTTCTGAACAGATGCGATGATCCTGCCCACATCTGCCAACCGGAAGAATCGTGGTCTCTTCTTCACTGCTTTGGGCAGCTTGGGTTTCGGGAGTGTCGAGTCAACGAACTTCTGTGCAAGAGCAGCCTGCCAGATAAGGCTGATTGTTCCCCACATGTTTCGTATCGTCTTCGGTTCTCTGCCCTCGCGAGTCAATCGTGAGATGAGACGCTGAATGTCTCCCGCATCAATCGACCCCATCTCCTTCGTGCCGAACTCTGCTCTCAAGGTGCGAAGCTGAGTCCGCACACTGCTCTGTGTGGACCGCTTGGAGAGGATCAAATAATCGTCCTCCCAAATCTTTGCGAAGCCCTCAAATGTTGCAGTCTTTCGTTCCCGCGATGGGAAGCTGGATTGTTGATTCACGCGGTTGATGTAGGGCTGAAGCAAATTCTTCGCTTCATTCTTGCGCACTGGCGTTCCGTCATCCTTACGTGACGGCGACAACACAATGCGAACCCGTTTCCTCCGCTCGACACCATGGCCATCAAGCGCATATTCGGAATATGAGCCGATCCATTGCGTCTTTGTTGCGTTTAGATACACTGTTCCTCGTTGAAATCTCCGACGTGACACGGTCGTGCCGATGCCTTTCCGTGCTGTCGAATCAGTTGCTGCTGCTGCGGACAGTTTAGCAACGTCTGCCTTGCCTTTGGATTTCGACGTGGATTGTCTGGCTTTCGGGAAGAAGTTTCGACGTGGTCTTTCCTTACGGGCAGATGCTGGAACAGCCGCGTTTGTGTTCGTACGCGGAGTCCGAACCAAGACCTCGATGGTGGTTTCTGTGGGTGGGGTGACGGTCAATTTAATCTCTAATCTCCAAATGCAAACGGACCCACCGGTCGCCAGGAGAGGCAACCAAAGATGGGTCACAGTCTTGCTATCGATTTTTTTGTTGTTGCCTGATATCAGCGTTTGGCGGGTTCAAACGAAAGTTTTCTTGAGTCGTTGCCCAATTTGCACGTCTGGTTGTGCTTACCTAGCGACCCAGGGAACACGAATGTCTGCCGGGAACTGAGCCTTCGGGGGAGGGGCCTCGGTTCCCCGCATTCGAAGTTCTCAATTTACGTCCTAGATTCACTGGATTCCTTTGCTTCCTTGCGTTGCGCGGTTCGTAGAATGGCCATCATGTCTCAAATATCTCGAATCGTTACTAATCGGCTCTGCCTCGATTACCACTGACTTGTTGCATGTTACTTAAGCCGTAGGTGATATTCCGACTACTACTCAGGTCAATTTCATGTCAACGACAACAGGTCTTACCTTCACTCTCGATGACCACCAGCGTCCCGTGTCCGTTAAATGCCCGTTTTGCGGGGAAGAAATGCCGCCGCCAAGTCAGGCTTTTGAGGCTCCTTTAGCGGCGATCTTGTGGGGCACTCAACAATTTCTTGAACACGAATCACTTAAACACCCCGAGGCGAGGTCCCCGAGCAGCCATGAACGCATATGTTCTCAGGTACAAAGTTGATATCGAATTCGGACCTCAACCCAGTCAGCAATCGCGCTATCTAGTTCGTGGACTTGCTGAAGACGCATGCCGTGACCTGAACAGACTTGGCATACGCACCGAACAACACCACTGCTCCTTCGCTGTTGACCGATTGCCTGAAGGAGACTTTGGCATAATCTGCATTTGCCACCCGATGTCTAATCGCAAGCCAGCAATCGCAGTCCCACTAGCAACGAGGGATCAATCTAAAACGGCTTGATCTACGAACTCTTCAGTTCAAGCTGGTATCCGGTCAGGTTGCTGCCCCAAGCAGCACCCGTTGTGGGATCTGTCGCGAAGTAATCCTCTACCGGAGTGAATCCAGAAGTCAGCGCATGAGAAGATCCCTCTGCAACTGTGGAGTTGTTCGTATTGTTGAAACCAAGCTTCAGATTGGAAGTGGCTGCTCCACTAGTAGCGAGAGCACGAGCGATCACCTTCACAGCTTTGACCTCGAAACTGCCTGAAGGCACTCCATTCAACGTCGCCTGCTCATCCTGCCCAGCAGTGTTTGTGAACGTAGAGTTCGCATCGTTGATAGTCGTGGGGTTGAAGTTTGTGTAGGCAGGATTTGAGAAGTTTTGCGTTGTTCCGTTTCCGGTCGGAGCGAGAGTGGCCAGTCCCTGAAGTGCCAACGTCGAGTCGTCCGCTACGATGAATTCCGAGTAGAAGATGTTGCCAAACTGCGTCCCAGCGAAGAACACCGAGTCAAGTCCAGTTGCGCCGGTAACAGTCAAGTCACCTGTATAGCTCGTCACCAAGGCACCGTTGACGTACAGATTGATGGTGCCAGTTGTACCGTAGTTGATGAGCTGCACATCGTAACGACCTGAGCTGATGGCCGTAGTGGAGGTGGCAAGCGTCGTTAGCGTGCCGTTGCTGATCTTCATGATTGCCAGCATGCCGGATGACGAGAAGCCGACACCCACTGCACTGTTCGTGCCAGACTTCCCCAAAGCACCCAGCAATGCAATGGTGCCGTTTGGTGCAATAACAGAATAGAAACGAAGCCACGCGCTAGTGATCTGCCCTCCGGGGAACGGGGTGCTTTTGATGAGCGACGTTGCTGACGATGGTCCTACCAGAGCGCAACGCGCCCAGGAAGAGCGAAAGTTTAACGTGCTCGTGTTTACAGACGGAACACCGCCGTTCGGGAAATCTATATCTTCCCCGCCACACCATAGAATTGCCATTTTGAATATCTCCTATTGTTGATTGCGTTTCGGTTTATGCTGCGATTGCTTTTTCTGATGATCAGCTCGACGCACGCTCACTGCCTCGTACACGTCTTCAAGGCTTCCATCAATGACAGCATCGATGCTGACACCATCACGTGCCCAAATGCTGGCTAAACGTTTGTGAAGCAGCATCCGACCGGCTTCGTGTGAAACCGACAAGGTCAACCCAGCTGGAAATGCTCCTGTGTCCTTGTGGAGTGTGACGGTCATGTTTTCAGCTGGCAGGATGCGCCACTTCCCGCGTCTGCGTTGAATCTGCTCCTCTAACCTCTGGTTCTCACGTCTTGCGTCCGCAGTTGCTTGCCAGCCCTGCGTCTCTCCGATGATCTGGGACCGTGCGTACTCGACGTATTCATATCTACTCAAGAATCTCTATTCCTTTCTAAGAGGTTGTGGACACCAAAAAGCAGGACGGCAGACTCAATGGTGAATCTGCCGCCCAAAGTTGATTTCAGTTGTTGGTGTTTTAGCTGGCTGCAGTCACCAAAGCTTTCACAGCCGTGCTCACAAGGGTTGCTGCGCCGATGCGATGGTGAATCACTGCTGCGGCCTCATTCACATCAATGAACCGCTCTGTGAGTACCTGGATACGCACGCCACCGCCGTTGAGATATGCATACGCTCTGCTGAAATCGCCAAACAGGACCACAGGCGATGACGCGGCATTGTAGGCAGGCATGGCGTTGTTAATGTAGAGCGGTTTTCCAAGGATCTGCAGAAGACCAGTGGCAGGATCGATGTTGTAGTAGGGGCGGGATGTCGAGTCCTTTTGAGAAGCTAAATATTTGAAGACTGATGGTGATGCCATAAAGCCGCTGTTCGGCGCAGCAAAGTACGCCTGATCAACGCTGAATGCCAAAGCTTCCAAGTCGCTGAACCCAATTCCTGCAGCCAGACTTGCTGTAGTCGCGCCTGTGGGAGCTGCACCCAGCAAACCACCAACTGGAGAATTCGGGAGAGCAGTGTTGCTGCCATTGTCCTTACCCAGCGTCAGAGCATATTCGACGGCTCTGGCCACACGCAGACCGGCAATCTCACTCAAGAATTGATTGAGAGACTTGGCATCTTCCAACTCCTGGATCGAGTAGCGTACAACTGTCACCAAGGTGTCGGTGCTGGGAATCTTAGACTGCAGAACAGGGTCAGCTGCCAATGGTGCAGCGTTGCTGGTCTCAGGTAGAAGGGTCATCGTTGCCGTCGTGTCGTCTGACACAACAAATTTGCGAGGAGCACCGTTCGATTGGTACGCCTGCTTCACAAGCGTTCCGATGGGGCCATAGGCCTTCTGAGCTTGCACCCACCCGTCGAACTCCTGTGGCACAGTGATCGTTCCATCGGCGTTGACAGTCAGATCACGTTGCTCTTCACGCTGCGGGTGGTAGCCATGCCGAAACAGGCTACGGAAGGCTGCACTCAATGCTGCTGTGCGCTGTTCAGGTGATTGATCACGTGTGATGACAGCCGGTGCTGCAGCAGGCGTAGCCTGTGCGGAAGCAGGTCGAGCCGACGGATTCTCCTGAAAGAATCGTTCGATCTTCTCCAGGGTGGCGATGTCGCGATCAATGAGATCGACCTCCGTGATCATTTGCTCGTATTTTTCTTTTTCTTCGGAGTTGCTAAATCCAGCAAGCAACGCAGCCTGAGCTGTTGAGAGAATATGGCTGCGCTTCGTTCTAAGTTCCACAATCTTATTCATTTGGTGATTTCCTTATGGTTGAGACACGTGTAGGCATGGGCGCACGGCTGTGATCACGTGGCCCAGAATGGAGAAAAGTTGTAGAGGGGCTTTAGGTGCGGAGGCGTCGAAGGATCAGTGCGAAGTGCATCTCACGCTCTTGGACGCCACAGCGATTTGACAAGCAGGCTTCCGATTCGCAGTTGGAGTTGCTGCAGTCAACGCACGATCCATCAGTGCACTCAGGGCACGAGCAATCACACTCATCATCGCGATCCTCTTCGTCTTCGCAACGGGGATCGTCTGCGTCTACGCCATCGCAATCCAGATCGTCGTCATCTTCGTCATCGCGCTTCGTAAGCTTGGCTCTGATATCAGCGGGGCAGCTTCGCAGATTTGCTGAGGTTTTGGGATAAGCTGCCGCTGGTCCCGTCAAGATGCTGCCCTCAAACAAGAGCGCCTTTGTGATCGTGCGAAGAATTTCGCCGTTTGGAAGCTGCGACCACTCCTCGCCATCGGGAGCGACCACCATCCCGAAGCTGCATTCGTAGCTGTCACCGCGCTCCATCAGCGCAACCAGATCGTTGGCGTAGCTCGTGTCCGGCAACTTGACTCGGAACGAGATGCCTTTATCGTCCTCTAAAACCTCTAGCGTCGAGGATTCACTTTTGCCGAGCAGCATCTGAGAGTTGTGATCTCTGTAGCATGCAACAGGCTGGTTCCTCAGTGATTCGCTGAAGCACCCCTTCTTCAAGACCTCTCTGAAGCCGAGGTCGTGAGACATCGTCCCAAACGTCGCAAAGTATCCAGCCACTGTGCGGGAGCCGTCGCTGTTGGTCCTGACTTCAAATCGCTGTGGACGCGCTGAGACTCTAAGCTCGCGCTGTTTATTCTGCCGTGATCGTTTGTGCTTTCCTGAATTGCTCATCGTGTTTCATATCCCGTCATTATCATCTTGGTTTCAATCTCTGCACGCCTTGCAGGAAATGCGTTGTTCCTCGCGGATTGAGCTGCCGCGAGCGTTTCGTACACCCCGACCAGAGGTTTATTCCGCGAGCGATTGTCGCCTCGATAGACTGCGTATTTGCCGGTGAAGGGGATGAATTCAATACCCTCAAATGGGTTGTAAACATCTTTGGTTTCCATATAGATCCTGAAATGTGTTCTGGTGCGTGATGGGTCACGGAGCGCAGAAATGCCTGCACCCCAAGGATGGGCGAAAACTTGGTTTCAAAATTGTCGAGTAGTTACTTTGGTAGCGGAACATCTTTCCCCGCTGTCATGTTGGGAGCAGAGTTGGCCTAGACTTGTGGCAATCGAATGCTTGAGGTTTCCAGATGCAGCTGTCCACTCCCAACTCACTCTCCCTTCGGTTTCCACACCGCTTTGGTCGAGACGAAATAGACATCTCAATCTGTCCTCGCTGTTTCGCGACTATCGGCTTTTCAACTTGGCAAGCGGATTTGGAGCGCGTTCAGAATGCTCACTTTTGCGATGAGTGGCAGTTGGAGGCAATCGAACGGGCGGCTCTGATTCTCACAGGCACCTGTCACTGACCGCACAGGTCTTAGCTACTCGTCGTCTGGGTGCAGCCGTGGCTCAGAGTGCAGTTTGCTGATGCCAAACGGGGCATATGGAACACCAGGCCACGGTGCGAAGGGATCGCTGATGTCATAGCCGAATGGAGACGGAACGAGTCCGAGGTAGTGTAGTTCTCGAAACTCCTGCCACTCGCGTAAGGACCACTGCTGGCTGAGGACAGCGTTGGGATCTGGTGTCTTTGCATTCATCCAACCGTGCTGCCCGTGCTGCCAATTTAGGAACAAGATCAACGGCCTGCCTCGGTAGAGAGGAATATGCAGCTGACTCACTGGCTGTCCTCCGCAAAAGAAAAGTCGCTAATATCAGGTTCGCTGCTTTCTTCCTTTGCTACAGCTTTGTCGATTGGGCTGGCTTCCACTCGTGGCCTGTCGAGAGGGGTCAGGCCGAACTTCACTGCAGCCTTCATCATCGCCTGTTGATAAATGATCTCGCTGCGAACCGAAGGGTTGATTACTGGTTTCTGTGTCATTCCTGTTCGAGTCGTGCTCGTCACCGTGATGATCTGGCCCTTCTCTTCAACATCGGCTGCAGCCTCACGCCAGCGGCTATACAGGAGGCAGTACGACGCGAGAAGGCTGACATCAGGAAGCTTTAGGATGCCTTCCGCTGCGAGGTACGGTGCCACTGCTTTCCACTCAGTGTGAGCAAACCTGTTCTGGCGGATGTATGTTGGTGGCTTGATATCAGACGCGGAGACAAACTGGGGAATCTTGCGGTCACGGCTAGCTCGATATGTGCCAAGAGCTTTCTTCTCATCAGCACTTTTTCGTTTCATCTTTACTTGAGTTCCTTTGCAGTCGATTTGCATGATTTCATGCTCGAAAATGCTTGATTTAGGGCTGCTTTTATGCCATTATGAAGTCATTCCATCCACATCTAAATAGCTGATGCACTTTGGCTTATCTGATATTTAAGGGGCAGAATTTACTGATTCTGCGTGATTACTTTTGCACGCAGCGAGATCGTGCTGGCCGTCGTTCCGTGAACTGCGAGAGGTTGAAATCTCTTTTGCCCCCTTATGGGCTTCATACGGAAGGGAAACAGAACTTAGAGGTCTGCTGTCCGAAGCTTGGCTCCGAATCTATTCAAATAGATTTGACTGTCGTGCTAGAATTTGCCAACTCCTCCCCATCCACCATTGAGAGGTCTGAATTAAATGTCGCTAACTGGGATTTGGACGAACGAGCTAAGGTCGGTAATGTTGCTGATTGAAGGTGCCGACAGGTCGCTAGCCGGGTTTTATCATTCTGTGGTCGGTCGTGATCCTGGTTATCGGGTATTGGCGGGGCGAACTGGTGCAGAAGAGAGTGGCAAGCAGATGGCTGCGTTCTCAGTCTGCTTCGAAGTTGCTGATCCCGGCCCCGGATATGGTCATTTCTCCGTCTGCGGCTGGTCGGGTTGGGCTGAAGTTGAAGATGAGATCCTGACGATCAAGACTCACTGGCTTCTCAGTGTCAGCGTTCTTGATAAAAACAAAGAATGGGCTGCAACAAATGTAGGCGAGGACTCGTTTGTGAGGTTGACCGATGATCCTCGGGAAGAAATATTCAAGGATTTTGAAGCAGTCAAGAAGCTATATCTCAATCTGAAGCGTGAATGAATACATGAGGCCAGCGGCTAACACCGGTAAACCACTGGCCCCACTGTTCGTTCGCAAACATGAGTAGTGCCCACAAAACAAGAATGGGCACCATGAACTGAGCTGCGAACGAATCTTATTAATCTCTGTGTGGTGCTCTTGCTAGCAAACTGCCACCACGACTGTTGACAGCCATTGGCATCAGAGACGGCGGCACAACCAGGTCAGCGGTGGTGACATCAGCTGGGAGCAAGACAGATCTCTTCGCCCACTCCAACAGACCGAAAATGGCAGGATTACTCCGTTCAGTTTCAAATGTGAGATTGAATCTGTTGCTGGCGCGTGCCAGAGGTGCGTACAAACTCTTGATGACACGAAGTGGCGGTCCCTGCTGCCCTTGCATGAATGATGTCAGAGCGTCGGCATAGGTTTCGTCAATCAGTTTCACCAACAGACTGGGCTTGTTGCGCCCGTCCATTCGATTGGTGACGATCTCTGCGGCCATCCTGTTTGTGATGGACTGCAGAGCTAATGTCAGTGCTAGCGTCAAAAGAGTGTGCGATGTGGCACTGGAGTTTAATCGCGCTCCCGTTCGCGTCACAGGAGCACCGGTCTGCTGATATTGCGCTGCCCAGATGCCCTTGGCTCTACTTCCACCGATGAGCACGATACCGTCAAATTGTTCAGGCCACCTCATGCCTTACGTCCCGTATCTGAACCGGTCTTCGCAACACTCCTAAGTGCATCAGCTGCGATCCTTCGTGCACTGCCAATCTTCACACTTGGTAGGCTGCCGGTGGCGACCATGCTGGCGACCGTACGTTCAGAGAGCTGAAGCGCACGTGATGTTTGCTTGATAGTCAACATTTGCTGGATAGGCTCGAAGGCAACAGTTTTGGTAGTAGACATAAGGCGGATTCTCCTTGTGCCCAGGTGCTGGGCTGTGTGTGGTGTTGTGTGATTGAAATGGGAAGGACGGTCTGTCCTGCAGAGTCTGCAGAGACTGTTTGCAGGGCAATGGCACTCAATCTCTTGATAGACTCATAGACCGAAAAAATCGGCCAAAAAGGCCTAAAGCTCAAAGTATTTTTCAGTGATGCTCAGAGGGGAGCATTGGACGGCGGCTGTTTGCAGCACAACCTCTCCCTATACTCACTAACGGAAAAGTCGGACCAAAAGTGCCTATCCAACAAACTATTTTTCAAGTCGACTGCAGAGTCTGCACTTGAAACAGGTGGTCGGTTTCTACTCCGGAAGCGTAGTGGCTAACAAGTTGCCGATCTCCTCTTGCGGAGTGGTCGGTTTCTACCGAAATGCTGAGTTGACGCGGGTGATAGGAGTTTTTGAGAGGCTGCCACAGGGTGGTCGGTTTCACCAATAACATATAGATTAGAGGTTCGGCTCCCGTTGGTCGCCTCACGGCCTAACGGCTTGGCTGCCTTCCCATCCTCTTTTACAGGTTATAGAAGCAGGGGTAAGAAACATTGCTGATCCTGATCCACGATTAGATAGGTTGCTACCCAGCACCTGTGAGTCGGCTCGCTGCTACGCTTCGGCTAGGGCCTCAGCTCCGCTCACGCTTCGCCTACCAGATCTGGAGCAGTTGCTGTTAACAGACGTTGCTCTTCTCTCCTCTTTAGATATTCTCTTGCTCGTGTTTCTAGTTGCGCCTGTTGTTCGGCGCGTTCTATCAAAAAGTGCTGCACCTCGGCGGAGATCACAGCCTTACCTTTCACAATCGGGTTTCTCAGAATGTCTTTTACAGTCGAGCGGGGAAGATCTGTTAATCTCGCAATCTCTCGTTCAGTAGCTGCTGCGTGGTTGTTTCTTGCTGCTAGTACCTTTGCCTGCCTCTCTTCCCTTGTCAGCTTCAGAACGTTGGGGTGCATCTTCTCTTGTGAGACTGTCGCTGCTATCGCAGTACTGCTCTCCTCATCCGTAGCAGCATCGAAGCGGCCACCCGCCGCAATCGTCTGTTGCACCGCTATACCTCGACAATCAGGGCAGAACCCCCGAACGAGAAGACGCATGACTTTGCTGTTCTGACAGCCGCTGACCTTGCTGCAGTAACCAAACCTCGGTGCGTCGGATAGACCAGCCAAGCGTAGATCATCCTTGGCACTTCTAGCTTTCTGAAGCGAGAACTCGTCCTTGGCCTGCTGCTCCTCCCTGGTGAGAATATTCAGATCTCGAAGACATTCTTGCCACACTTCATCTAGGAGGCTTTCGTCAGCGAACGTCTTGTCCCTGCGAAACTTGTCAAGCAGACGCTTGATGGCTTGCGTGTCTGATTGCAGCCATGCTTTGCGCTCGTAGACGTCTATGCCTTCCTCGCGCCGGATGTGATCCGCATACTCAGCGAAGACCAGGGCAGCATCGCGACCAGGGCCAGACCATTGAAGTATGTCTGTGTCTGACATCATGCTGCCCACGCCTCGCGAATCGGTGCTGATTGAATACAAAAGTGTTCTCCTTCTTCTCTGCCACGCAGGCAGGGGTTTGATGGTTGATGTTTAGAAACACGAGTGCCAGTTGATGACACCAGCTGCTGTGCTCAACAGAGACACGGGTGCCGATAGCAGCAAATGCAGACAAGGCTGGACACAAGGAACGTGATCAGCATTGTTGGCTGCATGTGGCACTTGGTTTATTACGGAAGGCGAAATGCCCAGAGGTGCTGGAAGATGGTTCTAATGCAATTTAGTGTTTAAAGCCCCGTAGACGGTTTGGGGTAGGCTACCCTACCTTCAACGTCGACCGCGAGCGCCTTGCCCGGTCCCGTGCTCAGCAAACAGCATTTATAGAGCAGATCTAGAGCGTCTTTTGTGTTGACGATTCCAAAAGATTAACTCAGCTGGATACTATTTGTCAACATAATTTGCCAGTGTCGGCACTGGATCTTAGACGCGTCATGGTTTTTTATGCGACTAAGCTACTGTTGATAATAGGGTTATATCACATCGGTTGTTGCTGCCAATCACCCTTCTGGATGATTTGTTTCCAAAATAACTCGGGCTAAGGTTGCTTCATCGCTCCTCCAGGTCAGATCCTGCCGATGTCATTGGCCAGTATTGACACCAACCGCTGTTTGCAACCCCGCAGTCAGGCCTCAGCGCCTAAGGAGATCAGACGATGAAATCAACGAAGACAAAGACGACGAAGGCAGCGCAGTCAGAACCCATGGTGCGCATCGAAGTTGCACCCCGCATGAAGGAGTTGTCGCAGAGTGAGCTGTCGGGTCTGGCTGCAGCCCAGGTCACCATCCAGATGGCGCTGGAGAGACTCGAAGCGGAGTTCCCTAGCCTCTGGGTCAGCGGGATTGAACTCTATCCTTGCCCACCGAACTGCAGAGTCTGCAAGG
>Ga0105238_10002817_pt1 | contig 17350 bp, 12 predicted proteins | sample KBSC34metaG_FD_81526 | JGI IMG/M metagenome (GOLD analysis project Ga0105238, IMG submission 81526) | Corn rhizosphere microbial communities from Kellogg Biological Station, Michigan, USA - KBS C3-4 metaG | ecosystem: Host-associated > Plants > Roots > Rhizosphere > Soil | place: Michigan, USA... | reverse complement strand
CTGGAGCTGGAGCTGGAGCTGGAGCTGGAGCTGGAGCTGGAGCTGGAGCTGGGGGCGGGGGCGGGGGCTGGAGGCTGGTAGCTGTAGCTGTAGCTGGGGGCTGGAGCTGGAGACTAGAGCTGGAGACTAGAGCTGGAGCTGGGGGCTGGTAGCTGGTAGCTGGTGGCGGCATGAGCACGCGGCTGCGGATCCGTCGTCTCGGCGGCGGTCGGCGGTCGGCGGCGCTACTCAGCCCACCACCCGCGCCCCAGCGCGAGCCGCCCCTCCCGATGCGCTGCCCGCTGCTCCACCGCCCACCGCTCGACCAGCGCCGCGGAGTCAGCCAGCGTCCGGCCGGTCGTATCGATCACCGGGCTCTGCCAGCGCGGATCGTCCGACGCCCAGCTCGTCCACCGATCCCACGCCATCTCCGGCCAGCCGCCGCCGACGATGACGTCCGGCTGGTATCGCGGATCGCGCGCGTGCCCCCGGTGCCAGGCCGCCCAGCCGCAGAAGGCGTCCAGCGCCTCCTCGCCCCAGCGCCCTCCGTCGCGCCCCGCGAGGCGCTCGCGGCGGTCTTGATCCGCCACGTCGATCAGGCACACCGCGATCCCGTCCAGCAGCGTCGCCGACGGGGCCGCCAGGACCTCGCCGAGCGGCGAGTTCCCCGACAGCACCAGATCGATCCCCTGCTCCTGGTACTCCAGCGCGCGCCGGACCCAGTGCTCGGTCATGCGGTTGCGCCAGTCCGGGGGGATCGGCGGGTCCGGGACGCCGACCTCGTCGAACTCGTGCACCACCGCGCCGGGCAGCCGGTCGGCCACGGCGAACGAGAGCGTGGTCTTGCCCGCGCCGCTGGAGCCGGTCAGTTTCAGCAGCATCAGCCCTCGATCCTCAGGAGCATCAGTCCTCGATCCTCAGGAGTAGCAGCCGTGGACCCGACCCGCGGCAGCATCAGCCCTCGATCTCCAGCGCCATCGGGAACCCCGCCACCGCGACCAGCGCCGGCGTCCGGAACGTCGTCACACGCGCGATCCTGCCGCCGCGCATCGTCAGCACCTGCACCGACTCCGCGGCCAGCCGCCGGTCGTCGTCGCCGGAGTAGATCGCGAAGGCGGGCTGGCCGTTGGCCGTGAGCGGGAACATCCGGCGGTGCTTGCCGTGCTTGTTCAAGCGGAAGGCCAGCAGCCGGCGCAGGATCGGCGCGCTCTGGAACCACATCGGCTGCGGCGGCATCTCGTAGACCGCGTCGTCGGTCAGCAGCTCCATCAGCGTGTCGACGTCGGCCTCGACGAACGCCGTGGCCCAGCGGTCCAGGATCTCGCGCTGCTCCGCCTCCGTCGGCTCCGCGACCTCCTCGACGTCCGGGGCGACGTCCGCCAGCCGCGCGCGGGCCCGCTTGAGCAGGCTGTTCACCGCCGACACGGTCAGCTCCAGCAGCGTCGCGACCTCCGCCGCGCGCCAGCCGAGCACATCGCGCAGGATCAGCACCGCACGCTGCCGAGGCGGCAGGTACTGCAGCGCCGCGACCAGCGCCAGCCGCAGGCCGGAGCGGGCGGCGACGACCGAGGCCGGATCGGCGCCGTCCACGCCGGAGATCCCCGGCGACAGCAGCACGTCGGGGAACGGCTGCAGCCACGTGATCTCCGGCGGGATCGCGCTCAGGTCGCCCTCGGGTTCCGTGTGCGGCGCTCCGATGCCGGCAGGCAGAGGCCGCCGGGCCCGGTGCTCCAGCGCCGTCAGGCACGCGTTGGTGGCGATCCGGTACAGCCAGGTCCGCAGCGAGGAGCGTTCCTCGAAGCCGCCGTACGACCGCCAGGCCCGCAGGTACGTCTCCTGCACCAGGTCCTCGGCGTCGTGGATGGAGCCGAGCATGCGGTAGCAGTGAGCCAGGATCTCCGGCCGGAACGGATCGGCCAGCCGGACGAAGTCGTCCTCGACCCGCATCTCGCTCCCCGCCGTCGGTTGGTTCGTCACGATGGTCATCCCGCACACTCCCGGCGCCTCAAGGTTGGCACGAACGTGCCCTCAGCGGTACTGACTTGGCCCGACGCCGAAAGTGGGCGCTGGTTCGGCGCCCAGTTCGGGCGGGCCGGCGGGTCAGAATCAGCATGAGTACCCCATCGGATACAGACCGCGAGACGCCGATGACCGCGGCGCAGCGCTGGGTCCTGACCCTGACCTCCCTGGCCGCGTTCATGATCGCGCTGGACGGCACCATCGTCACCACCGCGCTGACCACCATCCGCAAGTCGCTGCACGCCTCGGTGGAGTCGCTGGAGTGGACCGTCAGCGCCTACATCCTCACCTTCGCCGTGCTCATGCTCACCGGCTCGGCGCTGGGCGACCGCTTCGGCCGCCGCCGGGTGTTCCTCGCCGGCCTGACGCTGTTCACGGCCGCCTCGGCGGCGTGCGGTCTGTCCTCGACCGTCGCCGAGCTGATCACGGCGCGCGCCGTGCAGGGCGTCGGCGCCGCGGTCATCATGCCGCTGGCCATCGCGCAGCTCGGCGCGGCGTTCCCGCCGCGGGAGCGGGGGCGGGCGATGGGCGTCTCGGCCGGCATCATCGGCTTGGCCACGGCCGGCGGGCCGTTCGTCGGCGGCGTGGTGGCCCAGGGGCTGGCCTGGCAGTGGTTGTTCTGGGTCAACGTGCCGGTCGGCGTGCTGGTCATCGTCGGCGTGGTGTTGAAGATGACGGAGACCTACCCCAGTCCGATACAGCCGCACGGGCCGCGGGCGCGCCTGGACCTGGTCGGCGTCGTGCTGACCACCGGAGGCGTGCTGGGCCTGGTGTGGGCGCTGGTCCGGGGCAACGACGCGGGCTGGCTGTCGGCGGAGACGCTCGGGGCGCTGGCGGCCGGAGCCGTGCTGACGGTCGCCTTCGTGCTCTGGGAACTGCGGGCCCCGGCGCCGATGGTGCCGATGCGCTTCTTCACGCAGCGCGCGTTCTCGGCGGGCAACGTCGCGAGCTTCACCATGACGGCCGCCATGTACGCGCAGCTGTACTTCCTGGCGCAGTACTACCAGACCGTCCTGCACTACGGCCCGTTCGGCGCGGGGCTGCGGATGATGCCCTTCACGGCGACGCTGCTGGTCTTCGGGCCGCTGTCGGGCCGGCTCGCCGACCGGTTCGGGGAGCGGCGGCTGGTCGCCGGAGGGCTGTTCCTGCTGGCGCTCGGCGTGGTCGGCATCGCTCTGACGGCCGGGCACCACACCGGGTACGCGGCGATGGTGCCGGGGCTGATCGTCAGCGGGGCCGGGGTGTCCACGGCGATTCCGCCGGCGCAGAAGGCTGTGGTGAGTGCGGTGCAGCCGCAGCAGATCGGGCAGGCGTCGGGGGTGTTCAGCATGCTGCGTCAGTTCGGGGCGCTGTTCGGGACGGCGCTGTCGGTTGCGGTGTTCGCGGCTGCTGGGAGCTATCGGAGTGTGGAGAGCTTTGGTGATGGGTTCACTGCCGCTATGGAGGTCGCTGCTGGGATCGCGGTGGTTGGTGGGGTGGCGGGGTTGATGTTGCCCGGGGTGCGTGGGAGCGGGGTGGGGGCTGCGGGTGGTGTGGCAGCGGCTTCGGTGGCGGGGACCGGGGCGGGTTCGGAGCGGGAGTCGGTTGGGGCTGGGTGAGGGTGGCCGGTCGCGCGAGGCTGTCGTTTTAAGAGCCTTTTACGGCTCCGCGCACGGTTCGATGGCCTCGCGGGTGGCGCAGTTCGGTTGAGCGAGTTGGGTTGCGCTGGCGGCCCGCGGTTTTCGTAAGCAAGACCGCGCACCGGTCCGAGTCACCGCGCACACGTCATGCGGGCGGCCGGCGGCAGCGTTTAGGGGCACCGAAAGTCAAGAGCAGGGCCTCCGGCGTAGCGAGCGCCCCCGAAAACGGTAATGGCCGGTCCGAACCCCCGGACCGGCCACCACCGTCGGCGACCTCGGCGATACCCGCGCCGTGCCGCCTGCGCGCGGGGCAGGGGCGTCAGCCCCCTTATTGCCCGCCGCCCTGCGCAGCCTGCGAGTATCCCTCGAACTGGTTCATCTCGCGGTCGTAGCGGGTGGTCAGACCGTGGCCGTAGGCGTCCCAGAAGGTCATGCGCTGACCGTGGACGGTCGTGTGGGTGTTGCCGTAGATCGTCTGGTCGTAGTCGATGCGGGCGTCGTGGAACGACTGCTGGAACTGGTCCGGGGTCATCCCCTGCAGGGTGGCCATGTTGTCCGCCGAGACCGAGTTCGCGGTGCGGGTCGGGTCGTCGCCGGTGGCCATCGAGTTCAGGATCGCGCGGGTGCCGCCTATGCCGCGCATGTGGGCGCTGGAGGCGATGGCGGCGCGGATGCCGGGGTCGGTGAAGTCCTGGGCGCCGGCCTGGTCCGCGTGCTGGTTGAGCAGGTCCGCGACGACCGCCTGCTCCTGCGGGCTGCCCTGGCCGTACTGGTTGCGGGCGGCCATGATCTGGTCGTAGCCGTTGTGCATGCTCTGCCGGAAGCCGTAGACCTCGGGGACGCCGCCCTGGTTGCCGCTGGCGCCCTCGGAGCGCATCAGGTTCCTGACGAAGCTGTCGGGGAGGCGGTGCGCGGTGGTGTTCGCCGCCGTGTTGGCCGCGGCCGGGCGCGGGGTGGGCGTCGGGACCTGGGCCGGGGTCGCGGGGGTCTGCGGTGTGGTGGCCTGGGCGGTGGTGGTCGTGGCGCCGTTGAGCGACAGGCTCTTGTAGCTGTCGGCGGTCTTCTGGTCCAGCGCCTCGTAGTCCTTCAGCACCGTGCCGATCGCTCCGGCGAGGGTCTCCACGAAGCTGACGACCTTGCCCAGGCTGCCGACCAGCTGGCTGTGCAGGCTGTTGTTGGCGCTGCCCACGGCCGAGCCGATGCCGGCGAAGCTCATGATGTCCAGGATCAGCGTCTCGACCTCGCTCAGCGTCGAGTGGGAGCCGCCGGTCACGGACTGGAACTGGGCCAGGGCCGAGGTCACGCCCGAGGCGGTGACGGTGTACGGGGGGAGCGTGCTGCTCCCGATCTGGGGTGCCATGATCGCTCCCTCTCAAGGACGCTGGAACACAGAAGCGCTGGGACAAAAAGGGGGTGCCGGGGGTCCGGACGGGGCGGAGTCTGCGGCGTCTGGAGGCGCCGCAGACCCGCGGGAACTACAGATCGCCGCCGATGACGCCCGGGGAGACCGGGGCGCTGGCGCCCCAGACGTCCTCGGTCTCGACCAGCCACGCCGGGATGCGCCGGTTGGCGTCGCCGCCCATGCCGGCGCCGGCCATGCCGGACATCGGCATCATCGGCATCATCCCGCCCCGGCCGGCTGCGGCCGCCGCCGCGCCGCCGGCGCCGAGCGCGCCTCCGGCGAAGTCGTTGGCCGCCGCCGCGGTCTCCGCGGCGGTGAGGCTGTTCGCGGCGTCGGCCGCGGCCTTGACCCCGGAGGGGTCCGCGTTGAGCCCGCCGAGGCCGCCGACCCCGCCGATCGAGCCGCCACCGCCGCCGAACTTGGCGCCGAGCTTGCCGGCCAGGTACTTCGAGCCGAGCACGCCCGCGGCGTCGGCCGTGGCGGCCTTGTCCTTGCCGTCCTTCGAGCCGTTCGGGTTCGCCACGGGGGTCAGCTTCCCGGTGATCGCGGTGGTGCCGTTCGCGCCGTTGGCCCCGGTCAGGCCGCCGGTCCCGGTCAGGCCGGTGCCCGTCTGCCCGCCGGTGAGGCCGAAGCCGCCCGCGAACTTGCCGCCGGCGGCCGCCGCGGCCGCCGCCAGGCCGACCGTGAACATGTCGCCGAACAGCGAACTGGAGGCCTGGTCCTGCTGACCGGGGATGGTCGGCCCGCCGGGTGTCTGGTTCGGGTTCTGGTTCGGGTCGGACAGCAGGATCGGCATGCCGTTGGTGCTCGTCACCAGCGGTGCGGTGGTCGTGGTGACCCCCGTGCCGGGACCGGTGCCGTTCAGCGTCGGCGTGGTGCCGCCGGGCGTCGGGGGGAAGCGGTCCTGCGCCACGACGTAGCTGTCGGCCAGGGTCCGCATCACCGCCACGGCCTGGGCGTGCGCGGAGTTCGCGGCGCTGATCGCAGCCTGCTGGGCCTGCACCGCCGAGACCGCCCTGGCCTGGTCGGCCTGCATCTGGGCGGCCGCCGCCGGGGAGGTGGTGGCGTCGATCGGCAGCGGCGTGGTGGCCAGCGCCAGCGTGGCCGGCGGCACCACCGGGACGTCCACCGCCGCCGGCATCGCGGCGCGGGCGGCGATCAGCGAGTCGACGGCGTCATAGGTCAGGTCGCGCATCTGGAACGAGGTGTCGGCGACCTTGCGCAGGCCGCCGACCAGGTCGGTGACCATGCGCTTGTACTCGTCGGAGGCCGTGCCCTGCCACTCGCCGTCGAAGGTGCGCAGCCGGCTCTCCAGGTTCGAGGCCTGCTCGTGCAGCAGCTTGCCGGTCGCGTCCCAGGTCTGGGCCGTGGTGGTGCCGGTCGCCGGGTCGCTCTCGTAGAGCATCTGGGTCAGCTGCGCCAGCGTGTACTGCGAGAAGTCGGTGACGCCGGCGGACGGTGGAGACGTGGTCACGGCCGCGTTCCTCCCTGCGCAGAAGTGGCGGTCCAGGGGGCGTCCTGGCCGGGGAAGACGGGGGCGGTCGGCGCGGGGGCCGCCGGGATCACACCGGAGGCGCTCGGGTCCGGCGGCGGGGTCCACAGCGGCAGCGCGCCGCTCTGGCCCGGGGCTCCGTCGACCTCGACGGAGACGTTCACCGAGGTGTTCCCGTGCGACTGGTTGGACTTGGACTTCGCGGCCCCGGCCAGCAGCGCACCGCCCAGCAGCGCGCCGGCGACCGGTACCGCCGTGAACGGCGTGCCGGCGAAGGGACCGCTGGTGTTCTGGTTCGGGACCCCGGGACCGGGAGCCGGGTTGCTCACCGGGGTGTCGTGCCCCTGGCCGTTCTGGTTCCCCTGGTCGTTCTGGTAGGGGTCGTAGTGGTGGCCGTCGTGGCGCGGGCCGGCGTCCAGGTTGCCATGGGACCAGGGTCCGGACACCGGGTTGCCGCCGTAACCGGTCGGCGGCCCGCCGAGGCCGTAGGCGATGTTCTCGTCGGCGTTGCGGTAGCCGTCGGCCACCGTCCCCGTGACGTCGCCGGCGAACGCGATCGCCGTCTTGACCTGCCCGAGCAGGCTGAACATCTCCTCGACGGCGGCCTGTTCGCCGGCGCCCAGACTCCAGGCCTCGTGGAAGGCGCCGTATTGCGGCGCGGTCCCGGACATGGTGGCGAGGTGGTCCATCGGGGCCTGAAGGCTCTGGATCTGCGTCGTGAACTCGTCGGCGAAATCAGTCAGCGACTTCAGGTGGATGGAGAAAAAGGACTGTTCGGGCGAGGCCTCGGACATCGCTCACAGCTCCTGGTGGATGAAAGGTCGGGGCTGGTGGGGGCCGACAAGACGCCACCGGCCGCCGGATGCGGCGACCGGTGCCGCGGGCACGGCCGAGCGGGAGGGGGAGTCCCGCCGGGGTTGGGGGGGGTGCGCCGTGCCCGACGGCGGTCCGGTCAGGCGAAGTAGTTCGCGTTCTGGTTCTCCAGCGCGTACTGCAGGTCGTGAGCCTCGTTGACCTTGGCCGAGAACTGGTTGATGGTGGCGATGATGTCGTTCGTCGCCGCCCGCAGCTTGGTCTCGGCCTGGTCGGCCGCGATACCGGCGGACGAGCCGGACTCCACCCAGGTCTGCTTCATCGGCTGGAGCGTGCGGAGCAGCTCCTCCAGGTACGAGGTGAGCGCGGCGGCCTTGGCGGACAGCGAGCCGGCGCTGGACTGCAGGGCGCCGAAGTTGACGCTGATCTGGTCGGCGGTCATGGCCTAGATCCCTTCTTGGAAGTCGGTGCGGTGGTGGAAGATCAGACGCCGCCGAGGCGCGACAGGACGCTGTTGCTCGCGCCGGCGCTGCTCGCGACCTGGCGCAGGGTGTCGGACACCTGCTGGTCGCCGGCGCCGTAGTTCTGGAAGCTCTTGTTCACCAGGTCCGACATGACGTCGATCTCGCGCGAGGCGACCGTCATCTGCTCCTGCAGCTCGGTGTGCAGGTTCCAGAAGGCGATGGCCTGGCTGCCCTGGTACTGCGCCAGGGTCGAGGTCAGGTCGTTCTCCAGGTCGGACATGGTCTTCTTCGCGTTAGCGGCGCACTCCGTGAAGCCCTGGATCGCCTGCGTCATCGCAGCGGCGTCGCTCAAGAAACCGGGACCGGCCACGAGGGCCACCTCCTTCTGTCTGGGAACCCGTGGTTGGGGGTGGCCGGAGCAGGTTCTCCGGCCGATAACCGATACGCTAGGGAATCTGTGCACTACCACCACACGGCACAACTGCCGGTTTGGGCGACGGCACAAGTACCCACGTGAACGACACGGCTCCGTCAGACCCCTTATGCGTCAACGGAATCACGCCTCTCAGCTGCCTTCTGTTCAGTCTCTTCCGCTCAGTTCGCCGGCGGCGTCCACGCCACCTGAGCCTGCCCCGGCTGCGACCGCCGGTGCACCAGCACGCCCCGCCCGGGAGGCTGCGGCCCGGCCTTCACATTGCCCAGCAGCGGCCCCTCGTCCTTGCTCCCGGACATCACCAGACCCGGCGAGCCGAGCTCCCTCAGGCGCTGCAGCACCGGCTCGAACAGCCCGCGTCCGGCGCCGCCGGCGCCGCGCGCGACCACCAGGTGCAGCCCGATGTCCCTGGCCTGGGCCAGGTACTCCAGCAGCGGCAGCAGCGGGTTGCGGCCCGGGATGGCGACCATCTCGTAGTCGTCGACGAGCACGAACAGGTGCGGGCCCTTCCACCAGGAGCGCTCGCGCAGCTGCTCCGGGGTGACCTCCGGGCCCGGCAGCCGGCGGCGCATCGCCTCGGCGCAGTCGCCGAACAGGTCGATGCACGCCGGCTCCGCGGCGGCGTAGCCGAGCAGGTGGTCGCCGGTGACGGCGTCCAGCATCCCGCGCCGGTAGTCGATGACCGCGATCGCGGCCTGCTCCGGGGTGTAGTCGGCCATGATGCCCGCGGCGATGGTGCGCAGCAGGCCGCTCTTGCCGCTCTCCACGTCGCCGAAGGCGATGAAGTGCGGGTCGGCGTCGAAGTCCGCGTACACCGGCTGCAGGTCGGCCTCGGACAGGCCGAACGGCACCGCGCGCGGGTTCGGGCGCGGCGTCGGAAGCAGGGCCCTGACCTCTTCCGGCGAGACCTCCGCCGGCAGCATCCTTACCTGGGGCGAGCGTGCTCCGGGCCAGGCCTGGCTGATCCGCGCGACCAGGTCCGCGGTGCAGGCGCCGACGGTCTCGGCCGACGTGCCGCCGTCGATGCGCGGCAGCGCGGCCAGGAAGTGCAGCTTGTCCGGGGTCAGGCCGCGCCCGGGCCGGCCGGCCGGGACGTTGCCCGCGGCCCGGCGGTCCACCAGCGACTCGCCCGGATCGCCCAGGCGCAGCTCCAGGCGGGTGCCGATGATGTCGCGCATCGCCGGCCGGACGGTCATCGCGCGGTTGGTGGTGATCACCACGTGGATGCCGAAGCCCAGTCCGCGCTGCGCCAGTGCGGTGATCGGGTCCTCCAGCGCCTCGTAGTCCGCGCGCAGCGTGGTCCAGTCGTCGATGACCAGGAAGACGTCGCCGAAGGCGCGGCCGTCCTTGGCGAAGGGGGCCAGCTCGGCGCGCCGCGAGCGGAACGCCGCCGCGGAGTCCACCGCGTGCTGCGCGAACAGCTGCTCGCGCTCGGCCAGCAGCGCGGTCAGCTCGCCGACGATGCGGCGCACGCGCTCCCCGTCGCGCCGGGTCGCGTACCCGCCGACGTGCGGCAGGCCGCTGATCGAGGACAGCGCGCCGCCGCCGGTGTCCAGGATGAAGAACTGGACCTCCTCCGGCGTGTGGGTCAGCGCCAGGGAGCTGATCAGGGTCCGGACCATCGTGCTCTTGCCGCTCTGCGGACCGCCGATCACCATCGCGTGGCCCGCCGAGCCCGACAGGTCCACCCACAGCAGGTCGCGGCGCTGCTCGAAGGGCTTGTCCACCAGGGCCAGCGGCACCGTCAGCCGGCCCAGGCCCGCCCAGCCGACCGGGCACAGCCCGCGCGCCGGATCAGGGCCCAGATTCGTCAGGATCGCGTCCAGGGACACCGGCTCGTCCAGCGGCGGCAGCCAGATCTGGTGCGCCGCCGGGCCCTTGCCGATCAGGCGGGCCACCATCGCGTCCATGATGCTGACCCCCTCGGCGGCCGGGGTCAGCAGCTCGGCCGGGTCCGGCTCGGCGGTGGGCGGCGGGGCGGAGTGGTCGACGACCCGCTCCAGGGTGAACGGCAGGATCCTGCGATGCCCGCCGGCGGCGGAGCCCTGCCGGCGCGCCGGCATCGGCCCGGAGACGTAGGCCGCCTTGAACCGCAGCAGCGTCTCGGTGTCCGTCTTCAGATACGCCGACCCCGGGACCGACGGAAGGTGGTACGCGTCGGGCACGCCGAGCACCGCGCGGCTCTCGGCCGCCGAGAACGTGCGCAGACCGACCCGGTACGACAAGTGCGCGTCCAGTCCACGCAGCCGCCCCTCCTCAAGACGCTGCGACGCTAGCAGCAGGTGGATCGCCAGAGACCGGCCCAGGCGGCCGATCATCACGAACAGGTCGATGAGCTCGGGCCGGTTGGACAGCAGCTCGCTGAACTCGTCGATGATGACCAGCAGCGCCGGCAGCGGCTCCAGGTCCGCGCCGCGCTCGCGGGCCCGCTCGTAGTCGCGGACCGAGGCGTAGTTGCCCTTCTCCCGCAGCAGTTCCTGGCGCCGCAGCACCTCGCCGTTGATGGCGTCCGCCATGCGGTCGACCAGGGTCAGCTCCTCGGACAGGTTGGTGATGACCGCGCACACGTGCGGCAGCCCGGCCATGCCGGCGAACGTCGCGCCGCCCTTGAAGTCCACCAGCGCCAGGTTCAGCGTCTCGGAGGAGTGCGTGGCCACCAGGCCGGCCACCAGGGTGCGCAGCAGCTCGCTCTTGCCCGAGCCCGTCGCGCCGATCACCAGGCCGTGCGGCCCCATCCCGTCCTCGGCCGCCTCCTTCAGGTCCATCTCCAGCGGCCGGCCGTCGGGGTCCAGGCCGATCGGGATCCGCAGCCGGTCCCGGGCCGAGCGCGGCACCCAGGTGCGGGCCACGTCCAGCTCCTCCGGGTCGCCGATGCCCAGCAGGTCCGGCAGGCCGAAGTTGGCCGACATCGGCGAGGCCGCGGCCGTGGGCGCCCCCTGATACGCCCCGGCCAGCCGCCGGGCCAGCGCCTCGGCGGTCGAGGCGTCCAGCATGTCCGGATGCCCCAGGAACTCCAGGTGCCGGTCCTTGCCCTCGCCGACGACCAGCCCCATGCGGTCGCCGGTGACGTGCAGCCGGCCCTGGTGCGGCCTCGGGATCGCGGCGGGCTCGGGGCCGGCCAGGTCGATGATGGTGACGCCGTGCAGCCCGGAGATCGGGGCCAGGGTGGTGTCGCCGAAGGTCCGGCCGCCGTCGACGACGACCAGGATGTGCGGGTTGTCGTGGCCGGCCGAGCGTCCGGCGCCGAAGGCCGGCCGGGTCGACAGGTCGTTGCCCAGCAGCTCGCCCAGCGTGCCCAGGTCGCCGGCCATCAGCCGGGCCGGCCCGACCGCGTCGGAGTTCGCCGGCTGCGCCTGCGCGTGCGGCAGCCACTTGGTCCAGTCCCAGGTCTGCCGGCTGTTGTCGGACAGGCACAGCGCGATCTTCAGGTCCTCCGGCGCGTGGAACGTGGTCAGCTGCGCTATCAGGGCCCGGACCAGCGGCACGGTCAGGTCGCGGTCGCCGCTGACCGAGACCGAGGCGAACGCCTTCAGCGACAGCGCCACCGGCAGGTCCGGGACCGTCATGTAGGTGCGGATGAACTGCCGCAGCGAGGCCGAGGACACCGGGTCCAGGTCCTCCAGCGGCGCGGTCTGCGGGGCGCGCAGCGGGGTGGCCAGGCGCTGCGGGCCGCGGCCGACCCGGGCGTGCCCGAAGTCGTCGTCGGTGCGGCGGCGCTCCCAGGCCCGGCCCTGGGCCACCCGCAGCCACAGGTCGGCCGGCTCCGGGCGGGTGATGGCCAGCGTCGCGCGCTGCGCCGCCGCCACGTCGCGGACCTGGTTGCGCAGGGCTGCCAGGTAGCGGTGGTAGTCCCGGCGCTCGTTGTTGATCTGGGCCTTCTTCTGCGCGCTGCCCCGGGTGAGCGACATCAGGATCATGCCGATCATGGTGCTGCCGTACAGGGCGCCGAAGACATACGTCATCGCGCCGCCCTTGCCGCCCATAGAGTAGAACGACATGGCGCCCATGCCGATCATCATCGGCAGCATGAACATCAGCTGGTTGAGCCCCGCGCCCGAGCCCTTGGCCAGGACCGGGGGTGCCTGCAGCTGGATCTCCCCGTTCGGCGAGCCCGACCCCCGCTGGCGGTCGGAGGCACGGGGCGGGGTCAGGGTCGTCGGCATCACCGCTTGGTCACTCCCGCAATCCTCGGTCACTTCCGGTGCGGGCTCAATTTACGGCGCCGGGGGCTAAGGACAGGTGGGTACTTTTGCCGTCCACCAGCTCCGGCCGCCCGGCCTAGCCTGAAGCTCGATCATCGACGACCCTTGTGACTTCCACCCCCGACACCAGGCAGGCGGTGCGACATGGTATTTGCGATACCGAACTCCAGCGCTATGGACGCTACCGCGATGGGCGGCGGCCCCGGCACCTTCGTGGCCCAGATAGCCACCGGCTCCCCGGAGAGCATCGAGAAGCTCGTCGCCCAGCGGCTCAAGCAGGCTGAGCAGTTCCTGTCGCTGATCAACCAGGCCCGGTCGGCCGTCACGACGCTGGAGAAGGCCTGGGGCGGCCACGCCTCGGAGACGGCGGTGAAGAAGTTCACGGACACGCTGAACTCCTTCGAGCAGATCGTCAAGGTCATCCAGGTCTCCTCGGATCTGCTCACCACCTCCAGCACCCTGATCAAGGCCGCGCAGACCGGCTACACCACGGTGGTCAACGCGGTGAACCCGACGGTCCAGGCGCTGGCCTCCAACTGGTGGACCTACGCCGCCGCGGTCTCGCTGTCGACCGCGGTCAGCGCCACGCTGCGGGCGTTCATCAACGGCATCGAGGCGATGCTCTCCGCGCTCGGCGGCGGCCAGCTGATGCAGGAGGTCACCGAGGTCATCAAGATCATCGGCGACATCGAGAAGCTGGTCGGCTCCGGCTCGCACGGCAACTCGGTGCCGCCGGCGGGCACCTTCACCGGCCCGCAGAACACCGGCACGGCCAACCAGCTCAAGACCCCGCCGCAGATCGCCAGCACCACCGGGCAGCAGGTGGCGAGCACCGGCCAGGACCCGAACGCGGCGAACACCCTGAGCCAGTACCAGCAGAAGATGAGCAGCGGCATCGGCACCCAGTTCCAGACCACCGGCACGCAGGCCGGCATGCCCGCCGGGGGCGGCGTCCCGTACACCCCGGGCCAGATCCCGGTCGGCAACGGCCCGACGATCCCGGGTCAGAGCACGAGCAACGGGCAGTCCGGGCAGTTCCCGAACACCCAGATCCCGAACGTGCAGGTGCCGAACCTGCAGATGCCGACCGTCCAGACCCCCAACGGCCAGAACACGAACCCCGGCCAGTGGACGGACCCCGGGATCATGCCGCCCAGCGGCCAGAACAGCCAGACCAGTCCCTGGACGCCGGTCACCCCGCCGGCCAACTCCGACACTCCGGTCGTGGCCCACCCGGTGACCCCGATGCCGACCGCGCCGACGACGCCGAGCGCGCCGGCCGCCCCGGCCACCCCGCCCGGCGACATCACCGTCACCACCACCTACGACGGCGTCAGCACCACGGTGACAATGCCGGTCGGAACGCAGACGGATGTCACCCTCGTCGACCCGACGAATGGCAGCCAGGTCCACGAGCACATCGCGGCCGGCGTTTCCTGAGAATATCCGAACGGGATTTCGCGGAGGGGCGAGTAAATAGTCCATGGAAAGCATCGACTTCTCGACGAACGTGAATGCGCTCATGGAGCGTATCCACAACCAGCAGGCGGATATCGAGCGCATTCAGCGCGAGATCGAGGTCATGGAGGTCGTCGGCGCCAGCCGGGACGACGAGGTCCGGGTCACGGTGCGCGGCAACGGCCAGGTGGTCGCGGTCGACATCGACGAGCGGGCCTACCGCGACAGCGACGCCTACGAGCTCGGCCAGCTGGTCAAGGAGGCGGTCAACGACGGCCTGCGCCGGGTCTCCGAGGCCGGCAGCGCCAAGTTCAAGCCGCTGATGGACGCGGCCGAGTCCGCGCCGGGGACCTGACCGTGGCGGGAAGTCACTCCGCCGCCGGCGGCGCGCTGACGATGGCCTCGTCGGCGCCCGCCGGCGAGGCGTCCGCGCCCAACCGCATGACCTGGGCCCGCCGCGCGACCGTGGTCAGCCCCCGGGCGCGGGTCGACGTGGCGCTGCCGGTCCAGGCCACCTTCGCCGAGCTGGTGCCCGAGCTGGTCCGGCTGTCGGACGCGCAGCGGCACACCGGCCCCGGCCACACCGGCTGGGTCCTGACCCGGCTGGGCGGCACGCCGCTGCCGCCGGAGCTCACCGTCGCCGCCTCCGGGCTGCGCGACGGCGACGTGCTCTACCTGGTCCCGCGCGAGCGCCAGGGCGCGCCGCTGCTGTTCGACGACGTCATCGACGCCATCGCCAGCGCCTCGGAGCGCTCCGACGGCGCCTGGCGGCCGAGCACCGCGCACCGGGTCGGCGTGGCCGGCGGCGCCGTGGCGCTGGCCGGCTCCACTCTGCTGCTGTTCGCCCTGCTGTCCGGCAAGGTCGCCGCGCCCGCCGCGCTCGGCGGCGCGCTGCTGGCGCTGCTGGCGGCCGGCGGCGTGCTGGCCCGGGTGGCGCACGACCGGCGGGCCGCGATCGCGTGCGTGGCCGCGGGCCTGCCGGGGGCGGTGACGGCCGGCCTGTCGGCCGCGCCGCCGCACCGGCTGCTGCCGCTGCACGGCGGCTCGGCGGCCCTCGGGCTGGCCGTGCTGGCCGCGTACGGCGCGGCGGCGATCGTCACGGTGAAGCACTACTCGGCCTGGTTCGGCGCGCTGGCCGGGGCCTCGGTCCTCGGCGGCGGCACGGCCGCGGTGGTGGGGTTCGGAGGAGTCACCGCGGCGCACGCCGGCGTCGTGCTGGCCGTGTTCGCCACCGCGCTGGCGGCCGGGGCGCCGATCCTGTCGATGCGCCTGGGCCGGCTGCCGCTGCCCCGGGTGCCCTCGGACATCACGGCGTTCCGCGAGAACGAGGAGCCCACGCTCGGCCCGGACGTGCTCGACCAGACCACGACCGCGCAGCGCATGCTCACCGGCCTGCTGGCCGCGCTCGGCCTGTCGGCGGTCGCCGGCGCCGTCTCGGCGCTGAGGGCCCCGGGGACCTGGCCGGTGGTGTTCGTCAGCCTGCTGAGCGTGGTGTGGATGCTGCGCTCGCGGGCGTACACCGACACCGTGCAGCGGGTCGTGCTGGTCGGCAGCGGCCTGGCCTCGCTGACCTGGCTCGCCGGGTCGCTGGTGGTCCGGCACGAGCAGTCGCTGCTGCTGGCCGGGGTCTCGGTGCTGGCGGTGGCCGGCCTGAGCTGCTTCGTCTACGCGCGGCACGCCGGGCAGGGGCGGCACTCGCCGTACTGGACCCGGTTCATGGACGTCGCGGAGTTCCTCAGCGTGGTGGCACTGCTGCCGATCGCCGGGGTCGCGCTCGGGGTGTACGAGCACCTGGGGCACATCAAGCACTGAGCTGGATCGGACCTGAGCTGTATCGGGCTTGAGCTGTATTCGACCTGATCTGTATCGGACCTGATCTGTATCGACCTGATCGACGGGGACCGGTGGCCGGGCCTATTCGGGCGGCCCGGGCACCGGATTCGGGCCCTGACCGGGACGTCGTCCTGGTCAGGGCCCGAAGTCTTGGGCCGTCTCAGACGTGGACGGCCAGCGGCATGGTCCGCAGCACGAACTCCTGCTGCCGGCCGTTGGCCCGGATCGCCGGGAACGGCGGCTTCAGGCTCTCGGCGTCGACCCCGGCGATGCGCAGCGCGGCCTCGCCACGGATGCGGCCGCGCGCGGTCCGGCTCAGCGTGTACGAGGCGCAGGTGAACGCCGCGCCGGGGGTCCAGCGGCCGAGCAGCGCGGCCGGGTCCAGCGCGCGGTGCGGCTCGTAGCAGATCTGCCGCAGGCTGCCCGCCGACCAGTCGCGCCAGGTCTCCAGGACGTTCGGCGGGCTCGGGTCGGCGCCGTGCACCGCGACCATCAGCTCCTGGCCGAGCTCGGACTGGTTCAGCGCGTCGGCGGTGTAGCCGGCCTCGTCCAGGCGGGCCACCAGGCCCAGGGCCGCGCTGGCCACGGCGCGCGCCGAGCCCAGCTCGCCGCCGCCACGGGCGGCCGCGGCGTACGGGGCCTGACGCGGGCGGTAACGCAGGGCGAGCCAGGTCACGCGCATCGGGGTGAGGCTCTGGGGCTGGGGCTGGCTGTGGGACGGCGCTCCGGAGCCCGGCCGGCCAGGTCCCGCAAGACCGGTCAGCGCCTGCATGGTCATGGTCTCGGACAGGTCCGGCGAGGGCTGTGACATGGAGTGCTGTGACATGGAGTGCTGCGGCAGCGGCGGCGGCATGGTCGCCAGGTTCGCGGTATCGGCCAGGTCCGGCGACGGCATGGCGCGTAGGCTCATCGTCTCCGACAAGTCCGGCGAGGCCAGATACAGCTGCGGCTGCTGGCTATGCGGCACCTGACCCGGCTGCCGGCCCTGCTGGGCGCCGTTCTGCAGGCTCTGCTGGAGCGGGGCCTCCGGCGGGGCCGCCGTCCAGACCACCAGCTGCGCGCTGGCCAGCGGGATCGTGGTGGCCGCGTACGCCTCGCGCAGCACCTCGATCAGGGCGTTGATCTGCGGCTCGCCGCTCGAGCGGAGCCGGACCGCCGAGACCCAGCCTCCGTCGGTGGCCGCCAGGCCCACGCGGTTGCCGGCGCGGTCGACGTACTCGCCGAGGCCCAGGTCGGGCAGCAGGCTCGCGAGCGGCTCGGCGGCGGTCGCGGGCTTGTCGGCCTTGCGGCGCGTGCTCACCCGGCGGTAGCGGTAGCGGCCCTGGGTGTCGGCCCACTGCGCCAGGTGCCGGCCGCGGAAGCGCACCGAGGTCATGCCGACCAGCGCGCCCGCTCCGGCGTAGGCGATGCCCTCGGTCGTCGCGGAGTGGCCGTATCCGGCGACCGCGGCCAGCGCGGCGGCCTCCCAGGCGACGGTCTGCCAGCCGCGCACGGGAGCGATCCAGTCCAGCGCCGCCGTGCCGCGCGGGACGGTGACGGCTGTGTCGGCGGCCACCGCGCGCTCGACCGGTATCGGGGCAGGGGGAGCCAGCATCTCGGCCGCCGGCGCGGCGTGACTGCTCATCGCGGACACCAT
>Ga0105238_10002816_pt1 | contig 17352 bp, 8 predicted proteins | sample KBSC34metaG_FD_81526 | JGI IMG/M metagenome (GOLD analysis project Ga0105238, IMG submission 81526) | Corn rhizosphere microbial communities from Kellogg Biological Station, Michigan, USA - KBS C3-4 metaG | ecosystem: Host-associated > Plants > Roots > Rhizosphere > Soil | place: Michigan, USA... | reverse complement strand
ATCCCGGTTGGCCGCTTGCGCGACGCGGGCACGGCGTCGCGTGCGGGGTGCGCACGCCCGGATCGCGACGATGGTGCCGCGACGGGAATGTGCAACGTTAGGGGCGCAGCGTGACGCGGGCGTGACAGGGGAAGGGGGCGTCGTGTGTGAGGCGGGTTGAGATTCAGACTCCAATGTTGAATCGTTCCGGGTAAAGCAGCGCAAACCGGGTCATGGCGCTCTTCCAATCGTGCCGGGAACCTGTCCACTTGGCAACGATGTTGCGCAGGGCCAGCCAGATCAGTTTGAGCGCGGCCTCGTCCGACGGGAAGTGGCCGCGCGCCTTGATGATCCTCCGAAGCTGCATGTGCAGCGACTCGATCGCGTTGGTCGTATATACAATTTTTCCGATGTCCGGCGCAAACGCGTAGAACGGAATCACCTGATCCCAGGCCCGGCGCCAGAGTGCTGCAATCGGTGGGTATTTCGTACCCTACGGGCTCGTGTCGAACGCATTCAGAGCCACGGCGGCTGCTTCGGCCGACGGTGCCCGATAGATCTCCTTGGGCGCTGCTGCGACGGATTTCCGGTCTTTCCAGCTGCCGAGTCCAGCGAGTTCCGGATCAGATGCACAATGCAGGTCTGGACCGTCGTCTCGGGGAACACCGTGTTGATCGCTTCAGGGAAGCCTTTGAGCCCATCGACCACGGCGATCAGCATGTCCTGCACGCCACGCAGCTTCAGGTCGTTCACCACCCGCAGCCAGAACTTGGCCCCCTCGGTCTGCTCGATCCAGAGACCCAGAACGTCACGTGTGCCGTCGCGGCGCACGCCCAGCGCCAGGTAGATCGCCTTTTGCGGACCACGCCTTCGTCGCGGGTCTTGACGCGCAAGGCGTCGAAGAACACGACCGGGTACATCGGCTCGAGCGGCCGCTGCTGCCATTCGCGCACTTCGTCGATCACGGCATCGGTCACCGTGCTGATGAAGTCCGGCGACACCTCGATGCCGTACATCTCCTGCAGGAAGCCCTGAATCTCCCGCACGCACATGCCGCGTGCGTACATCGCGATGATCTTGTCGTCGAAGCCGGTAAAGCGCCGTTCGCCTTTGGCAATCAGCACCGGATCGAACGTCCCTTCGCGCTCACGCAGGATCTCGACGTCGAGCAGGTCGTCATCGGTCGCGATGCGCTTGCGGCTGGTGCCGTTGCGATGGTTCGTGCTGCCGGCCGGCTTGGCTTCGCCCTTCTCGTAGCCAAGGTGGTGGGCCAACTCGCCGCCCAGTGCGCGCTCGAAGATCGCCTTCTTGAGCGCGGCAAGCTGCTCATTGATCGTCGCCCGGTCCAGCGTGCCGGGCACCAGTTGCTCGATGAGTTCCGGGTCCAGGTTCTCAAGCCCTTGCCCGGTTCTATCGTCACTTCTTCCTTGCGTTTGCGTGGCATAAAAGTGGCTCCTTGGCCATCAGTTTATGCCTCACACACAAAGGTTCGGATAGGCTCCCCGTTGTACAAATTCCATGCCACAACTTGATTTGGATTAACCGACAAATCACATGAATCGTTACCGGCTCCAGTTCCCCCGATCCCCACTACCGCATCACCGGTCGCGAGATGACCGAGCAGGAGATTCAGGAACGCATCCACGATGAGCAACGATTCGCCGATCAACGACGAACTCGGCGTCGCTCTCGTTCCAAGCAGCCATAAACACCGAACCCAGCATCCGCCGGGCTCGGTTTTCATCTAAAAAAATGTTCTTCAGCACCGCATACACGATAAAACCCATCATCGCAGTGAAGCAGCACCACCAGACGATTTTCTGTGCTCGCATCTTCGGAACAGATGTATTGACGGCTACCACCTAATTCCCGTTTTCCCTTGATCAACGGAGAAGCCCCAACCAACAGATGCAGGGTTGTTTGTCTTCCCCACGTTCACACCTGCACCAAAGCCTACAACAGTCGCCGTACCATTACCGGGCGACACCATGACTCCTCCTCCCAAACCACCATACAGCGCAGATCCTCCACCGGCATATCCGCCAGCAAAGTTATTTGTCTATCCCGGCCGGACTGTACCCGTATTCAGATAGCCAGCCGATATATTCACGCCCGCACCGACCGGGTTTGGTAGCCCCATGTTCAATCCACCACCGAAGAACGCGTTCCCATCCCGCGTAAACGTCCCCCACACACTACCCACGAAATAATCAATCTGGAAGTTCACAAAGTCCGGAGCACGAGCCAAGCCCGGATTCTTGCCCGTCGTCGTCTGATACGCGAACCCGCTACCCTGGGCTCCCTTGGCAATATACGCCTGCAAATCCAGATCACCCGGCCTCAGCGATTGCGTCCACACCGTCTGACCGGCCTTGTTCGAGCCGTACCGTGTCCACTCCGTCCCGTCTTGCGGCTGGTCGCCCAATGCAACTCGTACATTGCACGGCAGCACACCACCATCGCTCATCACCAGATCCATTTGCGCCATCTGCTCTTGAATCTGCTGCTCCGTATATTTCCCGGCGCTCTCCGCCACCAGTTTCTTCGCTAACGTCTGGTCCTTCGCCTTGCTGTCCTCGTGCAACTGTCGATTAAGCCGAGCAGTCTCTCAAACCGGTCAGTTATCTCTGTTTTTTTGTGCGGCGCGCCCCAAAAATGCAACGAGAGTGACGGCAGCAGACAAGCCCACAAATACAAGCAGCGCGAAAGGTGTAAGGAATTCCCCAAATCTAGATGCTGTAGCCTTGAAACCAACGACCACAAGCCCAATCGCAAACAACCCTAGATATATGAGCAACATCGACATGAGGAAAACTTTCCAGAGACGAAATCTCCCGAGAATCTTTCCGAAAACTGGCCCAAAGAATCCTCCTATAAGGCCACTTATGTGTTCAATCGACATGTCCACTCCTTACTGCTTATTAGGCTCACCAGACTTCACAATTGCCTGCGCTGCCTTACCTGCCGTTTGACTTAGCGCAAGCCCGACCCCGCGAATTACAACCCCTGGAATAGTCACGATATTCATGATCGAATTAGGAATCCCCGCCCAGCCCAACATAGAGGTAGTAAAAATAGAATTATAAGCTCCAAATGTCGTCGCGGTCGCCAGTGCAGCTAGTGAAAAATTCTGATTAAAACTATCGTAGAAGTTGCTCCCTTTCAACGTGGCTAAGCCAGCACCGGCAGCAGCTCCGCCCGTATATGTCACACCGGAAACTGCGGCTCCAGTTGCAGCCGCCGTCGTCAGCGAGTACGCCGCCTGTGCTGCCTTATAGGCAGTAAACAAATCTTGAGCATACGATACCCCTGCCGACCCGCCAGCAACGATTTCTGGCGCAAGGCCCGCAGTAACAAGACCACCAGCGATCACCAAGCCCGCTGCCGGGTTCGCCACTGATCCGGGCAAAGCTCGTTGCTCCGGTGTCAGCGTGCCGTCCTTGTTGCCGTACAGGAACGAGCTGTTGTACTCCGCCGCCGTCGCATGGAACAGCCCGCCACCGTTCTGACTGATATACGCCACCGCCGTTGCGTCCCCTCCCGGTCCCTTGCTTGCCACCGCATCCACCAAACGATAGCCGTTCGCCAGCAACATATTCTGGGCCTGCTCCGTAGTGAGTGCCTTGCCGGTCTTTTCTTCGTAGAATTTCGCGAAGTCCTTCGCCTTGTCCTTGACCCACTGCCTTTCGTCAGGGTGGAGCTGCCGATTAAACCGATCAGCACTCGCCCCAGTCAACGCCCCAGTCCCGCCACCGACCAATGCCCCAGCTCCGCCTGCCAGCACATTCGATGTCAGATTTCCCAGGAGCTCATCGACGTTCGCGTTACCAGTCGGTCCCGCATCCTTGATCGACTGCGCGATCTCGCTCAGCTGCGGGGCAAGCTTGGCTGACACGCCCGCACCTGCCGCCCCGCCAACTGCGCCCAATCCGCCACCGGTCAACCCGCCCGTCAATGCCCCTCCTGCGATATGCAGCGCAACACGGTTGCCACCACCCTCGGCCCAACTATCGGCCTCCTGCTGGTACTGTGCCTTGAGCGTCGGATCGGTCGCGTTGTTCGCGTTCGTCTGTGCCTCCTCCCGCTTCTTATCGGCGTAGCTCCCAATCTGCTTCGCAATCGTCTCCGCCGCCGCCTGCGCCGCGTTGATCAAATCCGACTGATTGCTCAACACCTGCTGCAAATCCGGTGTCTTGCTGACCGTCCCATTCAGGCCCGACGTATCACGATTGAGCGTCGCCACATCCTGCTTCTGGTTCGCCTGATCTGTGATCGTGATGGTGCCGGCGCTGATTGCACTCCTCGTGCTCGCGTTGCTGCTGTCGCTCTCGCTTACATACAACGGCTGACCGCCACCCGTATTCTTCCCGCTTGTCTGACCGTGCGTCGCGTAGTTGTTCCCCCCATCTCCCACACCACCACCAGCACTAATCCCGAAGCTACTCGCGTTATAGCTCGAGCTATTCTGAATATCCGAGAACGACAACGTCCCGGTCGTCAGCTGATTCTTGTCCGGCGTCGCCGTGCTCGCGATATACGCGCCCTTCAGGTCCGTATTGCCCTTCACGGTGATGTCGAAACCACCGTCCCCGGCCTGGATACCCGCCTGCTCGTTCACACCCGCGTAGTTGCCGCTCGCATGACCGCTCTGCGCGCTAAAACTCGCGCTGCCGCCGCCCTGGCTGACGCTGAACCCGCCACCCGAACTGCTCTGGTGCGCTTCGCTGCGGCTCGTATCCTGCACCGACGCGAGATTCAGGTTGCCACCCACATCCGCAATCACCTTGTTCGCGTTGACGTTTGCCCCAACGATATTGGTGTCACCGCCGCTGATGATCGTCGCGGTGTTGCTCGCGTTGATGTGTGTATTGTTCTGCGTCGCCGCGTCCGAGTTCGCATCGCCGTGCGCACGCGACATCGACGCCGAGACGCCGAATCCGCCGGTGCCATACGACACCCCCACGCTCGCGCTCTTCGATTCGTTCGTGCTGCGCGTGCTGTCGGTATCCGTGCTGTTGACCAGATTGACCTTGTTCGTCGCCTGCAACAACACGTCCTTCGCGCTCACGTCCGATCCCTGGATCGTCACGTTCCCTTGCCCCGAGTTCTTGTCGCCCGTCGCGACGAACGCGGCCGTGCCGCCCGCCTTCACGCTGCTGCCGTTGTTCTGCCTGCTGTCCTCGGTGAACGTCGTCTTGCTGTGCGAAGAACCGAAACTCAGTTCGATCTTCGCCTCCGGCTTGCCGTTCGGATCGCTCAATGCCTTGGTCATATTGCCCGTCGCGCCGACCAGATCGGCCATGCCGCCCGCCGCCGCAATTGCGTGGAGCGCTGCCGCCCGTCCGTCCTGACTACCGCCCGCGCCCTGCGCCTGCTGGTTCACGTTCTGAATTGCATCGATCACCGGCGACTTCACAGCCAGCGTGAAACCCGAACTCTTCACCTCGTGCGTTTCTTCGTGATGGCGATCGGTCTGCGACGCATCGATCGTCACTTCCTTCGCGATGCCCGTCACGTCCTTGCCCGCGACAATGTCGGAGCCCGTCACGTGGAGTGTGTTGCCCGCTACCATCGACACGCTGCCGTCGGTGCTGCCGATCAGGCTGCCCTGCGAACCCTTCACCGTGTCGCGGCTGGTATCGATGGTCTGGTTCGTGCCGTACGAGATCCCGGCGCCCGCGCTGCCGAGGCCCGACTTCTTCACGTCCCTGTAGTGATATTCGCTCGAGGCCGTGTCCGCCGTCGTGACCGTCAGATCGTGACCGGCCGTCAGGCTGACGTCATTGGTCGCCGCAATCGTTGCCGCCTTTGCCGTCAGGTCATTGCCTGCCTGCACCGCGACACTGTTACCCGACAACGTCGTGCCCACCGCGTTGGTGTGACTGCTCGAATCGATCGTGTGCGTCGATTTCGACGACAGGAAGCCGTTTTCCTTGTGATAGTGCTCGTCGTTCGCGCTCGCGCTTTGCTCACCGGCATTCAGGTTCACATCGTGCCCGGCGCTGATGCCAATGGCTCCCGTCGCACTCGCATAAGCGGCCGTCGCATTCACGTCATGGCCCGCCACAATCGCCAGATTTCCGCCCGTCGCGATCTGCGTGCCCGTGTCGCTTGACGCCGAGTGTTCGGCGTGATTGCGGGCGTCCCACTTCACCGCATCCTGACTGCTCTGGCGAACCGCATTCAAATTGACGTCGTTGTTCGCTGCGAGCACGGCATCGCCGGTCGTCGCAATAACCGCCGCATTGGCGTTCAGGTCCCGACCCGCAACAGCTTGAAGCGTACCCGCATTGACCGTCGATACACGGTCGATGCCGGTCGCGCTGCCATTCGCAGCCTTCGCCGAACTGGTCGTGCTCGTCAGGTTGAGGTCGCGGCCAGCCGAAAGCGCTACGGTATTGCCTTGAATCAACCCACCGAGATTATTGAGGTCCTGGTTCGCACTCGCGAGCACAGTGCCACCCGACACCGTGCCGCTGTTGTCGATCGAATCGGCATGAATGATCGTGACGTTGCGGCTGGCGATCGTGCCCGAGTTCTTGTACGCGCCGTTGGCATCGACCGTGACGTTCTTGCCGGAGATGATCGTGCCTTCGCCAGTCACGTCCGCCGCGTTAGCGTGCAGATACACCTGCGGCACCAGCACCGTCTGCTGACTACCGTTCGGCAATGTCACCGTCTGATTCACGAGCCACACGATGTCGCTCGTCAGTGCGGCCATTTGCGCATCGGTCAGTGCCGTGCCGACATTCAGCCCGAACTGCTGCGACGCCTTCACGCCATTGGCCATCAGCGCCTGGTATTCGCTCTGGTTGTCCGTGTAGTCGCCAATGAAACGCTGGCCGGTCGTCTGGAGGATCTGTTGCTGAATCAGTTGCTGCTCGTAGAAGCCATCGCCGATGCGCTTGAGGACCGTATTGGGATCGACCTTGAGTGCATCCAGCATCGTGTCGCTGGACAACCACTTCTTGTAATCGGTAAAGCGCGGGTCTGTCTCGATCAGGAAGTGGCTGCCCGGGTCGCTCGTCACCTGATACAGCGCGTTGTTGGGCAAACGCGTGTTCGGCGTGACCGTGCGCACGACTACATCGCCGACATTGGCCTTCACGGCCGATACGGTCCCGACGCCGACGCCCGACACACCCGAGCCGACCAGTACTTGCCCGCTAACATCCTTGCCCGCCACCGGCGTCACGCCGGTACCGCTTGCACCCTGCGCAGCAGACGTCGCCGCCGCCACGCTCTTGATCGGATTGGACGGTTTGCCCGGATCGGTCAGCACTACCGGCAGATCGATCGTTTGTGACGGAATAGCCGGCGAGTAGTTGGTCGTCGAGGTCGCGCGTTCGTCACCGCTGAAGGCGCCGCCGGACTGGACCCATGTATAGATCGCCTTGCCCGAGCCAGTGAACGTTTCAGTACCGGTCGCACCGATGTTCTGCACGTTCGTCGGATGGTTGCCGTCACCGGCCACGATCTGGCTCTTGTCATTGACGCCGGAGGGCGTGTTGATCGTGATATGACGGCCAGCGGTGATCGTGCCGGGTTGCGAAGCCGTTACAACGTCCTTGGTCGCTTTCACGTCGACCGTGTAGACGGTATACGTCTGCACGAGGCGGCTCGCGACATCCCCGTTATACCCAACGAGCGCCTGGTTCAGGTTTTGGTAGGCCGCGACGGTGGCCTTGTACCACTGCTGGAAAGGCGCACAAGCCGCATTGGTCGACGTCAGGCATGACGGGCTCGATGGATCGAAGAGGGTCGGTTTTGCACCCGTTACATCAGCTTCAGTAGGGGGCTTGATGGCGAACCAATCGCTGCCGACGCCGCGTCTGCCAGCAACCAGTCCGGCACCCGCAGTCATGGCGAATGGCCCCGACGCCATCCATGCCGGATTCGCGTCCGGCGGCGGCGCTACGCCGAACGTTGCCCAGATATCAGCCGGGACGGTCCGATACGCACCGGTTTGTGTGGCTGCGCCGTCCCCACCAAAGTTGATTGCGGCATACGCCGTGTTATCGATCTTGCCCGCCACCCCGTTCATCGTGTACTTCGCGTACTCGGCGAACGGATATTTCGTCGACGGCAGCAGAATGAATTTCTGGTCGTCGTCGAGCGCCCACTGGTAGTCCGTACCGGGGTGGATCTCCTGGCTGTTCTTCTGATACAGGTAAACGGTCGACGGATCGATCTTCTCGGTCGAGCCCGGAACCTGATACCACAGTTGGTTGCCACTGGCGGTTGTCACCGTCGTGGTCTGGAAGTTCGAATTCAGGTTCTCGAACCGGTTGGCGCTGATCGTGATGTCGCGACCGGCGTCGATTTGCGCGCCGTTGTTCGTCACCGTCTGCGCGGCGCCGGTTGCCTGATGGTTCGCATCCAGCGCACCGCCAACACGAATGTCGTTGCTCGCGTAAATCAGCGCGTTGTTCTGGTTCTTGAGCGTCTGCGCCCCAATGTCGAGATCGCCGCGAGACGCGATCACGCCACCGACACCCTGGGCATTCTGGTCATTGACAACCGTGTTCGCGCCCACCGAGACCGTATCGCCGTAAATCCGGCCACCGGCATTCGTGATCGTGTCCCCTGCCGTCACCGTCGTTGTGCCGCCATCGATCAGACCTTCGTTCGTAATCGACTGGTTCGCGTGAACGTTGGTCGCGTTGCCGCCGAAAATCTCGCCCGTCGCACGATTCCGGATCGAATTGGCATTCACATTGGCAACATTACCGGCCGACAGTGTGCCGCTGTTGTCGAGCGTGCCGCCGGCCGTGGTCGTCAGATCGTGACCCGCTACGATCTGGCCGGTGTTGGTCAGATCGCCTTGCGTCGTTACGTTGACGTCGCCCGATGATTGGAGCTTGCCGTCATTGTTCAGCGTCCCGGTCGAGACCGTCAGTTGCTGACCACCGTTGATGTCGCCCTGGCTGTTGACCAGCGTATTCGATGCCGCCAACGTTGCCGAGCCTTTCGACTGGATGCTGCCCGACGTGTTGTTGATGATCGGTGCGGTGAGCTTCGCATTCTTGTCCGCTCGAATCGAGCCGGACGTATTGTCGATCGCCTGGTTGGCGTCAAGGGTGACGCTTGCGCCTTCCATCCCTGCAGTCAACCCCGGCACGCCTGCGGTCGTCGGCAACGTTGAATTGGCAGTCTGCGCGTTGCGGATCGTATCGCCGGTCACCGACAGCGTGCCGCTCGCGTGCATGGCCCCGCGCGTGTTATCGACCGTCGTACCGGACACCGTTACATCGCTGTTGCCGCCGATTTGGCCGGCCACGTTCGACACCATACCGGCGCTTCGTACGGTCAGTACGCCGTCCGCCACGAGCGAACCCGCATCGTTCGTCACGGATGCTGCGTTGACGGTCGCCGCACCGCTCGACGAGATCGCACCACCCGCGTTGCGCAACGCCCCCGTTGTCAGCGTGACGCCATTGCCGAGAACCTGACCACCCGTGGATTGCCCTGCCCGTACGCCGTTGTCGAACGTCTGGCCGTGCGTATCGAGATCGACCGCTCCCGTCGCCTGCACCAACCCCGACCGGTTATCGAACGCCCCCGAACGGCTCGTCAGTGATTGGCTTGCCGCCACGTTGCCGAGTGTGTTGTCGATCGCCCCCAGTCCGGACGCGAGCGTGACGTTCGCCCCCGTGATCGTACCGCCCGAGTTCAGCAAGCCCGTATTGGTCAGCGTCGTGTCCCCCGACGCCAGCAGCTTGCCGCCTACGTTATCCGTGGTGCCCGATGTCGTCACCGACAATGCACCTGAGACGGAGCCGATGGTGCCACCGTGGTTCGTAACGCTCTGTGCCGCCACGGTCGTATCGTGTGTCGCCGCGATCGTGCCGCCTGCATTCGTCAATGCGCCTGCTACATCGATCTTCGCGGTATTCGCCGACACCGTGCCTTGCGAATTGTCGAACGCACCGGCCTGCGTGTTCAGCGCGCCAGCTGCGGTAATCTTGCCTTGGGTATTGTCGAGTGCCTGCGAGACGGTCAGCGCCATGTCGCCGGTGGATGTGCCGATCTGGCCTGCTCGGTTACTGAGCGTGGCGGCTGTCGCCGACAGCCCGGTTGCCCCCACCAGCTTGCCGCTATCGTTCGATACCGTACGCGTTGCGGTCAATGACAATGCATCCGACGATGACCCAATCTGGCCGCCCGCATTGACGAGATCCCCCGTCTTGATTTGTGCACCGCGCACGGCCGTCATACTGCCGCTCGAGTTGTCGATCGTGTCGCTTGCAACGACGAGCGCATTGGCCGAACTCACCGTGCCGCCGGCATTCGTCAGGAACTGCGTCGCACGCAGCGTCGTGTCCCCGGCGGCCGATCCGATCGTTCCCGCCGCGTTGCCAATGCTGTTTGCCGTCACCGACAGGCCATTGCCACCGACTATCGCGCCGGACTGATTCGAGACGGCGCCCGTCGCAGTCACGGTCAGCATATCGGTGGTGCCGATCTTGCCGCCCGTATTGACGACATCGGTCGCGGCGATCTGTGCGGCGCGTGCGCTAACCGATCCAGCCGAGTTGTCGAGATCGGCCGTATGAATCGACAGATCGTTTCCGGACGCGACCTTGCCGTTTGCGTTATTCAGTGATTGCGTGACGTCGAGCGAGGTATTGCCCGCCACGGAGCCGATCTGGCCCTGTGCGTTGGAAACCGCATTCGCCGTCAGCGTGAGACCATTGCCACCCGCGATCTTCCCGTTGTCGTTCGACACGTTTCCGGTCGCCGTCAATGTCAACGCGCCCGTCGACGTGCCGATCTCGCCCGCGATATTCGTCAGGTCGGTTGCCGCGATCTGCGCTGTGCGCGCAGTCATTTGCCCTTGGGTGTTGTCGACTGCGCCAGCCGAGTTCAGGGACAGCGCATCCGCCGCCAACGTGCCGGACCGGTTCGAAACCGATTGTGCGGTCACGTTCGCGAGGCTGCGCGAACTGATGGTGCCGGAATTGTTGACCAGTTGCCCCGCACTCAACGTCACGTTCTGGCCGCTCATCGTGCCAGCGACATTCGACAACGTGCCATTCGTCGTGACGTTGACCGCGCTGGCCGCGTTCACGGTTCCGCGGTCGAGCGTGACGTCGTTTGCGAACAGATTGACGTTATCGCCCGCTGCCAGCGTGCCGCTGCTCGTCACGTTCGCAGCGCGCGCCGTCACCGAGCCACCGCCGACGAGATTGCCTGCGGAATCCGCACCCGCGTATGCCTGCCCGCTATTGTTGAACGATGTGGCGGCTGTGAGGTTCGTGTTGCCGCCCGACGAAATCGTTCCGGCGTTCGACAGTGCCTGAGACGCGTTCAGATCGGTGGCCTGCGTACTGACAATCGTGCCTTGCTGGGCGACGTTGGCGCCATCGATCCGGGTGTTCGCGGCCGACTGAAGACGCGCCGTCGGCGCAATCGTCACATCGCCGTTGTTCGACACTTGAATATCGCCAGTCAGTGACGTCACAGAACCGGCATCTCGCACGCCCACGCCGGCCTCCGTCCCGATCATCCGGACGCTATTGGCGAACATGCTTCCCAACGCTTGCACGTCGATTGCGACGCCCGGCGCGGCACCGGTACCGGTCTGTGCCTGCGCGGTGTTGCTCGCATAGTCGACCCGGTTCGCCCCCGCCACTGCGTTGATCGAATCCGCCCACACCTGGCCGTTGATCGTCATCGCGCGTGCGATCAGGTCGATCGCACTGCCATGCGCATCGAGCCCCGCGCCGGCAATGCCGATCTGCCCCTGCGTCACGTTGAAACCTGCCAACGTGCCGTCCGGGTTGAAAGTCGGCACGCCGGTCGTCAGCGTGACACGCGGTACATTCAGAAAGCCGCAACCCGCACAGGTGATGCCTGCCGGGTTGGCGATCACGAGATTCGCGCGATTGCCCGCGATCTCGGTCGGCCCGAGCAGTTGACTGGGGTTGCCCGACGTGACCTGGTTGACGATCACGCGCGCGGCGTTGTTGCCGAGGAATGGATTGCCTTGAACCCAGCCGGCGAGCTGCGTCTGCAAATTCTGGCCGCTGTTGACCAGCACCGCGCCCTTCGTCCCGACGTTGTACTGCGTAAAGTTGTTCAGCGAGACGCCGTTCTTCGGTGCAGTAATGTTGACGAGCGGTACGCCCGATGCCGACACCCCGACGACCGGATGGGTCGGACCGCTTCGATCGGGTGTGATCGGCAGCGTTGCCTGCGCGTCGGCAACGAGCGGCTGCATGCCGAACGTACAGAGTGCGGCAAACGCGGTTGCGCGTGCCGCAAACCAGATCGAGATTCCGGAATCCACCGACATAGGTCGAGTAGCTGGCCGCACGCGAGCGCGTTCACCGCCCCCGTGCGCCGATGCATATTCGTCAACCGCTACCAGCATGCCGCGCACGGCACTGAAGACCAAGCGAAAGATTCCGGAATTCATGATCGTTTTATTCTTGAATGCATGTCAGGCCGGCCGTCCACGCATTGCGCGAATGACCAGCCCCTACTCACGTTACTTGCAGCTCAGTGCCACCAAGCCGTTGATGTTGCCCGTCGTCGCGGCCGGGATGCCGTACGACACCACCAGATATGGTTGCTTCGCGTCCGTGCCCATGACCGTGCTCATCAGCGTCGATTTGGTTTTCGAGCTCAGCTCCGTCAGACCAATCGCAGAGGTTCCGACGAATGACTGGTTCTGGTCGCTACCGATCGAGTACTGGAGATTCAGCGTGTAGTTGACGGCCGGATTACCAAAGGTATCGGCACCGCTCGTCAGCGTCGCCGTGGCGCCATTCAGCGAACCCGGCGCCGTATTGCCGTCCGTCGACGTCGGACGCGTTGCGAAGGCCAGCGAGCATTGCATTTGCACGGGCGACGTCGTGTCGATCGCAACCGGCACACCGATTGCCCATGCTTGCCCCTGGTTGGCGTTGTACGTCGCGCCGGCCGAATCGGCGCCATCCGCCCAGCGACCGATTGCGATGTCGCCATTGCCGGCGAGGTCCGTCACGATGCCTTTGGTCAGGGTCTTGATCGTGCCCGACGAGTCGTACGGAATCGCGACATAGGCACCCGGCACCTGCTCCTTGAGCGACGCGGTCGGCTGGGACAGGGCTCGGAGCGTGTAATTCCCGTTCGGCATCTGTCCACCGTTCCACGATGCGGGCGGCATCAGAATGCGGACCGTCGAAACCTGACTCGAGATCGATTGCGATTGCCCTTCCACGCGAATCGTCGACGACGAAGACGAACTCCCCGACGGCGCTCCGCTTGATGACGCGCCATTTGATGCGGCGCTGCTACCGCTACCGCCGTCGTCACCGCCACCGCATGCGCTCAACCCGATCGCTGCCACCACCGCAAACGTTGCCGTCGCGGCTTGCCAAAGCCGACGCTTCTCGTACAGGTACTGCATGGTTCTTCCTTCTTTTGATTGACGATCAACAAGACACCGAGTCGAGATCGACACCCTGCTCGGCCCACCCCAGCTACGCTTAGAACAATGTGCTGACCTGGAACAGCAACGTCGGCGAACTCGTCTTGAACCCTTCCGGCTTCGACAACGGAAACCCGAGCGACACGTCGTAGTTCAGCGCAGCACCGAGCACGTTCTTCGGGGCGAGATTGCCGCGCACACCGACGACGGCGCCGACCAGCGTTTCGCCGAGCAGGTATTGCGCGGCTGGTCCTCGCACGCGCCCCGCATCGACGCCGGCATAGAGCGCCTGCGTGCCGACAGGCGTCGGTACGTACCAGTCGAGTTCGTTGGAAACCACCCAGCCGCTCTCGGCGGCAAGCGTCAGTTGCTGATCGAAGCCGCGCACGGCGTAACGCGTGCCAATCGTGAAATAGTCGGAAGGAGTGAGCGGCGTACGTGCGTTCTGCATGTTCCAGCCGAACTGGTACGAGAACGTCTGGCTGCCGATCCTGAAAGGAACTTGGGCGCTGAGGCTTGCCAGTTCGACCTGCGTCTTGCCGTCGAAGTCGGGGGTGCCGACCACCGTGCCCGAATTGCTGGAGAGGCCCGGCAACGATGCGCGCCACGCGAATGAGCCGTCGAGCACGACATCGCCGATGTACTGGCGATGCGCGACACCCAGTTCGTAACCGATGATGTCGCGGTGCTGCACCGGAATATCGACGCCGTCGATCGAGTTGCGGCTGATCTTGTGGAACAGGTTGCCGTGAATCTCGGTGCGCGCATGCGCGTTCCGATAGATCACACCGGACAGCCCGGCCTGGAGTTGAGACTGGACACCGCTGTATTCGATCGGCTCGCCAAAACCCGCGACCGTCTGCTTGTACCGCGAGCGGCTCGCGTTCAGCGTCAGCATCGCGTAACCGATCGGCACGCTGTAGTTCGCGGAGACAGACTGGTTACCCTTCTCGGATGCGCCAATGTTTGCGTTCGTCGTGCCTGCGATCTGCAGTTGATCGTACAAGTGAAACGGGGAATCGAACGTGAACGAGCCGGACAGCTCGTACTTGCCGGTCGCATCGAGACCTGCGTTGTCCGCGCCGATGACGGCATGCCAGCGCTTGCCGGTGCCGGGATGAAATACCAGCTCCGAGTCCCCCGGATTCATGCCGGGTGCGATGTCGAATGTCGCATCGGACTGCGATTGGAGACGACGCACGTTCTCGAGCCCCTGGTCGATGTCGCGCTGATTCAGCAACACGCCCGCCGATGTCGGCAGCGCCGTACGCGCCCAACCGATCGCCGGTTTGCCGGTGCGAATGTCGCTGATCCGCCCCGGAACCACGCGAAGCGTCAACGTTCCGGATTGCAGCGATTGCGCCGGCACGAGCACACGTGACGTCACGTAGCCGCGGTCGATCAATGCGTTATTGGCAGCGTCCTGAATCTGCTTGAGTGCGGTCTTGCCGGCGCACTGACCGACGACCGGTTGCAGAAAGCGCGTAAGCCACGCGAACGCATTGTCTTCCAATGCGATTGCCTTGATCGGAAAGCACGGGTCATCGAGCGGCAGGCTTTCGACGCCGGTTGTCGATGCCTTCTCGCCCGTGGGTGTCAGGACTGTCGGACGAGGATTCAATTCCTTCGTCGCGTCCAATTGCTGTTGTTGCAAACGCTGGATTTGCGGGCCAGACGTGATCTCGGACGGCGGAACGCCTTGCGCGAATGCCGAAACACTCGCCAACGCCGAAATCAACGCTGCCGAAGTTTCTCGTTTCTTCACTTGTTAGCGGCGTAATGATTGGTCTCTCGCGCCGCAATTTATCAAAACACTTGCAGGCACAGTGTCAGAGATTGCAATGCCGTACCAATATGCTTCAGCCGTGAGCGCTCACCCGCCGCTGCTGCACGATCACGGCATACTCAAACCAAATACGCACAAACCAACCCTCTAAAACAACAAAAATGTGACACTTCGAAAAGGTTATCCAATAGAAAATCGCGCATCAAAAAAGAGCAGTCCCACACGAGACCATCAGGCAAAGGGGGCGCCACGCCCCCCACATCAACTCAATAAATCATTGATTTATTTATACAACTCGCACATCAGCAAGGAGCACCAGACACATCTCCGTGGAAGCACCCTGCGAGAACTTCATAGTTCTTCCGAAGATCCACAAAACCACTCCGGCTATTGAGATAGGAAAAATCAATATCTGGCCGATTGACATTTCTCGCCGCCGTTAATCCACTGATCATCGACTAGTGACAGTAGACGTCCGTGCGATGCTGCATGTCTCCAATTTGCAACACGACTTTCGCCAGACGCCATGCTCGCCTCCGGAATGCAGAATTTTTGAGACACATATCACTTTCCCGAACACGGCCAGCTGCGGCCGCTCCGCCGATGCACTTCCGCATCGACGCACTTCGTTCAGGAGACCTCGTGAATTCCACTCTCTATACCGCCGTGCTGGTCGGCCAGGCACTCGTGCTCGTCGCGATGTTCGGGTTTGGCTTCTATTGGCTTGCGACCAAAGACCGTCCGGCTCAGCCCACGACGCCAACGCCTTCGACTTCCCCGGCCTCTGTTCCGGTCGATGAATTCGACGAATGGGAGGCGTACGCCCCCTATCCCGATCACATTGTCCATGCCGCGCAAGATGCCAGCGCCGAGTCGGGCGATAGCTATCCACCGTTCGGTCGGCGTGAAGCATTTGCCTACGCATCCCCTGGGACCGAAGCTCGCCACGACCTGCACGACGCGATCGAATCGGTGACGTCGGCAGCGCCGCGGGCTGCGCGGCCGGTTCCACTGTCGATGGGACAATTGATGACAACGTCCTGGACAATCACCACTGTCTCGCGTGCGGCCACGCATTCAGTGCCGCACAGTGCTCAACGGCTCGCCTCGCCCTCTCGCCTTTCTCCCTCGATTCCCTTTCCGTCCGGCGCTCGCCGGGCTGTATGCCCTCGTCTTTTTACAAGGAGCAACCATGCATCTCGTTCAAACAATGGCCTACGTCGGATCCGAACCCTGCCACGGTCCCGGCCAAAAGGTCGCCCCGAAACAACCGCTCGAAGTCTGGGCTCGCGCCGCCGGCATGGACTGGCGCATCGAAGAAGCCGAAGTTCGACGCTGCTGCCGTCAAACGCCAGCTCGGCATCGCCGTCTCCACGTGGGACGCGTTCATGGTCCGGGCCAAGGCGTTGTCCGAACGCAAGGTAACCGACTCGGCGGCCGAAGCCTTCCTTCGCCGCGTGCTCACCTACTCGACGACCAATCTCCCGGATCGCGAAACGATGGCCGTCAACGAGCGCGCCATCAAGGCAGTGGGGCAGCTCTATGCCGGACGTACGACGCGTTGCAAGACGCCATTCACCGTATCGGTTCCGAATAGTTCCCCGCGCACGCAGACCCGCGCTGAAACTCGTCAAAACGCAAGAACTGAGTCGCGACGATTGGCTTGCCGTTCGCCGTACTGGGATTGGCGGCTCCGATGCCGCTGCGGCTGTCGGCCTGAATCCCTACATGAGCGCGCGGGAATTGTGGCTCGACAAGACCGGACGCGCCGAAGGTATGCCACGCCCCGATCCGAACGATACGACTTCGCCGACGTACTGGGGGACATTGCTCGAACCCATCGTTGCCGCGTCGTACACAAAGCTGACGGGAAACCGTGTTCGGCGCGTGCACGCCGTGCTGCGACATCCCTCGATCCGATCCGGTGGTGCCCTACATGCCCCCGGATTCTAACGGGCGCCGTTGGACAACATCGGAATAAAAAAACCCGTGAAGCCTTGTGCTATCACGGGTTTCTGGATCTCCGAGGATTCCCTCGGATGGGTATTTGGTGCCGGCTGCAGGACTCGAACCCGCCACCTGATGATTACAAATCAACTGCTCTACCAGATGAGCTAAGCCGGCGTAAGCGCGAGATTCTACCTCATTTCACGATCTTGAGGCGAGGTCT
>Ga0105238_10002815_pt1 | contig 17353 bp, 12 predicted proteins | sample KBSC34metaG_FD_81526 | JGI IMG/M metagenome (GOLD analysis project Ga0105238, IMG submission 81526) | Corn rhizosphere microbial communities from Kellogg Biological Station, Michigan, USA - KBS C3-4 metaG | ecosystem: Host-associated > Plants > Roots > Rhizosphere > Soil | place: Michigan, USA... | reverse complement strand
GCGGTCGACACCTTGCGATTGGTAGGGGCCTAGCACCCACTGCTCGCCGCCGAAGTTTTGGCGTTTGATCTGGTCTTGCATGAATTTCCAACCGTCGCGGGTGAAGGCCCAGGCTACTTCTACAGTGCTGGTGACGGCGTCGGCGGTGCCGGGAAATTTGCGGTTGAACGTCGTGGGGGGATTGTTCTTGGCGGACTCGGCTAGCAGAAATTGGTAGACGCGTTGGACTCCAGAGAATTTCGATAAGTAGCTACGGGTGCGGTCTACGGCGGCGCTGTCGTTGTCGGCGGAATACGGGTTGCCGTGCTGGAGATCCTTCGCGTAGAAATCGAATTGCAGTTTCGCGAGGTCCATGCGGGGCTGGCCGATTTCGTTTTCATGTCCGGCGGACCAGCGGTTTTGTAAACGGGAAGCTAGAAAGGCTTGCAGGCTTTGGTCGCTGGAGCGTTTCCATTCTGAGGTGGTCAGCAGGTAGCTCTTTAGGGAATCGTAACCATAGCCGTAATCGTCGGTGGGGCCGGGAGCGAGCGGTGTGCGCTGGAGGAACGCTAGGATGCCGGCTTCGGTGGAACCGAAGAGCAACTGGTTGAACTTGGAATAGTAGACGCGGCGGACGCTGGGGAGAACGGAACTGCCGCTGTAGAGGCCCCAGCGTAGGTGCAGGGGCGCGCCGTTGTATTCGTAGTCGGTGAGTTCGGCTAGGGACTGGCGCAGGGTGTCTAGTTTTCGTAACGAGTCTTCTGACGGTAACGGGGCGGCGGCGATTCCGGTTAGGCCGCGGGAGGCGTCTAGTGCTCGTTGTTCCAGGGAGCGGTTTCCGAAGAAAGAAACGATCAAAAGGATCGAGTAGAGCAGGCATAAACCGGCGGCGGTGGCGTAGAGGGCGCGTTTGAGCGTGCTGGTTTTGGTGCTGGAACCGCTGGCCCGGCGGGCGGATTCGTCGGCTAGGATTACGTCGTTGAATAAGTGTCCTAGGAACAGCCACTGAGGAACTTTTCGCGATCCACCGCTGGGTCCTGCTTGCGCTTGTTGGGCGCGGCGCTGGGCTTCGACTCCTACGCGGAACATGCCGGTGGCTCCGCTGACTCCGGCTTGTTCGACGGGAGTGGCTAGGGGAGCGGCGGCTACTTCGGTCATGGTGACGGGGCGCACTCCGGAGAAATAGAAGCCGCGCAGGAAGGGGCTGACACGAAGCTGGCTGGGGCGTCCGATGTCGACCAGAAATTGTACGAGGGCGCTGCGGAGTTTGCGGAATTCGCGGGGGAATTCGTAGGACTGCGGAAGTTTGTCGGCGTCGGTTTCGCGGGGGAGCAGGCGCAGGCGTTGGTCGCAGAAGGTGTGGAAGAGTTGGGTGAATGCTGCGGTGAGGCGCTGGTTTTCTTCTTCGCCGTAGACGCCGGAGGCGTTGGCGGGGCGCATGGGCAGAGTTGCGCCTACTACCTGGCCGGATTCTTCGTTGCTGAGGTTGCGGACGAATTCGGCGAAGTAGGGGAGGCGATCGGCGCGGGTGAACAGGACGTATACGGGGAAGCTGACGCCCAGGATTTGCGAGATTTCGCCGAGGCGGGCTTGCAGATAGCGGGCGGCGTTGGCGATGGACTCGGCGGCGCCTTGGCGGGTGAAGGTTTCGAGGTCGGAGCACAGCAGGACGGCGCGGGGAGCTTGTCCGCCGCCGAGCGATTTTAACTTTCCGGGTTGCAGCTTAGAAACGAGGCGCGACCAGGCTTGCGGATTTCCCAGCACTGCGCCGCCGGCTTCGACGAAGACGTTGCCGCGCGCATAGAAAATGTTGGCGGTGCGCGTGGGGGTGACGGCGTTGTCTTGATACACTTGGCCGGCTAATAATTCGGGTTCGATGCCGGATTGCAGGATGGTGCTGGTTTTGGCGGTGCCGCGGTCGCCGATCACGAAGATCATGGGGAGGTTGGCGATGCCGGCTCCGGCTTTGGATTGGGCGAGGCGGGCGTTAGCGTCGCGGATGAGAGGGTCGGTTTCGTTCGCGCCGGTGTCGGCGGAACTCGAACCGCCTCCGCTGGCGCCGCGGCGTTCTTGGGCTTTTCTTTGGAAGTAATAAAACAGGGCGGCGGAGGAGAGGCCCAGGGTGCACATCAGGCCCATGAAGAAATACCAGCGGGGTCCTTCTAGATGGAGCAGGCTGCCGCCTAGCACGCCGATCAGCATGAAGAAGACGAAGGATCCTGCGGAGGCCCAGTAGAAATTCATAGCAGGCGCCTCGCGATGGTTTCGAGGTTATCGGCTCCGGAATTTAAGAGCAGGTAGAAGCCGGCGTATAGCAGGACCACGAGGCTGGCGCAGCCTGCGGCGATCCACAGCAGGCGGGTTGCCCAGGGGTCGCTGCCGCTATTGAACGGGGGGTCTTGCGGGAGGCGCCAGGCTGTCGACAGTTCCCCGCCCTGCTGGCGGATGCGCTGGATTTTGTCGGCGGTCTGCATGGTGATGGCGCGCAGGTCGCCGCGGCCGCCCATGCTGTAGCGGCCCTCGAATCCCAGCAACAGACAAAGTTGATACACCTCTAACAGGTCAGCGAGTTCGTGGGAGTCATTGCGGGCCATCAGCTTCTGAAGATTCTGGAAGAAGATTTCGCCGGCGATGTGGTGGCCGTAGCGTTCCTCTTGCAATGGCTGCCGGGGCCAGTCAACGAAAACAGGGTTGCGCAGATTCAGGATGGAAGCATCCAAGAAAGCGATGACGGCGAAGGTGGCGAGTTCGATGTCCTCGGCGCTGTAGCCGCGGCGGCGGGCGTCTTCGTCGGCTTGCCTTACGGCGGCCCAGATTTGGGCGCGGAAGGAGGGGGCGTCGGCCACCTGCTGGCGGTTGGAGCGGAGGCGCTCGCCTACGGTTAACAATTCCTGGAAGCAGTACGCGAGGTTTTCGACGCGGCGCTGCGCCGGCTGCGGGTGCATGTCTTCAGGCCTCCAAAATTACTAGCAGTTCCACGGTGGGGTCTGGCAAATCGCCGGGGACATACAGGCCTAGCTGGCGGGTTTGCACGACGTGATCCCAACAGGGGCCGGAGCGGCTGACGCTGAAATACTGGTAGTCAGCTTTGACGGGAATGGCGGAGGGGGGCACGGGGAGGTGCGTCAGGGCCATACCGGGGAGCGCGCGCTTGACCAACTGCGGCACGAAATCCTTGGAACACAGCTTTACGAGATGCGGGATCTTGGAGATTAGATCCGGTTCACTGACGCGCGAGCGCACGGCGAAGATCCAGCGGGCTTTGTCTAGGACGCGCTGATCGGTGACGGCGGCTTCGTAGAAAAAGTCGGCGCGCTTGACGAGCGGGATCTCGACGTATTGCGTGGGGACGATGGTTTCGAGGTGAATGCGGAGGTGTTCGTCGAGCGCTCCGAAGCATTTGTCGAGGTTGCGGTGATCGTAGAGCGGCAGGTCGCGCGGGTGCGATTCGTTGGCGAAGGTGCAGAGGGCTCCACCTAGCTTCAGCATGTCGACGAATAATTCTTCCGGGTGGCCGCGCTTGGTGTGGTATTGGTGGCGCAGCGGAGCCAGCGAGGCGTTCACGGTATGCAAGAGCCAGAAGTTGGCGATTTCGCGCGTCGAGAATTCGGCCCACGATTTTTCTTTGCCGCCGCCCGCGGAGCGGGAGAAACGCGAGCTTTTTTCTTCCAGGATTTCTATGAGGCGTCCGAGAATCGACATCAGGCGGTCACTAGCACTGATCTCTACTGAGGGCGGGATGAAAGACTCGTCGAAGATGAAGTGGCCGGAGCCGTCGCGCATGATGCGGGCTATGGGGAGCGTGACCAGGTCTCCGGGATTTTCAGTATCGAGCAGGAGCTTGATGTTTTTGCGGCCGATGTGGACGGGCTTTTCGTCGCGTCCTGTAGTCTCATCGTGGAGCATTTGGATTTCGGCCCGGAAACGGAGGGCTCCGTTCTCTTGCGATAACGACGCGGTGTCGCCGGGGGTTAGCGTGTTGGCGCCTTCGGGACGGCGGGGGGCTACGGCCAGCATGATGGTCACGGTGTCGCGGACTGCTGGGAACAAATCGGCAATATTTCGTGGTTCCGGGAGAGGGTCGCTTTCGGGCATGTGGAAAACCATGCCGTCGGGGAGGATGCCGCGGGCGTGGACGAGCGAGACCGTTCCGTTTTTTAGGGCTTCTGCATCGAGTAAGGCGCCGACGAGGCCCCAGGGTTCGAACCATAGGGCGGCGGTGGTGAAGCCGATGGAATCCTCGAAATACCGGCTTTGTGCCTGAAAATGGTGGGGCCCGAGGTACATGCCTTCCGACCAGACCACCCGTGACAGGTATTTCATGATTCGAAGTCCTACTGTATCAAAGCAGAAGCGCGCGGGGCACGCGATACGGGAAAGACCTTAGTGGCGGTGTTCCTGTTGGGCGGCGGTTTGCGTGGTGGTGCAATGGGTTTCGGCCAGGATGCACTTCACGTGTTCGAACTGGATGGTGGTGTGGAGGATATGGAAGCGTTCGCAGAGGACGTCGTTGATGCGGCGCAGGATGGAGTCGCTTTCAGACGGCGGCATGTCGTCGATCAAGATGTGGCAGCTTAGGGCGCGGGAGTCTGAGCCCAGGCTCCAGATGTGGAGATCGTGGACGTCGATGACTCCTTCCACCTGGCTGAGTTCCGCGGAGACTTTTTTTAGTTGGAGGCCTTTGGGGAGGCCCTCTAATAGGATGTTGAGTGAGTCGCGGATGATGCCCCAGCCGGACCACACGATCGCTACGCCGATTAAGATTGACAGGATGGGATCGATGACATGCCAGTTGGTGTAGCGGATGGCGACGGCGCCGAGGATGATGGCGGCGGAACTGGCGGCGTCGCCGGCCATGTGGAGCCAGGCGGCTCGAACGTTCAGATCGTGGTGATGGTGGCCGTGTCCGCCCAGGGCCCAAGCGATGCCCAGGTTCAGGACTAACGCGATCGCCGCGACGATCATCATGATGTTGGCTGCTACCGGCTCGGGGTGGATGAGGCGCTGGTAGCTTTCGTAGAACAAGACGGCGGCTAGGAGGATCAGCGTTAGCGCGTTGACGAATGCGGCTAACACTCCGGCGCGTTGATAGCCGTAGGTTCGGGTGTGGTCGCCGGGGCGGGCTTGCAGGTAGATGCCGAAGGCGGCTAGCAGGAGGGCGAAGGCGTCGGTAAAATTGTGGCCGGCGTCGGAGAGGAGCGCGAGGCTATGGGCGGCGAAGCCGGCGGCGGTTTCGAAGACTACGAAGGCTAGGGTCAGGACCAGGGAGATGATTAGGACACGCTTCATCCTGCTGTCATCGCTCGCTAACTGGGGTGCGTGCGGATGCTGGTGTCCGGCAACCATCTCTACCTTCATCCTACAACTACGGAGGAGAGCAGCGTATTTTGCGAGGCTTTGTTGGCGGACCAGACGAGGGTTATGTCTCCGTCACAGGCGTTCATAAGGATGTGATCGGTTTTCGCGGCGCATTCCATTAAGAATGCGGGGGCTACGTCTGCTCCCGATGTCAATCGGCTGGGCATGGATGATAGCAACGCGCAAGTCATATCCCAAAATTCACCGATTTCGATGAAGTAATCTACGTTGGCAATGGAAATGTCGCCACCGGGGAGGAAAACGTAGATTTCTATTGGAAATTCGGATGGTTCTTCCTTATTCCTTTTCACATAGCCTATTGGCGAGGGCGCCGAAAATGGGTAGCTCCGACCCGAACGCAGACTCGGCTTGTGAAGCAGCGCCAATCTATCAGTTCCGTTTGCAAGATAAGACTGCGCGAGCGAGTGCGTCTTCTCTCGTGAAGTCCAATCGCCCTCTTGTCGTTGTCTTTCTTCCATATTAAAGAGACCCTCATCCAGGCTCAACGAATCGAGATCCGTGGGTACTCTGGGAAAATAGGCGAATACGCATCCGGAGGCCAAGTCCCGCTCAGATAGGTATTGCCACATACCACCCCAGCGAATTAGCTTCGTGCGAATGTAGTCGACTGCGCTTTGGCCGAAGTCGATCTTTGCGGACACGGGAGCGGCCTATTTCTTTACTGCGGATTCGACGGCTTCTAGCTCTTTACCGGCGTCGGCCCATTTGCCTTGGGCGGATAGCTGGCGGTAGCGGTCTAGGTGCATGCGGATGTTTTCGATTCGTGGGTCGGAGGTGGGCGGGGGGGCGGCGGTTGAAGTCGTCGCTTGCGAACTCGGGGGGGGCTGGATCTGTACTGGCTTGCCGCCTTGTATCGACTGCAACTGGGCTAGGGCTTGATCATAGGTGTCAGCGTAGATCAGGGTGCTGCCTCTCACTAGCGCCACCTTTTTCAATTGCGGCATGCGGGCTTGGGCGGCTTGGATGTAGATGGGGGCTACATATAAGAAGGTCTGGTCGATGGGGAGGGTCAGGATTTGGCTGCGGAGGACTTGGCTGCCTTGCTGGTTCCACAACGTGAGATCTTTGGAGATGTTTTGGTCCTGGTTGATTAGCGCTTCTACTTGCAGGGGGCCAGAGATGACTTCTTGTTTGGGGAGTTGGAGGAAGACTAGCTCACCCAGGTGCTCGCCGTCGCTGCGGGCGGCCATTAGTCCGATTAGGTTTTGCTTGTTGCGGGGGGTGAACTGGATCATCAAGAGGAACTCGGGTTCTTTTTCGCCGGGGAGTTCGGCAACCATATATGTTGGAGGGACGGGCTCGGGTTGGCCGCCGGCGCCGGTCGTGAAGGTCGCGAGGTCCCAGAGGTCGGCGCGATTGTAATAGGATTCGGGGTCGCGCATGTGGTAGGTGCGGTAGATTTCGGCTTGCGCGCGGAATAGCATTTCGGGGGCGCGGGTGTGGGCGCGCAGGCCGGCGGGCATGGCTGACGCGGGCGTGAATAATTCCGGGAACAGCTGTTGATAGGCCGCGATGAGGGGGTCTTCGGTGTCGAAGACGTAGAGATGGACGTCGCCATCGTAGGCGTCGATGGTGGCTTTGATGGAATTGCGGATGTAGTTGAAGCGGCCTAGATTTTCCATCGCTACCGAACGCGAGTACGGATGCGATTCGCTGGTGGTGTAGCCGTCTAGGATCCACACCAGGCGGCCGTCTTCGGTGTTGACCAGGTAGGGGTCTTCGTCCCAGCTTAAGAACGGAGCGAGTTCGGCCACGCGGTCGGTTACTTTGCGGTGGATCATCATGCGGCTTTCGGGCGTTAGGGAGTTGGTCAGAAGGACGTTCCAATCGCCGTCGGCGACGGTGGCTAGAGTGCGCATGCCTACTGAGGACATGGGGAATCCGCCCTTGCCTTCGTAGCGCGTGTTGACTTCACTCGAGCCGGAGGGATAGTTGAACTCGGGCTGGGAGGTGCGCACGAACACCGTCTCGTCCATGGTCTCGCCGTAGTAGATTTCGGGGCGGGCGACCTTGAGGCTTTTGGTTTTTACTTCCACAGGGGCGTCGAGCACTAGCAGTTGCGGAAGGCCGGTTTCGCTGATGCGGTTGGCTTCGGCCATGGCGAAGCCGTAGCCGTGGGTGAAGGTCAGAGCGCGATTGATCCAGCGATTGCGGGCGTCGCCTAGTTGATTGAGATCGAGTTCGCGGGGGGCTAGCAAGGTCTGGCGCAGACGGCCGTCGATTTGATAGCGGTCGACGTCAGTGTCGGCGTAGGTGTAGGGACGCAGGGGTTGGCTCTGACTCAGGGTGTCGTGAAAGGCGCGCCAATCCCACAGACGGACGTTTTCCAGCAGGGCGCGGTTGGATTCGAAATCAATGCGGCCTTCTTTTTGCGCGGGAAAATCTACTACCTTCGCGCGGTGGTCGAGGCCGTAGGCGGCGCGGGTGGCTTCGATGTGGCGGGCGATGTAGGGCTTCTCCAGCATCAATTCATTGGGGCGCACGTAGAGGCTGCCGGCTAGTGGCGGGACCAGCCAATCGGCCACCAGCACGATGGCGCAGGCAATGGCTAGCTTACGGCGGCCCGCGATCACTAAGATGGCGGCTAGGATGGCGGCGGCGGCTTTGATGGTTTGGAGGGGCAGTCCTAAATTCTGTTGCAGGTAATCGATGCCGACCATGAGGTTGCCGTGATCGCTGAGCATCAGGTCGTAACGGCCTAGCCAGAATTGGGCGGCTAACGCTACCAGGAAGAGTGCGGCTAGGCCTTTTAACAAACCGATTTCCAGGCGGCCTAGGCGGCCCAGATCGCGCAGGTCTAATTCTTGGCCGAACACGTAGCCGGGCATGTCGCGCTTGAGTTGCCAGCCGCGGGCGGCTACGTAATACACTAGGCCTCCGACGAAGGCGGTGGCGGCTACCCAATTCAGCAGCATGTTGTAGAAGGGGAGTTCGAAGAAATAAAAGGGGAGGGGTTTGCCGAAGACGGGATCCATCCAACCTGACGCCGCGGCGCCTTTGCCGCCGACGTAGCGAGCTACGGTCCAGCCTTCGACGGTGGAGAGGGTGAGGATCATCGCTACGAAGGCGATGGCCAGCGTGCTTAGTTTTGCGTAGAGCGGCCAGGCTCCCAGGCGTTCGCCGGCGTGTTTCATGCCGCGGGCGTGGGCTATCCAGAGCACTGCGAACACGATGACCCACGCGGCCAGGCCGGGCAGATAGCGGTAGGCGGTCATGCGGATCCAGGTGGGGACTTGCGCCATTTCGCGCCACCAGAAGTAGTCGATGACGTAACTGCAAATGGTACGTCCGAAGACCAGCACCAGTAGGGCGCCGATGATGATAGCGGCGATCCCTATTTGCGGATTGCGGCGCGGGGGGAGCTCTCGAAAGGCCATAGCTACCTAAGCGTACACCTTACGCATGCCGGAGGCTTGCGTTTAGATAAATGCCATATTTCGCAAACAATCCTGGTAGACTTTTCAAAGTAGTATTCAAATATTATGATCCGTTTTCTTACGATATTTAATCTCTTGCTTGCCATCCCGGCGTTTAGTCAAATTTACACTGTTCAAACGTTTGCGGGCGGCGGGCTGCCGCAAAATATTCAGGGAGCGGCGGCGGACCTGAGTGGTGTGGGGGTGGTCATAGGGAATGTGTCGGCTGTGGCCAGCGATGGCGCAGGCAACGTGTACATCGCGTTGGCGGTTTCCTCCATTGTCTTGAAATTGGATTCCACCGGGCTATTGACGCTGGTGGCTGGGAATGGAATTGCGGGATTCAGCGGCGATGGCGGGCCGGCTACTAGCGCGGAGTTAAACACTCCTACTGGTATTGCTGTTGATGCGCTGGGGAGCTTGTACATCGCGGACTCCGCGAACCAGCGGGTGCGCAAAGTTTCGGGCGGAATCATCAGCACGGTGGCGGGGAATGGGACTGCGGGCTACAACGGCGACAATATCGCGGGCACTAGCGCCTGGCTGCTTACGCCTGCGAGTGTGGCGGTGGATGCAGACGGAAATCTCTATATTGTGGACAAGGGCAATCAGCGCATCCGCGAGGTTTCGAACGGAACGATCAGGACGATTGCAGGCACTGGAACAAGCGGTTTTAGCGGCGACAATGGGCTGGCCACGGCTGCGCAAGTGAAATCCCCTGCGGGCATCGCCGTCGATTCCGCCGGGAACATCTATATCGCCGATACCGGGAATCAGCGCGTCCGCAAGATTTCCAATCAAACCATTCTTACGGTTGCCGGAACGGGCGGCTTTTCGTTTAGTAGCGACAATATCCCGGCCAACACGGCTGACCTGGAGTTCCCTTCCGGGGTGGCGGTGGATAGCGCGGGCAATCTTTACATCGCGGAAGCGATTGCCAACCGTGTGCGCAAGGTTACGAATGGGATCATTACGACGGTAACGGGGACGGGGGTGAGCGGCTATAACGGGGATGGAATAGCGGCATCGGGTGCGCTTTTAAACGATCCTCTGGGAGCTGCTGTCGATACGGCGGGGAACGTTTACATTGCGGATAGTGCGAATTCGCGCGTGCGGAAGGTTGCTGGCGGAATCATTACTACGGCGGCAGGTGGGGGAACGTTGCCCGATTCTTCCGACGGCCAGCCTGCCACCTCGGCAAGAATAGGTGTGGGAAGTATAGCCGTCGATCCCGCGGGAACCGTCTATTCGTCGGACGGCCTGCGGACTCTCAAAGTATCGAACAACATAATCAGCACTTTCAAAGCGAGCGGGTCGAATATGTGCTTGGGTAGCAGTGACTCGGGTGACATTGGTAGCACGGTTATGGCAGTGGACTCCAACGGGAGCTTGTATTTCGTCGGCATCAACTGTGTGGTGAAGGCATCGAACGGGCTCATTACGGTGGTGGCTGGGGGCGTGAACTTCGGTATCCCAGGATTCAGCGGCGATGACGGCCCGGCGACGGACGCGCAGTTGAACCGTCCCACCGGCATTGCAGTGGATGGTGCTGGACGGGTCTACATCGCCGACTCGGGAAATTCGCGGATACGGATGGTGTCGAACGGGATCATTACAACTATCGCTGGGACTGGGGTCTCGGGTTACAGCGGTGATGGCGGGTCTGCGGTGAATGCCCAATTGTCGATTCTGGGGCAGTTGGGGATCGATGCGGCTGGAAACCTCTACGTCGCCGATGGTCATTACATCCGGGAGATTTCGGCTGGAATCATTAGCACCGTCGCTACATTCTCGCAGGGCCCCCTACTGATGGCAGTAAATGCCAGCGGGGGAATTTATTTGGCGGACCCGCAGGGAAAGATCTACAAATTGACACAGGGGGCTCCGGTCGTTATCGGCCAAGTGGGCACGTTCGGTGGACTTTTGGGCATTGGCGTCGATAACAGCGGAAATGTTTACGTCTCGGATCGGTCTACCGAACGAGTCTTTAGGCTAGTTCCGTCAGCGGGCGGTTGTGCCACAGGAGTCAGCCCTAACACTCTTCAAGCTGGCTTTTTCGGGATAAACTACGTTTTCACGGTGCAGGCGGACTCGGGCTGCTCTTGGACTACAGCGGGGCTGCCGGATTGGGTCACGGTGGCGCAGCAAGGATCGGGGACAGGGGCTGCGACGGTGACGATCTCGGTTGAGTCGAACATGGGAAGCGCACGCAGCGCGCAGTTCAATATTGGCGGTATTCCGGTTGCGATCAGCCAGGATGCTTCGCCTCCCTGCACGTTCACATTCATTTCGGCGGGACGGGGCTTCCCTTCCGCGGGCGGAATCGGCGTACAGTCCGTCACCCGGAATCTGCCTTGGTGCCTGCTGACCGCTACCAACGCGCCCGATTGGGTGACCATTACGAGCGTGTCGCAAAACCTGCCGACTTCGGGGTTGGTCAACTATTCGGTAGCCGCCAATACCGGGCCGGCGCGTTCCGGCACCTTTCTCATCGCTGGGCAACCATTTACGATCGATCAGCTGGCGGGGTCGATTCCTGGCCTCAGTTTTATCGGTTCAATGCCGCATATCGCGGCGGAGGAGAATTGGACTACCACGTTCACGCTGGTCAACAAAGGCACGTCGCCGGCGCAGGCACGGTTCAGTGCATTCGCCGAAAGCGGAAATCCGGCGCTGCTTCCTCTGTTGTTTCCACAGCAGCCGCCGGCACCGAGCTGGCTCTTGGAGTCGTCGCTCGATCGCACGTTGGCTGCGAACGCATCCTTGCTGATGAGCACGGCGGTGATTCCAACGGCTCCGGTGCTGGTGGGGACAGCACAGGTGGGAGCCAATGGCGCGGTGGATGGGTTTGCGATCTTTCATTTGATTCCGGGGGCGCAGGAGGCGGTGGTTCCGCTAGAGACGCGCAACGCGAGTTCATATCTGCTGGCCTTCGATAACACGAACGGCGTGGTGTTGGGCGTGGCGGTGGGAAATGTATCTGCACAAGGGGTTATAGTCACGGTGGTCATTCGCGATGACATGGGCACGCAAATCGGGACCGGGACCGTGGGTCTAACAGTTAACGGCCATAGATCTTTTGTGCTGTCGAGTCAGTTCCCCATTACGGCTAATATACGCGGCACTATTCAATTCGATACTCATCTCACGGGCGGGCAGATCAGCGTGTTGGGAATCCGCACCACGCCGCTGGGTAGCAGCAACACACTGACGACGATTCCTCCGCTGGCGAATGTGGGAACTAGCGGGGGAGCGATGGCCCACTTGGCGGTGGCCAATGGATGGAAGACTACCTTCGTTTTAGTCAACACGGGTGCGAGCGCGGCGCAGGCGCATTTGAAGTTCTTCGACGATCAAGGGAATCCGCTACTGCTGCCGCTTTCCTTCCCGCAGGCCGGCGGAGGAACTTCGACGGTGGATTCCGGCGTGGATCGCACTCTGGCTGCGGGGGCGACGCTGCAGGTGGAGAGCACGGGGGCGTTGACGGATGCGCTCTTGACGGGCTCGGCGCAATTGACCACCAATGGCAACGTGGGCGGGTTCGTGATATTCCGCTATCAACCGAACGGTCAAGAGGCGGTGGTGCCTCTGGAGAGCCGCGGCGCCAGCGCCTACTTACTGGCTTTCGACAATACTGGTGGAACGGCGACGGGCATCGCTGTGAGTAACGCTTCATCGCAGGCAGCTACTATTCCGGTGGTGATTCGCGATGACACGGGTACGCAGATCGGCACCGACACGATTACGCTACCCGCCAACGGGCACAGCTCCTTCACTTTGGTGGTAGACAAGTTCGCGATGACGAACGGCATTCGCGGCACGCTGGAGTTCGATGCGCCTGCGGGCAGCCAGATCAGCGCGCTGGGCATTCGCATTCCACAGGCGCACACTTTTACGACGCTGCCTGCGTTGGCTAAGTAGCGTTCGGTTAGAGGGCTTATTCAGCGAACATCGCGCCCAGTACCGCTAATACTCCCGCGGCCGATGCGCCCGTGAGCTTCCCGAGGCGCTTGACTAGACGAATCCGATCTGTCGCGCGAATCTGATCCAGCACGATCTGTCCGCGTTTGCCCTGAAACCTACACGGGACCCTGGTCGGATAAAGCTGGCCTTTGGTGGTCATGGGCGCGACGATCACGGTCTGCACATGCCGGTTCATTTCATCTGGGGAGACGACCAGACAGGGCCGCGTCTTGCGGATCTCGTGGCCCACGGTGGGGTCAAGATTTACCAGATAGATTTCGAATCGGCGGGCTACCACACCCATTCCGATTCATCCCACTTAGAGAGTCCAGGCTGGTCCAACAGGAGCTTGTCGTCGCTTCGCGCCGCCATGGCTGCGAAGGATTCGTCCCAACCGGCTCGTGGATGATTCGCCGGGCGAATCACGACCTGCGAGCCGCGGACTTCGATTTCGATCTCATCGCGCAACCCGGCCTGCTCTAGGAATGCCTTGGGGATGCGCACGCCGCGGGAGTTTCCGATCTGGACCAAGCTTGCTTTCATAATTACATTGTAATTACGAATACGCGGTCCGGGCAAGAGGGGAAAGACTTACAGGAGACGGAAGTTTACTTCGATGGTGGCCATAACCGGGACGGGCTTGCCGTCTTTCATGCCGGGCTTGAAGCGCCATTTCTCTACGGCTTCGATGGCTTTTTGGTCGAGGCCCAGGCCGAGAGATCGGAGAACCTTGAGGTTTTGGGGGCGGCCTTGGTCGTCTACTACTAGCGACAGCACTACGGTGCCTTGCCACTTGGCTTTGCGGGCTTCTTCGGAGTATTCGGGCTCGACCTTGCTGAGCACGCTGGGGGCGGATACGCCGCCACCAATGCGGTAGGCGCCGCCACCGAAACCGCCGCCGGAGCCGGGGCCTACGCCGGGGCCTTTCCCGGAACCGACGCCGCCGCCGGAGCCGCTGCCGATTCCTCCGCCGGAGCCGATGCCGTTAGAGGGGATGCCTAGTTTGCTGAGAGGGTCGCCAAAGTTATTCGCGGTGATGTTGGGGATGTCTTCGGGGGCGACGATGGTCGCGGGCATGGGCAGCTTGGGATCGGGAAGCGGGTCTACTCTGGGAGGCGTGAATTGTTTCGGCGCGGGCTTGGGCAGTTTGCCTTTGCTGGCGTTCAGGAGTTCGCGGGCTCCGCCGCCACCACCGCCACCCGAGGTCTGTTTCTTGTTCTGGGCGATGTAGGGGCGCAGATCGATTTCGACTCCGGTGACCGCCTGCACCATTTTTTGCACCGGCTTCAGCGAACTGATGAAGATCAGCAACGCGATGACGCCTACGTGAATCGCCAGGGATAAGATTCCGGACTTGGCCTCGTTGCCGGCGTAGATTTGGATTTCGTGTATGGGTACCGGCTTGGACGTAACTTCGAGCGGTGGGAGTTTCGGAGGACTGATCAGCTCCTTGATGTTCTTGAAGATTTCGAGAAACCAAGGCTTCTCAATAGAGGCAGGTGGCAGCAAATGCGCCAAGTGATCGTCGGGGTTATTCCCAGGCACCCTGTCGGGGCCATTTAGATTCTGGTCAGGCACTACACACCCAGCCTATGCCGCTACGCATTAAGGACGTCTGAGGGCGGCAAAACGTTGCAGCCGCCGCAGCCTTCTTTATCTATCATACGACTCCTGGGGCGGCGATTTCCAGGAAGGCGGCGGTTTCGAGCCACAGGGCCTCTAAGACATCCGTCAATTCGTGGCCCGAATTGAAGGGGACAAGGCGGGTGCGGGCGTGTTCCAGCGCGAAATCATAGGAGCCTTGGTAGGGGACTGTGGGGTCCACGGTGCCGTGGAGGATCAGCGCCCTTTGATGGAAGTCGGGGACGGCATCGAATTTAGCGGCGTCTTCGAGGAACTGATAGCCCAGGCGCTGTTCGGCTTTGGCGCCGTAGTGATAGATGGGCGCCCAGCCTTGCTGCTTCCATTGCTCGAGTTCGGCGGGGCTCATACGGGCGCGCCATCGTTCGAGAAAATGGAAAGCGGGGGCGAGCAGGATCAGGCGATCGACGGAGTGGGCGTGCTTGGCTGCGTAGAGTGCTGCTAAATATCCGCCCAGGCTGGAGCCCATGAGTACGGGGCGCTCACCCTCGGAAGCTGCGGCGTCGACGACTTGCATTTGCGCGCTGACGGTGAGGTTTTGAAAATCGCCGCCGTCGAGGGCGGGGGCTTCAAAGGGGATGCCAGCTTGCGCGAATTTTTCGGCGAAGAAGCGGGCTTTCGTCGATTGCGGGCTGGAGGCGAAGCCGTGCAAGTAGACGATGCGCATTAGCGCGGCGCTCCGAAGCGGTGGAACTCAGAGTAGGTGAATTTGTTTTCGGCTACTTCGACGCCGGAGCGGAGTTCGCGGTGGGTGGTTTCGACGGGGAGCAGTGCGCCGAATTCGCTCATGGCGTAGTCGACGGTGGCTTCCTCACGCAGCGCTTTATCGCTGGTCAAATCGGTGGCAGTTAAGGTGATGCGGAGCGGCAGGCCGTCGGCTTCGCGGACCCATATTTCACCTTCGACGCTGAGGTGCTGGGTCTTGGCTGGGGCGTCGCCGCGGAACACGGTGAGCGCTTGCGGGCCGTCCAGTTGTTTGTAGTGGAATACCTGGGTGGGCACGGTGCCGAGCAAACGCGGGCCGGCGGCGGTGATTTCGTAGCGTTCCTGGTTGCCGCGGCTGAACAGCAGAAGGATCTGGCCGAAGTCGGTGGCGGCTCCTTGCAATCCGTATTTTTCGAGGTGATCGAGGGCGCGCTTCTTGCGTTCGTCATCTTTGCCAGTGAGCAGTTTGGCGAGAGCGTCTTGCGCTTGGTTTTCGCTGGCGATCTGTTTTCCGTCGACTGACGTCACCTGGCGGAGTTCGTGGATCTCGCGGCCGAGCAGCGTGAAGGCATATTCGGAGACGACCTCGCGCTCTTTCCACGTGGCGATGGGAGGGTGTGTGGCGGCGTCGCCTACTCGCAGTTTGAAGCGCGCGGGCGGGGTTATTACGCGCTGATGCAGGGTTTCGCGGCCGAGCAGCTGTGGAGCGATTCTTTCAAAGGCTTCGGCTTCACGGGCCAGGCGGTCGGCGAGCTTCTGGGTGCTTTCGTCGGCGCGTAGGACGAGGGCGAAGCAAAGCAGCAGCAGACTTCGCATGTATCGAGCTTCTCATACAGCAGGATCGCATAGGCCTCGTGTTAGCATGAAATCTACCCCGGCAACATGATTCGTTCTTTTCGCGGTACCACTCCTAGCATCGCTGTCTCCGCTTATGTCGACCCTAGCGCGGTTGTGATCGGCGACGTGCGGGTGGGGGAGCGGACGAGCATCTGGCCTAACGTGACCATTCGCGGAGACGTTGATCATATCGAGATTGGCGCGGAAACGAGCATTCAGGACGGCACGGTGCTGCATTGCGATGCGGGGGTTCCGCTGACGATTGGCGATCGCGTGACGGTGGGGCACCTGGCGATGCTGCATGGCTGCACGGTCGAAGAAGACGCGCTGATTGGGATCGGGGCGATTGTGCTGAACGGGGCGCGGATCGGCAAAGGTGCGGTTGTGGCGGCGGGGTCACTGGTGCCGGAAGGCGCTGAAGTTCCGGCGGGCATGTTGGCGCTGGGGGTTCCGGCAAAACCCAAACGCCCGGTGACGGCCGACGAGAAGGCCCGGTTTGCGCTGGGCGTGAAGCATTACGTCGAGAAGGCTGCGATCTATTTGGAAGAAGTCAAATGAAGGCCGTTAAAGGAACGCGCGATATTCTGCCGCCGGCGAGCGCGGTGTGGAACCGGGTGGAGGCGACTGCGCGCGAGGTGTTCCGCACCTTCAACTACCACGAAATCCGCACGCCGATTTTCGAGGAGACGGCGCTGTTTGCGCGCGGGGTGGGCGAGGACACGGACATCGTCGGCAAAGAGATGTACACGTGGGAGGATCGCGACGGGACCTCGTTGACGCTGCGGCCGGAGGCTACGGCTTCGGTGATGCGGGCGTATATCGAGCACCGGCTGGATCAGATTCCGGGGATTAAGAAGTTTTACTACATTGGTCCGATGTTCCGGCGGGAGCGGCCGCAGAAGGGGCGCTACCGGCAGTTTTTTCAAATTGGGGCGGAGGCGATTGGGTCGGAGTCGGCTATCGTCGATGCGGAAGTGATTGAGATGGTGGTGGAGTTGCTGCGGCGGGTGGGGCTGGAGGGGTTTCATCTCCTCATCAATTCAGTGGGATGCTCGACTTGCCGGCCGCGCTTCATGGCGGCGCTGAAAGAGAAGCTGGCTACGATGGCTCCGACGCTGTGCACGGATTGCCAGCGGCGCGCGGTTACGAATCCGCTGCGCGTGCTGGATTGCAAGGTGCCGGAGGATCAGGCGGCGATCGATACGCTGCCTTCGATACTGGATTTTCTGTGCGAGGAGTGCCATGCGCATTTCCGGGTGGTGCAGGAACATTTAAAGCATCGCGGGATTGCTTTCGAAGTGCGTCCGCGCTTGGTGCGCGGGCTGGACTATTACATGCGGACCACTTTTGAGATTACGCATGGGGCGCTGGGAGCGCAGAACGCTGTGCTGGGTGGCGGGCGTTATGACGGGCTCGCGGAAGCGTTGGGCTCT
>Ga0105238_10002808_pt1 | contig 17379 bp, 19 predicted proteins | sample KBSC34metaG_FD_81526 | JGI IMG/M metagenome (GOLD analysis project Ga0105238, IMG submission 81526) | Corn rhizosphere microbial communities from Kellogg Biological Station, Michigan, USA - KBS C3-4 metaG | ecosystem: Host-associated > Plants > Roots > Rhizosphere > Soil | place: Michigan, USA... | reverse complement strand
GATCGGGCACCTCCGACCGACCCGTCAGGCGGCAGAGTCGGATGGCTGACGTCTATACCGGCTTGCGGAGTTCTGAGCCAGGATGGCCGCGTCTTCTCCTGTCCCGTTTCTGACCAGCTGGCGGGATTTTCCAGTGGCTTCGGCAGGCCGCACCCTCGTCAACGATGCCCAGTAAACCGCTTGAACAAGCGGTACCCAGCACCCTCCCGCATCAAGCGGCAGCGCGCGTTCGGGCTATGGTAAGGAAGGGGTCAACGGTTCGAGTCCGTTAGAGGGCTCTTTGTTTGCGGCTTGGTTGGGCCGTTTAGCTCGGGTAACCGAAGCTAGGCGACCACTCTGGGGACACAGTGGGGGCATGCGCCCCGGTTTCCGTCCAGCATCTCTTGGGACGCACGCGCTCGATGCTAGCCGCGGGCGGGCGGTTGCTTAACGATGCTGCCACAGCGGGTGCACGTCCACGTGAGTCTTTCGATGCGTGCGCCTTCAATCTTCGGCAGCCATTTTGCGGCTACGTTAGGCGAGGCGGTCGCGGGACACCCTGGACGAGACGCTTTCTGAGACCGACAAGATCAACCAGAACATCCGAGAGATCCTCGACGTGCAGACCGAAGACTGGGGCGTTGAGGTGACCGTGGTCGAGGTCAAGGACATCCAACTGCCCGAGTCGATGAAAAGGGCGATGGCCCGCCAAGCCGAGGCCGAGCGAGAGAAGCGCGCCAAGATCATCGCCGCCGAGGGCGAAGCGCAGGCCGCGGGTGAACTGGCCCGCGCCTCCGACGTGATGATGGAACACCCGCTCGCGCTCCAGCTACGGAACCTGCAATCGCTGGTCGAGCTAGGTGTGGACAAGAACACAACCGTCGTGTTCCCAGCACCGCTCATGAGCACGATCCAGGAGCTGACGTCATTCCTCGGCCGCGAGAACGCCGCCAGCGCCGCCCATCAACTGACCCCCTCGCATACAAAGGGTGAAGTAACCCAGGACGCCGCCACCGCCGTCTGACCGAGTGACGGCTGGGGGTGGCGGCCCGCCCCCAGCCGTGGGGTACTGGGCGTGTCCTCGTCGCCGTGTGCTCCTGTGTGGGGCTCCTCGGCCGGAGGATAAGTCTCACGCGGCTTGGTGATTCGGAGCTTGCACATTCGTCAGAGTGCTATCCTTGGGGTGCGTCGACTCCATCTTCCTGGTCGACGGGAGCTCTGGCCCCAACGCCTGGTCGGGCGTTCACGCCGAAGCCTTCGGCACGTGCTTCATAAGGCACGGAGGGTCAAGCGCTCCCGACGACCAAGCCCATGTCCCGATGTCGGGACTGCGGGCTTCTTCCAGGAAGGGAAGTTTGAGATGCGCAAGGCATTCGAAATCGGTGGGCTCGTTGCTGGCCTGGTGCTCGTGGCGTTCGGCATCGTCGTGATTGTGATGGGCGTCAACGGACGCTCGACGGTCACGACCAGCCTCAAGCAACAGCAGATCGTCGGCACCGCTGACATGACGCCAGCCGGGATCACTACCGAGGCGAAGAAGGCCGGGTTGACGAACGTCACGATCCCGACCTGTAACGTCGCCAACCAGGCCGTGACGACAGGCGCCAAGGCGCGCTGTTTCGCGCAGTACATGCAGATCCACGCGCTTGAGGCGACTGGCGGCTTCGTGTACGCCCAGATGGGCCAGTACACCGCCAAGCCGGGGACGCCCGCCAACCAGCTCGCGCCCGGCGGGGGCACCAGCAACACCGACTTCGCCGTGATCGACTCCACCACCAAGCAGCCTGTGTCGAACGGTGCCCGCAACGTGTGGGTGACCGAGACGGCGCTTGCGACCGCGCTTGACAGCTCCTACATGGCGAGCCAGCTGGCGCTGTTTGGGATCGTGGTGGGCGTGGCCCTGCTTCTCTCGGGCCTCGGCTTCATGATCCTCGCGATCGGAGGCGCGTTGCGCAACCCGCAGAACTCGCTGAACTCCCTCTTCGGCACGCGCACGCCGAAGGCCGTCGCGCCGACTGTGGTCCCCACGGCCTAGCCCCCAACGGGGGAGCCGCCACCGGGCGGCTCCCCCGTCACCGCCCAAGCCGCATCAGATACGGAGGTATCGTCGTGAAAGCTCTCGTCTACCACGGCCCCGACCAGCGCAGCTGGGACTCGGTGCCGGATCCCACCATCCAGGAACCGTCCGACATCGTCGTCGAGGTCGAGACGACCACGATCTGCGGCTCCGACCTGCACATCCTCAAGGGCGACGTGCCCGAGACCACGTCCGGCACGGTGCTCGGGCACGAGGCGATCGGCCGGGTGCTCGAGGTCGGGGAGGGTGTCAGCACCGTCGCCATGGGTGACCGCGTGCTGCTTTCGTGCATCAGCTCCTGTGGCCGTTGCCGGTTCTGCAAGGAGGGCCACTACGGCCTCTGCGCCGGTGGTGGTGGTTGGGTCTTCGGGCACACGATCGACGGCGTCCAGGCCGAGTACGCCCGGGTGCCGTTCGCCGACACGTCGGTCTACAAGCTGCCCGAAGACCTCTCTGACGAGCAGGCCTTGTTCCTGTCGGACATCCTGCCCACGGCGTTCGAAGTCGGCGTGCTGAATGGCCGCGTCCAGCCGGGCGACACGGTCGCGGTGATCGGCGCCGGCCCAGTCGGCCTATCGGCGATCATGACGGCGCAGCTGTACACGCCCGCCCGCATCATCGCCATCGACATGGCGGACGCCCGACTCGCCCACGCCCGCGAGTTCGGCGCCGACGAGACGATCAACAACGGCACCACCGACGCGACCGCTGCGGTCATGGAGCTGACCGATGGCGTGGGCGTCGACACCGCCATCGAGGCGGTCGGCGTGCCGGCCACGTTCGAGCTGGCCGCCGAGCTGATCCGCCCAGGTGGCAGGGTGGCCAACGTCGGCGTGCACGGCCGTCCCGCGGCCCTGCACCTGGAGCGGTTGTGGACGCGCGACGTGACCATCACCACCGGCCTCGTCGACACCTCGACCATCCCCCAGCTGCTGCGCCTGATCACCGACGGCCGCCTCGACCCGACCACGCTCGTCACCCACCGCTTCGGGATTGCCGACATGATGCAGGCCTACGACGTCTTCGCCGACGCCGCGAACACGGACGCGCTCAAGGTCGTGCTGACCGGCAGCGCCGTGCCGGCAGCACAACACGCCGAGATGGCCGCGGCGGTGGGTAACGGTGGTGCACCACTACGACGCCTAGTCCACGGCTGACGGAATGCGAAGTCGAGCCATCACCCGTATGACCGCCATCGGAAGCGCGGCAGCCGCGTGCGCCCTGCTCGTGAGGCGCCGCCAACTCGCGTCGGGAGCGACCGACGAGGAGTCGCACGGCCAGCGCTGGCGATGAGATGATCGAGACCTCCCACCTCACCGCCACCCGCGCCATCACCATCCGCGCCACGACCGACAACGTCTGGGCGTGGCTCGCCCAGCTGGGACAGGGACGTGGCGGGTTCTACAGCTATGACTCCTCGAGAACCTGGTCGGCTGTGACATCCACAGCGCAGGTCAGATCCTCCAGGAGTGGCAGGACATCGCCGTCGGCTCCGAAGTCAAGCTTCATCCGAACGTTCCGCTCGAGGTGGCGGCGCTCGAGCCGGGGCGGGCTCTCGTTCTGCGCGGCGGGGTTCCGATGGGCGCGACGCCGCCTCCCTACGACTTCACGTGGGCCTTCGTGGTGCGAGAGCAGCTGGAGGGGACGACACGGCTGCTTGTTCGCGAGCGGTATGGGTACAGGCGCTGGTGGGCGTCGCTCGTGGTCGAGCCCGCTTCGGCGATCAGTTTCGTGATGACCCGGAAAATGCTGCGTGGGATACGGGATCGGGCCGAAGCGGGGCAACCACGATGACTACACGCGCGGCGGTCAAGCCCGCCGCGGTTGCAGAAGCTTCCGATCATCTGTCCATGCTGATCGGGCTGGCGGCGGTCGTGTTCTCCGCGCTGTACTTCATCTCCGATCTGATCGAGTTGGCGCAGGGTGGGTTCTCGACGGCGCAACTCGCGCTCACCTACGCGGCGGAGGCCGCGATCCCACTGTTCGTTGTTGGTTTGTATGCGATGCAGCGGCCGCAGATCGGGCGGCTCGGCCTGATCGGCGCAGTCGCATACGCCTACAGCTTCATCTTTTTCACCAGCACGGTGGTGTTCGCGCTCGTCACGGAACGAAGGATTGGGATGCTCTCAATGCCCATCTGGGCTGGTGGGTGACGATCCACGGTGTCGTGATGGTGATCGCGGGCTTGGCGTTCGGGCTGGCGGTCATCCGCGCGGGAGTGTTCCCGCGTTGGTCGGGAGCCGCGCTGATGGCCGGAGTCGTGCTTGTGGCCGTGTCTTCGGTGCTGCCCGCTCTCGCTCAGGTTGTGTCCGCTGGTGTTCGCGATCTCGCCTTCGCCGGGATGGGTACGTCGTTGCTTCTCGCCGGTCGAAAGCGGAGCCTGCCCAGGATGCAACACTCAACGGTCGTGAGGGACGAAGGCATGCGTCCGGGCACCGTCAGGGTCTAAGGCGATGGCAGATCAGACGCCTCGCGGTGCGGCGGCAGGAGATGCCCGCGAGGTGACCCAGACGGACAATCGAGAACTCACGGCAGATGAACGAGCGGCGGTGGATCTGTACTGGTTGCCGCTGGGAGCGGGTGGCCACTCGGTCCGCTGGAACGGGCGCGCCTTCGAGGCGGTGGCGGCACGGCTTAAGCACCGGTCGGTACGCGACCTCTATCACTCTGCGCTCATCGTGCGGCTCCCAGGAGCGGGACGCTATGTGATCGAGCAAGCTCCGGTCCCCGACGGGCGCGGTAAGGAACGGGGCGTGGTTGCAGAGGGGCCTGTTGGTGCGCGCTGGGCAGGTCGCGCGCGGATCTTCCGCTACGAGGTGCGCCGATGGCGTGACGGCGCCATCCCCGATGTTGCCGAGGCCGTCGAAAGCCCGCTCAGGCTGACCGACGATCCACGTATCGCACAGCGGCTGTGGGACCGCGTGCCCGATCTCCCCACGCCGATCTGGGGGCGCGACGAACTCAACGCCGGCGAGATGTGGAACTCCAACTCGATAGTCTCGTGGCTGGTCGTGCGTAGCGGTCTTCCGATCGAGGCGATCCAGCCGCCAGCCGGTGGACGCGCACCCGGGTGGAACGCAGGCATCGTGGTCGCCGAGCGAGGGCCGCAGGCCGGTAGCGAGCTGCCACTCGGATCGGCGAGATGACGGACGTTGCCCTACGTGCGGAGAGACATCTTGGTCATCGCACCGGCTGGTTGCGAGCGGCCGTGCTGGGCGCGAACGACGGGATCGTGTCGGTGGCGGCGATCATCGTCGGCGTCGCCGCCGCCCAGTCCGGGCGCTCTGCAATCATCACCGCCGGCATCGCCGGACTGGTCGCAGGAGCCGCCTCGATGGCGGCCGGAGAGTACGTCTCCGTAAGCTCGCAGGCCGACGCCGAGCGCGCCGACCTACGGCTCGAGCGGCGCGAACTGCTCGACGACCCGGCCGGCGAGCGCGCGGAGCTTGCCGCGATCTACCGGGCCCGCGGCCTCTCGGCGCACCTGGCGGAGGAGGTCGCGGCTGAACTCAGCACTCGTGACGATGTGCTGGCGGTGCACGCCCGCGACGAACTAGGAATGACCGAGCTGTCGCACGCCCGACCGTTGCAGGCCGCCGCAGCGTCTTCAGCGTCGTTCACCGCAGGTGCCGCGCTGCCCCTGCTGGCGGTGGTGCTTGCCCCCGCCTCGCTCAGGATCGAGATAACGATGGCGGCAACGTTACTGGCACTGGCGCTGACCGGCTGGGCGGGAGCACGCATGGGCGGCGCACCACCCGCCCGCGGAACCTTGCGCGTTGTCCTCTGGGGCATCGCGGCGATGGTGCTAACGATGGTGGTTGGGCGCGCCGTCGGAACCGCGGCGTAGAGGACGGTCGATATTGCGCGAAGGTATGGACGCGGTCATCCGAGGCTGACCGGCATCCAAGGGCGTCGGGAACAGCGACCGGCGCGGCGCTGCTAAACTACAAGTTCAAGGGAATGCCCGCCATTTGGCCGCGCGACAGACCCCACGCCTCCAGGTAGCTCGCGGACCCTCCGCTGACGACGATTATCTCGCCGTCCCACGAGGAGGATTCCATGCCCACAGCGACACCTGTCACCGAACCCGTCGTACTGCGCCCCAGCGACGGATCCGATCCGTCGCTGGGCCCAGAAGAGCCGCTGATGGCTCAGGTCGCACAGAGCACACCCACTCGCCGAACGGACGAGAGCGGCCGGCCGCTGTCCATCTTCGCGGCTCGCCGCCAGCGTCGAAGGGTCGATACGCGCGACGCCAGGCGCCGCGCGGACGAGCTCGAGGCAGCAGTGCGAAGCTGGTCTGCAGCGCGTTCTTGAGCAATTCAAGCGCGGTCGTCCCGGTGCATCGCGACAATGGGCTGAGCGTGGTTGCGGGTGCAGGCATTCGCAAGAATCGACGCGTCCGGAGTGTGCCGTAGCACTTGTGCGTCACGAACCAGTAGTCCGGGTACTCCCTCAGGCTCCCTTGAGCCGCTCCTCGAGGCGGTCGAGGAACGGCACCTGGGCCGCCTTCAACCGTCGCCGGGCCTCGTCCATCCCGAACCACTCGACCCGGTCGATCTCGGGGAACGACTGGATCCGGCCCGATCCCGGCGGCCACTCCATCTCGTAGCTGTTGCTGTACGCGGCCGCCGGGTCGAGGTCTCCCTCGGCCGCCCAGCCGAGCACACGCTTCCCGGACTTCTGACGGATCTCACCGACCTCGAAGAATGGGCCGTCCGGCGACGCGTGACCCGTCTCCTCGGCGAACTCCCGAAGCGCCACCGCCTGGGCCTCCTCCCCGGGCTCGATCTCTCGCTTCGGGATCGTCCAGTGGCCGCGATCCTTCTTCACCCAGAACGGTCCCCCCATGTGCGCCAGCAGCACCTCGAGCTCGCCGTCCTGCAGGCGCCAGAGCAGGATGCCCGCGCTAACACGGCCTGACTTGTGGTCGTCATCCCGCGACCATAGCCCGGGAGCGGGCGGGGCCCAAGACCGCTCGGTCAAGCGATGCGCCCGGCACGCGAACTGGCGGCCGCTTCCTGCATTGTGATTCCGCGCCCACGCGAGCTGCAACGCTAGGCAAGCAACTCGGCATCATCGCGCCGTGGCAGGGCCAAGTCAGCCATCGCTCTGGATCACCTCGCTTTGGGCCCTGTGCCTGCTCGAGAGTCTCGATTGGGGGCACCTCGGGGGCACCAGCCGAGAAGTTATCGCCGCAAACGGGCGTGACTCAGGTTGAGATTGGCTCTGTTAAGCTGCTCTGTCCAGCCGTGGCGGCCCAGTCACACCGTTCGCACTCCATGGTAAGGAAGGGGTCAACGGTTCGAGTCCGTTAGAGGCCTTCGCTGTTTTCAGGGCGCCCCGGCGGCGATCGCCGGCAGCGAGATCAGTGGAAGGGCCAGCGTCGTACCCAGGCGGCGATCCTCGCCTGAGACGCGTTCGTAGGCGAGCACGTCCTCGAGCGTGTCATGGAGGCGCACCGTGCCACGGCGTAGCTCGTGGGCCCGAGAATGGGCGCGAGCGTGCGTCTCTGGTAACACTTGTTGCGAATCGAGGGCGAGGGGAGTAGGGTCGCCCGCGCAGGGTCATGAGGCGGCGGGCTCTGCTGCCGGTCGGGCGAGACTTGGGGATGCCGCCGACAAGAAGGGGGTGGTTGCCGCGTGAGCAGCACCGCGGTCCAGCAGGCGCCCGGTCTGTGCGGACGGACGTCCAGGCGCATGATCTGAGCGTGCCGGGTTGGCAGATGATCCAGAACCGGGTGGACGTCGGCGCCGACGCGCCCGTGGTCAGGCACAAGCACCCAGGCGAGGAGGTCATCTGCGTGCTCAAGGGCACGCTGGAGTACCACCTCGACGGGCAGGAACCGATCACGGTCAGTGCGGGTGAGGGCCTCATGGTGCCGGCGGAGACCGTGCACTCGGTCAGGAACACCGGCGACGGCAATGGCGCTGAGCTGGCGACCTATGTGGTCGAGAAGGGCAAGCCGTTCCTGGTCATCGTGGGCTGAGGCACGCCGGCGAAAAGAGATCGGAGGGGACATGAGCAGCACTACAGCAACGGGCGCCGAGATCCGCTCGTTCCAGACTGACATTTCGCAGCAGCGGCTTGACGATCTCCACGGCCGCGTTGTGGGAACGCGCTTGCCGAGCAGGGAGCTCGTCGAGGATCGGTCGCAGGGTGTGCAGCTGGCGACCATCCGGGCGATCGCGGCCTACTGGACGACCCAGTACGACTGGCGCAGGGCGGAGGCGAAGCTGAACGCGCTCGATCAGTTCGTCACCGAGATCGACGGCGTCGACATCCATTTCATCCATGTGCGCTCCCGGCACGAGCAGGCGCTGCCACTGATCATGACCCACGGCTGGCCCGGCTCCGTGATTGAGCTGTTGGAGACTGTCGGCCCGCTGACCGACCCCACCGCACACGGCGGCAGCGCGGATGACGCCTTCCACCTCGTGCTCCCGTCAGTGCCCGGTTACGGCTTCTCGGGCGAGCCGGCCGAGCTCGGCTGGGAGCTGGGCCGGACCGCCCGGGCCTGGGCGGAGCTGATGAACCGCCTCGGCTATGCCCGCTACGTCGCTCAGGGTGGCGACGTGGGCGCTGGCGTGACCGACGCGATGGGGCGTCTGCAGCCAGAAGGCCTGATCGGCATCCACACCAACCTGCTCGTGCCAGCGCTGGGCGGCCCGATGCCGACGAACAACGACGAGGAGCGCGCCGCGGCCGCGCAGATCGCCAGCTTCGGGAAGACCGGAAACGGCTACTTCGTCGAGATGGCCACACGGCCGCAGACGATCGGCTACGCGCTGCTGGACTCGCCGGTCGCGCTCGCCGCCTGGATGATTGACCACGACACCGACGCCTACTACAAGATCGCTCGCGCGTTCGTCGATGGACAGCCGTCCGGCAATCTGACCTGCGACCACATCCTCGACAACATCACGCTGTACTGGTTGACCGGCACGGGCGCCTCCGCCGCCAGGTCGTACTGGGAGGCCTACGGCGCTGATGCTCCCAACGCAGGCCAGAAGCCGCTCCCAGCGTCGACGATCCCATTCGCGTTCACGACGTTCCCAGGCGAGATCTGGCGCACGCCGCGCAGCTGGGTCGAAGCGAGCTATCCCAACGTCGTCTACTTCAACGAAGTTGACAGGGGCGGCCACTTCGCTGCGTGGGAGGAGCCGCAGCTCCTGTCAGAGGAGGTACGGGCGGCCTTCAGATCGTTGCGGTGATCGATCCATCTCGCGAGCTATCGGTCGAAAGCACAACGGTTCACAATTACCTGGGAAGGGAGAAGACGATGGGAACTGACACCTCCAATACGACCCCGCTCTCCGATGCGTACACCAGCTTGATGCCACCCGGGAACGAGATCCGGGAGGGTTATGTGGAGGCCGGCGATGTGACGCTGCACTACGTCGAGGCGGGCGAGGGGCCGCTGGTGATCCTGCTGCACGGATTTCCCGAGTTCTGGTTTGGTTGGCGGCAGCAGATCGCCCCGCTGGCCGCCGCCGGCTTCCGCGTGGTCGCGCCCGATACGCGTGGGTACAACCTATCGTCCAAGCCCGAGGACGTCTCGGCCTACTCGGTGGATCTGCTTGCTGGCGACGTCGCCGACCTTATCCGGGCGCTTGGTGCTGAGTCGGCAAGGGTCGTCGGCCACGACTGGGGCGGCAGCATCGCCTGGACGCTGGCCATGGATCATCAGGATGTCGTCGACCGCCTGGTCATCCTGAACGCGGCGCATCCGCACAAGCTGCAGGAGGGCCTGCATCACCCGAGCCAGTTGCGGAGGTCGTGGTACTTCTTCTTCTTCGCGATCCCGGGGCTGCCGGAGAGCGTCGTGCATGCCAGGGATTGGCATTTCTTCAGGCACTTCCTGGGGGAGGCCAACCCGCCGTATACGCCGGAGGAGATGGATCGGTACATCGAGGCGTGGTCGCAGGACGGGGCGGCGTCCGGGATGATCAACTACTACCGTGACTCGGTGCGCGAGTCAGGGAAGCAGGCGAAGATCGAGCACACGCCGATTTCCGCTCCCACGCTCGTCATCTGGGGCGAGAAGGACAGTTACCTGGGCGAGGAGCTGGCTGAGCCGGATCACGACGACGTGCCCAACCTCGCCCGTATCGAGCGGTTACCGGACGCGTCGCACTGGGTGCATCACGACGAGGCCGATCGCGTCAACCAGTTGTTGATCGAGTTCTTCGCCTGACGCGACGACGGTCGGCAGGCTAGCGGCCACCCCCGCACCCGGCATCCGAATCGAAAGGAGACACCGATGTCCCATGCACGGCACGCCACCGATGCGCCGGCTGTCGTCCTTGTACATGGCGCATTCGCCGACGGTTCCAGCTGGGCCGGCGTGATCGAGCGGCTGCAGCGACGCGGCGTGGCGACGGTCGCCATCCCCAACCCCCTGCGCGGCATATCGGCCGACTCAGCCTACGTTTCGTCCGTTCTTGCGCAGACGCCGGGCCCGGTCGTCCTGGTGGGCCATTCGTATGGCGGCGCCGTCATCAGCAACGCCGCGGCGCAGGCGGATAACGTCGTCGGCCTGGTCTTCGTGGCAGCGTTCGCTCCCGACGAGGGCGAGCGGCTGGGCGAGGTCGAGGACGGGTCGAAGGACAGCGTGCTGAACTCCGCGCTCGTCCCCCTGCAGTACCCGACCGCAGATGGCGGGTCGGCTGTCGAGTTCGCCATCGACCCCGCGAAGGCGCGCGAGGCGTTCGCCGGCGATCTGTCCGACGAGCAGGCGGCGCTGATCGCCGCGGTGCAGCGGCCGGTGGCCCAGCTGGCGTTCACGGAACCCAGCGGCCCACCGGCCTGGAAAGGCCGGCCGTGCTGGGCGGTCGTTGCCACCGGCGACAAGGCGGCCGGGACAGACGTCGTCCGTTCGATGGCCGAGCGGGCGGGAGCGACGATCACGGAGGTCGACGGCTCGCATGTGATCATGCTGTCGCAGCCCGACGTCGTGGCAGAGGTGATCATGGAGGCGGTGGCCGCGGTCGGCGCGCCCGTGGGAGCGGCGGGCTGAGATGTCGGTCGAGACGTCGCGGGCATCCGTCGCACCGGGCAGCACCTTTGGCCCGGTAGCCCAGATTGAGGCGGGAGTGCTCGACGTCGGCTACGTGGACGTCGGTCCCAGGGGCGGCTTCGCGGTGCTCCTGCTGCACGGCTGGCCCTACGACATCCACGCCTATGCGAAGGTCGCCCAGATCCTTGTGGCCAACGGCCGTCGGGTGATCGTCCCACATCTGCGTGGCTATGGGTCGACGCGGTTCCTGTCCGACGACACACCGCGTAATGGGGAGCAGGCAGCGCTGGCGGTCGACGCGGTGGCACTGCTCGATGCGCTCGACGTCGATCGGGCCGTCGTCGCCGGGTTCGACTGGGGCGCTCGTACGGCCGACATCCTGGCGGCGCTCTGGCCCGAGCGCTGCAGCGGCCTGGTCCCGGTCAGCGGGTACCTGATCGGAAGCCAGGCTGCGGGTCGGCAGCCGTTGCCGCCGGAGGCCGAGTTGCAGTGGTGGTACCAGTACTACTTCGCGACCGAACGCGGGCGGGACGGCTACGGCGCCAACCGGCGCGAGTTCGCGAAGCTGATCTGGCGGACCGCGTCGCCGCGGTGGGACTTCGACGAGGCCACCTTCGACCGCAGTGCGGCGTCGTTCGACAACCCCGACCACGTCGACGTCGTGATCCACAACTACCGCTGGCGGCTCGGCCTCGCAGACGGCGAACCGCAGTTGCTCGACCTCGAGGCCCGGCTGGCGGCCGGCCCTGCGATCACGGTGCCGACCATCACGATGGAGGGGGACGCCAACGGTGCGCCCCATCCCGAGCCGAGCGCGTACGCCGGGAAGTTCACCGGCCCCTATGCGCACCGGACGATCGATGGGGGGGTCGGCCACAACCTGCCGCAGGAGGCTCCACGGGCGTTCGCCGACGCGATCCTGGAGGTGGCCGAGCTGCAGTGAGTGCGCGCGGGACAACGTTGCCGGTGGAGAGCCGGCTGCCCGGGTTCGACGGCGCCGCCGGCTGGCTCAACTCCGCGCCGCTCACGCCGGCCGGCCTGCGCGGCAGCGTCGTGCTGGTCGACTTCTGGACGTACACGTGCATCAACTGGCTGCGAACGCTCGGCTACGTCCGCGCCTGGGCGGAGCGGTACCGCGACCACGGGCTGGTGGTGGTCGGCGTTCACACGCCGGAGTTCCCGTTTGAGCGCGATCCCGACAACGTGCGCCGGGCCGTGACCGCCATGGACGTTGCTTATCCGGTCGCGCTCGACCCCGAGTACACGGTCTGGGAGGCCTTCGCCAACCACTACTGGCCGGCGGTCTACCTCGCCGACGCCGAGGGGCGGATCCGCTACCACCACTTCGGCGAGGAGGCCTACACGGAGACGGAGCGGGCGGTCCAGCGACTGCTGCGGGACGCGGGCCGCGACGGCATCGGCGACGAGGTCGTCTCCATCGATCCGGGCGGCGTCGAGGCGCAGGCCGACTGGGCCAACCTGGGATCGCCCGAGACCTATCTCGGCTTCCAGCAGGGCGGCAACCTGGTCGCTCCCGACGTGCGGATCGGTGTGCCCGCAACGTTCGCCGTACCGGATGCGCTGCCGCTGAACGGGTGGGCGCTCGGAGGCGCATGGACGATCGAGGAGCGAGCGGCGGTGTCGAACGGGCCGGGCGCACGCATCGCGTTCCGGTTCCACGCGCGGGACGTCAACCTGGTGCTGCGCTCCCGCGAGGGTGCCCCGGTGCCGTTCCGGGTGCTGGTCGACGGCGAGCCGCCCGGGCCGGCCCACGGCCTCGATGTCGACGCCGCCGGCCACGGAACACTGGTCGAACCCCGGCTCTACCAACTCGTCCGCACGCCGGGCAACGTCACCGACCACACCCTCGAGATCGCCTTCGCAGCGGCCGGCGTCGAAGCCTACGTGTTCACCTTCGGTTAGGTTGGGATCAACTAGGCGCTGGCGTGCGCGCACCCAGACTTATGCAGGCATTTCGTAGGCGATAACGGTTATCAACACCGCAGACAAACCGGTCGACCATGGTCTGTTCGGCTGTCGCGCCACTGAGCCGAGTCTGATCGCGCACGAATCTACTTCAGCGCCATCGCAACCGCATCGTCCAGCGTCAGCGCGCCTGCTTCGGTGCGACTGCGTTCGAACTCGGGTCCCGCGAGCTCGAGGATTCGGCCTTTACAGGAGTCCCGGTGGCGCCGCCAGCCACCGAGCGGCGCAAGGGCATCCTGATGATCGGAGCGCTCGCGTTCCGTCTTCGCGTCCGCGATTCCGCCGGATTCCTGCTCGCGGACGCAGCACTTGTCAGCCTCGCGGCCGCGACCGCGATGCTGCGCATCACGAGCTGAGGCGGCGGCACCGACAATGGCTCATCGGGGACCCCCACGGGTGCGCTGGATCACGCCGCAGGAGTCGCCTCGGCCTTTGATTCGCGACTGATCTCCCGTTCCGCCGCGGCCGCTTCGAGTTGTGGGCGGAGCGCGGCTAGACGCGGTGGTCCGGTGAGGGTGTTGAGGAGAGCGTGCGCGCGGCGCCGATCTCCTTGGATAGAGAGGTCTCCGGTTTGTTCGATTTCGGAGGCGCGAGCGCCGAGGATGAGCGCCGCCATTCCGGGGCGGGTCAGCTCGATGGTGGTGTCCGGCAGGCTGTTGGGGGCGGCGTGGATCTGCCCTGCATCGACTGCGACGCGAACGGTTTCGTCTCCCACGCGAACCTCATACACGCCGTTTGCTTTGGGCGGATAGGGCGCGCCGCCCAGGAGCAGCGAGGTGAGCGGGACGCGCGTCGGGATCTCTGCCGGGTTGGCCGGAAGCCTGAGCCGGTCGGCTCCCCAGCGGCCGAGCTCTCTGAGCACCGGGCCCAGCGCCTGACCGGAATCGGTCAGCTCATAGCGTTGGGCGCGGCCTTTGCCGACCCGTCTGACGATGCCCTGCTCCTGGAGGGATCGCAGTCGCGCGGCGAGGATGTCGGTTGGTATGCCGCCCAGGCCCTTGAGCAACTCGGAGTAGCGGCGGGGGCCGAGGAACAGGTCGCGGACGATCAGCAGCGCCCAGCGTTCGCCGACGACGTTCAGGGCTGCACCAACGGGACAGAAGGTCTGATAGCCAACGGGAGACGCCATGCCCTCGATCATAGCCAATTTGACTTGGATAGTCCAAGCTGATATCACTTGGATTTTCCAAGTCAATGGAGGCAGAGATGTTCGAGGCATTCGCATCATTCGTGTATCGAAACAGGCGCCGTGTGCTCGTCGTCGCCCTGGTCGGCGTCGGGGTTGCCGGCGTGTTCGGGGTGGGGGTCGCCAAGCGGTTGAGCCCGTACGGCGACACCGATCCGTCGACACAGTCGGTGCAGGCGACGAACCGCTACCAGGCCGCCACCGGACGCCAGATCGACCCTGGGGTGATCGCGCTCGTCACCACCAGCAACGTCCACAGCGCCGGCGCCGCGCGCCGCGTCCGCCAGGTCGAGGCACGGCTGCGCTCGAGCCGCGACATCGCATCGGTTTCGAGCTACTACGACACACACGACCCGGCCATGCTCTCCCGCGACGGGCATTCGACCTTCGTGCTCGCGAACTTCCATCCGCAGTCGGACTCCAGGATTCAGGACGACGCACAGCGTTTGGAGCGCGAGTTCGCCGGCGAGCACGACGTGAAGCTGGGTGGGTCGGCGGTCGCTAGCGCGCAGGCGAACACGCAGGTGAGCAGCGATCTCGCGCGGGCCGAACTGCTCGCGTTCCCGTTCATCTTCTTGCTCTCGCTGCTGTTCTTCCGCTCGCTGGTCGCCTCGCTGCTGCCGCCGCTGCTTGGGGTGCTGGCGATCCTCGCCACCTTCTTCGCGTTGCGGATCGTCTCGAGCTTCTTCGACCTGTCGGTGTTCGCCCTCAACATCGTCACCGGCCTCGGACTCGGGCTGGCCATCGACTACAGCCTGTTCACGGTCTCCCGCTATCGCGAGGAGTCCGCTCGTACCGGGTTCGGCGTCGAGGCGCTCCGCAGGACGCTCGCAACCGCGGGCCGGACGATCGCGTACAGCTCGTTGACGGTGGCTGCCGCGGTCGCGTCGCTCACCGTGTTCCCACAGAACTTCCTGCGCTCCATGGGAATCGCAGGCGCGCTGGTCGCGCTCATTGCGGCCGCACTTGCGCTGATCGTTCTGCCGGCGATACTGGCACTGCTGGGATCGCGGGTGAACGCCCTCGCGCCGAATCGGCTCCAGCGTGCTGCCGATCGCGACGCCCGCCCGGCTGAATCGGGGTTCTGGTACCGCCTGTCCCAGTTCGTGATCCGGCGCCCCGGCAGGATCGCCCTTCTCACCGCGGCGACGCTGATCGCGCTCGGCATGCCATTCAGGTCGATCGGGTTCCTGCCCGTCGACGCAAACCAGCTGCCCGCGAGCACGAGCGCCTACCAGGTCGACCACGTCCTGCGCACCCAGTTCCCGGTGGGCCGCACCTCGCCGCTCGAGATCGTGGCGGGCGCGCCGGCCGGGTCACCCGAGCTGCGCGCCTTCGCCGACAAGATCAGGGCCCTGCCAGACGTAGCGGCGGTCGCGGCGCCGCAGCCCGCCGGGCTACACCTCTCGCTGCTCGACGTCGCATCGACGGCGCCGACGTATGGCGCGTCCGCCGAACGTCTCGTCGACCGAGTGCGCGCGCAGCCGGCACCCTTTTACGTCGGCGTCGCGGGCGATACCGCGGGATACGTCGACCTCGAGCACAGCCTCGCCGCGCACATCCCCATCGTGCTCGGACTGGTCATCGCCTCGACGATGCTCGTGCTGTTCCTGATGACCGGCTCGGTTGTGCTGGGGGTAAAAGCGGTGCTGATGAACGCGCTCACCCTGAGCGCCGTCTTCGGCCTCCTCGTGTTGATCTTCCAGCAGGGCCACCTGCAGGGCCTGCTCGCATACCACAGCATCGGCGCGCTGGATGCGACCCAGCCGATCCTGCTATTCGCGATCGGTTTCGGGCTCGCCACCGATTACAGCGTCATGCTGCTATCGCGGATCAAAGAGGCACACGACAGCGGCATCCCCAACCATCGAGCAGTGGCCATCGGCCTCGAGCGCACGGGGCGGATCGTCACGGCCGCCGCGCTTCTGTTCGCCGTCGCGATCGGTGCCTTCGCGACCTCGAAGCTGATCTTCATCAAGGAGCTCGGCCTCGGCACCGCGCTCGTGGTGCTGATCGACGCCACCGTTGTCCGCGCCCTGCTCGTGCCCTCGCTGATGGTGCTGCTCGGCGAGTGGAACTGGTGGGCGCCGGGCCCACTGCGGCGGCTTCGCGCGCGCAGCTCAGGCACTCCGACTGATCAGCCGCAACCCGAGGGCGGGATCCCAGAGCGAGCCTCATAGTGGTCGCGTCGCTCCGACACACGTACGTGAGGCAGGGCACAGTCCAGGCGCGCGGCGCGACCATGGCCGGCAGCCTCTCAGCCGTCAGAGCTCGCCTGCGGCTGGCAGTGGCCCTGGCAACGAGTACGCCGTTGTCGGAGGTCTTCCCAGCCGAATGCCACGGCTACACGCATCGCTGGACAACGGGCCAGGTTTCGGCAACCACGCCGCAGTCGCGACTGTTGCCTAAGGAGAAGACGAAGACTTGCGTCCAAGTTGCGTCCAAGTTCTGTCCAGATTACTTCTGCTAGCGGTTCTGGACGCGGTCGCTGCTGTCGCATACCCTGGCAGATTCGGCTCAACGAAGCGGCATGTGTCGTCTTCGGTCGAGGGTGGTAGAACCGCCTTGTTTCCATGGTAAGGAAGGGGTCAACGGTTCGAGTCCGTTAGAGGGCTTCTCGCCTTTCGGGGCGTCGTCCGGTTAAGTCCTGGACGGCTCGACCTCCGACGCGTCGCCGGCGCGCTCGGCGGGGGCTCCGACCAGCGGCCCGACGCAGAAGTACTGCATGTGCTGCTCGGCGAGCTTGCTGTGGTATTCGCCGAACTCCGCCGTGGCGTCCTTGCCGCCGTACATGCGCGCGACGAAAGGCCCGCCCGGGTGGTGGTCCTTCCACTCGGTGAAGTCGTAGACCTTGCCGCGGATCACGACCCAGCAGTCGTCGAACGTCGTGTGCTGTGCGAGCTCCTCCCGCGTGACGGGCCGGTCGCCGGTCCACGGCTTCTCCGGCTTCCAGAGGTTGAGGGCGACCTCCTTGCGGGCCGTCTTGAGTGCCTCGTTCCGATCGCGGAAGTGCCACGGCCCGAGCTTCCTGACCGGCAGCTTGTCGCCGATCTCGCGCGCGTCGAACGCGTAGATCCACGAGTCGTCGCTGCCCGCACGCTCCGTGTGATCGAAGACGGGGTAGTCCCGCTC
>Ga0105238_10002807_pt1 | contig 17381 bp, 18 predicted proteins | sample KBSC34metaG_FD_81526 | JGI IMG/M metagenome (GOLD analysis project Ga0105238, IMG submission 81526) | Corn rhizosphere microbial communities from Kellogg Biological Station, Michigan, USA - KBS C3-4 metaG | ecosystem: Host-associated > Plants > Roots > Rhizosphere > Soil | place: Michigan, USA... | reverse complement strand
TGCTCGCCATGTCGCGCGCCGTGATGGAAAGATTTCCCTGCCCCTTGGTGTGGCCGGCGACATCGCGCGCCCAGGTAAAGCGCGTTATACCCAACGGCGTGAACAAGACTTTGCCGGCGAAATCCTGCAGCGACTGACCGGTGGCTTTTTCCACGACGAGTCCGGCGACATAGGCGGTCAACGAGTTGTATTGATAGACCGTTCCCGGCGTGGTCAGGCGCGGAACCGCCAGCACGAACGCCAGCGGATCGTTGGCCTCGTCGAGTTTCGATTCGTTGCCGGGGGATTCCTCGACCTCGTCATTGGCCGCCAGACCCGAACGCATGGTCAGCACGTCGGAAAGCTTGACGTCGCCGATTGCGCTGCCGCGCGATTCGGGCCAATAGCGTTGCACTGAATCGTTGATCTCATGAATCAGGTGCCGATCGACGGCGGCTCCCAGCAGCAGCGAAGTGATGCTCTTGCCTGCCGAGCGCATGTCGTGCAGCGTGTCGGCGCGGTCGCCGTTGTAGTAACGCTCCGCGATGATCCTGCCGCGCTGCTGCACGACCACGCCCTTGAGGTCGGCGTGTTCGTCCTCATCCCAGCGCGCCAGCAACTTGTCGAGATCCGCGGCTGCAGCTCGTTCCGCGTTACCGGCCAGCGCCGCAGCCGGTGTGAGCAACATCATTCCCGCCAGCACATCACGTCGCTTCATGAATGCTCCATTCGTCGCACGGGGATCGCTGACCGGCGAGACCGCTCGATCGGGCAGCCGCTTGCGCCGGTCAAGGATACCCGATCACCCCTCAGCGCGCCGACGCAGCGATGCGTCTTTGCGGTACTCTTGCCTCATCGAACCACCGCCGCCGAGATCGCCCGCATGAAAAAGCGCAGCTCGTTGGGTCAGCACACGCTGGATCGCGAATACTTCGTCTCGAACGAGATTTTCGCCGCGGAGCACGAGCGGATTTTCTTCCGTTGCTGGCTGCTGGCCGGCCATGTTTCGCAGCTGGAGAAGCCCGGCAGCTACTTCCTGTTCGAACTGGAACGCGAAAGCGTGATCGTGCTGCGCGACGAGCGCGGCGAAATCCACGCCCTGCACAATCATTGCCGGCATCGCGGCAGCCGCTTGTGCCGCGAAGCATCGGGCACGCTGGGCAGCGCAATCGTGTGTCCGTATCACGCCTGGAGCTATGGCCTGGACGGTGCGCTGCGCAATGTGCCGACGATGAGCGAGGTCGCCGGATTCGACCCGGCCGACTATCCGCTGCATCGCGTTGCGCTGACCAACTGGGAAGGCTTTCTGTTCGTCAATCTGGCGCGCGAACCGCAGCCGTTTGCCGAAGCGCTGCCGGGATTGATCGGTCGCTTCAGGCAATGGCAGCCGGCGGAACTGCGCGCGGCGGAGCGCCGCGTGTACGACGTCGATGCGAACTGGAAGATGTTCTTCCACAACTTCAGCGAGTGCTACCACTGCCCGCTGGCCCATCCGCAGCTGAACAAACTGACGCCGTTCCGCAATTCCGAGAACGACCTCGAGGAAGGCAGCGTGCTCGGCGGGCCGATGTGGATGAACAACCGCGAAGGCAGCATGACGATCGGCGGCGAACGTTGCGCGCCGCCGTTTGCGGCGCTAAGCGCGGAGGAACGTGCGCGTGTGTACTATTACACTTTGTTCCCCGGCGCGTTCCTGTCGTTCCATCCGGACTACGTGATGGTGCATCGCGCGCAGCCGCTGGCGATCGATCGCACGCGCATCGTCTGCGAGTGGTATTTCCATCCCGACGCGATTGCCGCGCCTGGCTTCGATCCGCGGCCGGCGGTCGAATTCTGGGATCTGACCAATCGCCAGGACTGGGACTTGTGCGAAAACGCCTACCGTGGCGTGGTTTCGCGCGCCTGGACAGCGGGCCCGTACTCGGATCTGGAGAGTCAGCTGGCGGCGTTCGATCGGCAATATCTGCGTGCGTTGGGCGCGGATGCAGGCATGCGCGAGATTTCGCTGCGGGCGATCTGATCGCGCGCAATATTCATTCGATAGCCATCGGCCACCGACCTTTCGCAAGCGTGAAGCGTGCGACTAACCCGGCAGCTGTTCCAGCGCCGATGCATCGCCAATCAACAAGGCGAGATTCTCGCGCGACGGCGGCTCGCAGTCCGAGCCGCCCATCATCCTGCCGAACTCCCATGCCACCGGCGGAAAAAACAGCACAACGCTTTTGTCGGCGTCGAGGCGGCTGAGAATGGCGGCGCCTGGATGGGTTGCCGCGAACGCATCGAACATTTCCTTCATCGGCATGAGGCCGATGGCGCTGCCGAACACGACCAGGCCATCCGGAAATCGCTTGCTGGACCAAGGCATCGGCGTAGCTCCCCGATCATTTGGAAAGGCAAGGTAGCGCGGACGCGCTACCTGCGCGCTGCGTGCGATCGTACATCCATCCGCGCCATGGCGTCGCGTATCCTGTGAGAAGGCGGTCACTGCCGCTGCGCAAGCTCGGCCGCGCAACTTTTCAGGGGCAAGCGCAACGCGCCAACGACGGTGCCGTGGTCCGCGTCCACAGCGAATGCGACCAGGGACGAGTTCGCGGCATTGGCATCCGCCGGGGACTCAAGCTCGGCGCGTTCGCCGAGCGGCAGCGGCCCGGCAAAGGCACGCACGACAAATGCGTGCCGCAACGTCTTGCCGCTGTTTTCACCGTTTCGAACCTCGCTGACCAGGTCGCCTTCGACGAGAGCGTAATAACCCTGCAGGCGCGGCGCATCCGGTGGCGGCGCAACGACGGCGAGCAGCGCGTGCGGGTGCTGGTCGGCAACCACGTCCAGGCGCAAGGCTACGCGGGCATCGGCAGCTTGCGGCGGCGGAGTGTGCGACCACTGCCGCCACTCGCGCCCATCCAGCAGAACTTGAGGAGTGTATACAACGCTACTCCGCGCGCGCGCGGCTAGCGTTTGCTGCCGCACGGTGAAGCGATGATCGGAAAAGCGATCGCGCCAGCCCAGGTCATCCCAATAGTCGACGTGAAATTCCAGCGGGATCACATTCGCATCGTCAGCCAGTCCGTTCAGCCACTGCTCGGCGGGCGGGCAGGAACTGCAGCCTTCGCTGGTGTAAAGCTCGATCAGATGCGGCGTGACCGGCCCGCTGGACACGCTGCAAGGCGCCTGTGCGTTCACGACCGCAGGCAACGCGGAAAGGAACAGCCATCTTTTAATCGACATGAATCGCTTCTTCATCGAATGCGAATAGTGTGCGTCTGCACACCGCATGGACGCAGTGGAGCGATATCCCTTACATGCGCGCGGAGCCGCCAAGCAGGCACCAGGCCGCGCAAGCGTCAATCCGGGATATAAGTATCCGGCGCTCCGAAGTCGAACGTCGCCGATGCACCGTCGATTGCCTTGCCGTCGCAATCGAACGTCAGGGTGAACTTGCGCATGCCTAGCTCCTTGCGGATGAGAATGACCAGATCGATGAATCCGACATGCTCCAGCCTGTGCTGCTGATCCGTGCACGTCCACAGATTTTCTTCATGCCGTACGGTCAAGTTTTCGCTCATCTGCGCACTCCTGTCGTTACCTGCGTCCGTTGGTGAATGAGCCGGTGGTCGATTTCCCGGAACTTCATTTCGGGAGGCACCGCTGTCACCAGCGTACCAAGCAATCGAGCGGAAAAGCCAATCCGGCTGCCGCTGCAAGCAGGTTTGCCTTCCCCGCGAATACAAGCGGGCCGAGGGCACGACGCCGGTCGGCCCCTTGCAGGAGAGTGCGCGTGAATATCCTTGATGCACCCTCCGTTCGGGATCCTGCCTCACTATCGCATCGCGGTTGCGATGTCCGACCTACAACAGGATCTCGAACCCGTCAGCGAAGATGAACGCGTTCGGATCGCGCTCGTACGCGCCGATGTCGGCGGAGGAGCCAAGCACGCGCGGGAAGAAGAAGCCGCGCTGGTCGTAGTACTCGTGGTTTGGATCGCTACCGGCATTGATGGCCACGCTGCCGTTAAGCAACGAATGCGTCAATGTCGGTCCGCCATTCAGAGCGAGCGGCAACAGCCCCGGCTCGGCCTTCAGCGTGTCCGCTGGAACCGCAACCTTGCTTGCCATGATCAGATTGTGGTCGCCGCTGATGGTGGCGCCGAAGCTGGTGCCGAGATCGTCGGCAGCAATCGAGCCGACGTTGCGCGCGATGATCGTACTGACGATCGATGCCGGCGCGGTGGCGTGCAGCCCGGCGCCGAGGGTGTTGTCGCTGGCGGTATTGAATGCGATCGTCGAGTTGCGCAAGGTCAACGGCTCATTCGAAAACACGCCGCCGACCGAAGTCGCGAAATTGCCGGAAATCGTGCTGCTGGTGATGGTCGAGCTGAATCCGCCGTTGCTCGTGATGTTCAGGCCGCCGCCGCCGTGTGCGTAGTTGTTTGCAAAGGTGCAGCGATTCACGATCGCACCTGCGGCAGCGTAGATGCCGCCGCCGGCACTGTTCGTGTTTGCCTTGCCGGTTCGGTTGTTCGAGAAGTCGCTGTACTTGACCAGCAACGTGCCGCCGGCAAATGCGCCGCCGCCGCGCATCGGTCCGCTACTGCTGTATGCGGCGCTGCGCACAATGTGGGCATGATCGGTCGACAGGGAGCCGCGCGCGTAAACAGCCCCGCCGAACACCGCGCCGGTGCCGGACCTGGCAGTGCAGCTGTCCACAGTCACCTGCGTGAGCGAAACGCTGCCGGCCGAATATATGCACGCGCCTTTCACCGGGGCGCCAGCCAGATATTTGTAGCCGTGCTCGACTGTCAGGCCTTTCAAGGTCAGCGAGCCCGTGCCTGTATGCAATATCGCCTGCCCCTTGAAGTTCGCGTCGATGTTCGTACCGGTCGCCGTCGCGTTGTTGACGATCGAAATGTCCTTGACCACGGAGATGATCGCGCCCGTCGTGAGCGTGATCGTGCTGCATGAAAGTCCGCTCAGATCCACCGTATCGCCGGATACCGCCATGCTGACCGCGTTGCGCAAGCTGCCGCCGCCGGAGTCGTTGCAATTCGTCACCAGAAACGTGCTGCCCGACGCGAGCGGCGCGGCGACGGTAGGCGCTGGCGCGACGAGGCTGCCTGCCGCCGCGCCCAGCGCAACCGCCAGGCAAGCTGCCAGCCGCGTCTTGTGCAGGCGGCGGTACATGGTTGTCGCATGACTGATTCGCATCGATCGCTCTCCGGTTCGCTCGCGCACAGCGTTCGCACCGTCGGACTCGCGTTCCCGCGATGCTCTGTCTGTGGAAACGCAACGCACCGGCAATCTCTGCCACGTCGGTCGAGCGCTTGTCAGTTGCATGCTGGCCAGACGCGGAATGGCAGACCGCGTCGTCGGTGCAGTGCGGTTCGTTACTTGTGGCCTATGCAGCGGTGTCTGCGCACTTTTGATCAAGCCGAACGCCAACTGTCGATTGAAAAAGTCGGCGATGCGCAGGCAGGCTATCGCCCTCAGCAATGGCTGCGTCGATTCGCCGCAGCAACTTATCGAGGAACCATGACATGTCTGCCGACACCATAAGCAAGAGAGATCCCGGATTCGCGCCGTGGCTGTCCGCGCGATTGATCCTGCTCGGCACCGCGATTTGCGGCACGCTGGATATCGGCTACGCGATCGTGATGTCGTTGCTGCGCGGCGGCACCGCGCTGAACGTCTTGCATAGCGTGGCGTCGGGCCCGTTCGGCGACGACATCGGCCGGCTCGGCTGGCTCGGCGGGCTGCTCGGCCTGCTAGTGCACTTCTCGATCATGTCGGTGATGGTCGCGGTGTTTTGTGTCGCAGTGGCACGCCTGCCGCGCTTGAATGCGAATCCTTTGCTCGGCGGACTCGCTTACGGCGTCATCAGTTACATCGTCATGTACTGGATCGTGCTCGCGCTGCGCTGGCCGCAGAATTTTCCGCAGACAGATCCCGTCAAGGTGTTTCGCGCACTGCTGCCGCACCTGATTTGTGTCGGCATTCCGCTGGCGTATCTGGTGCGCTGGGCCAGCCGCGCGGAACCCGCTTCAATCGCGGCCGTTGCGGCACGCTAGAAAATCTACCTGCAAAAAAAGGGCGCGGTCCGATGGAACCGCGCCCTGCTGTTTCGATGTGTCGTGCGACTTACGGTGAATCGCAGGTCAGGCCGTTGATCGAAGTGATGCGCGTGAACGTGCGCGTTCCGTTGCCGACCGGAACGCCGCTCGGCAAGCCGACCAGCGCGTTGTAGGTCATGAGCATGTGGCTGCAGTCCGGGAAACTCAGGGTGACCGTTCCCCACTGCGCGGCCGTGCTGCTGCCGCCGTTGCCGGCGAAGCGGCCACCGGTGAAGTAGCCGAGCGGCAGCGAGACGCTGCGCGCACCGACATTGAACGTGGTGCTGTTGAACAACCAGTAGGACGTGCCGCTATCGTCATACGTGTACCACGCGATGACGATGGTACGTTGCGTCGACGAACCGAGCTCGCTCACTTCGACCTGGATGCCCTGCCCGCCCGAGGGGTCCGAATAGTTGCCGGTCTGGTAGCCGCTGATCTGCATCGGCAGGCCGGAGTTGGTGTACTGCGAGCGATCGTAGGCCGGAATGCTGCCGGCGACATTGGAGACACCCGCAATTTCAATATTGACGCTGCTCGAATAGTCGAATATCGCGGCGGCATCGTTCTCGAACACGAAATCGGTTTCGGTAACGATCAGCTGGTTCGAAGGAATATAGGAAACCGCGGTATTTGGTTCCTCGACCAGGCGCACCGGATAGTTCTGGATGCTGCCTTGGCTGAGGAAGATGCCCTCGAAGATCGGGTACGGCGACGTGTTCTGCAGCGAAGTATCGCGGACGGCGTGCCCAAGCAGTGCGGACGAGCCGCCGTTGCAAGGCGAGCGCCAGAACTCGAACGTCACCGCTTCGGTGCCAACCTGCTGAAACGATGAGTTCACGGTCGGCAGCGTCACCCGCGCCTGAAAGATCGGACCCGACGGTTCCGGCAAAGGCAGCGAGAGACAGCTGGCTGGGTACGCCCGATAGGAATTCAGGAACGGTCCCGGCGCGTCGGCAACCGCGAGACCAGGTATCAACGAAACGATCGCCAGCAAGACATAAGCAACAGTGCGCACGGTGTACTCCTTATCACAATCGACCGCCGAACTATAACCCGCCGCGCACGCGCGGGCACTGGCCTCCAGCATGGTCGTGCAACTGCGGTTCAGAAATGGCTGGGCAATGCCCTATTGGCGGACTGGCTGCGCTACTCGCGCCGGCATGTGCCTGGCGCCGTTGCTCACATCGCGCTTCGGTCAGGCGTCGCGTCCGGCGCATGCGCGGACTTGACCGCGGCGTTCCTTGCATCGTTGCGGCGGGTCGCGCCCGCTGTCGTGCCGAAGCGCTGCCGGAACAGGCGGGAGAAGGCGCAGCGGTTTTCGAAACCGCTGGCCAGGGCGACTTCGGAAATCGCCAGCGGACTGCTGCGCAGCAGCCGGCGTGCCCGCCGCAGGCGCTGGTCGACGAGGTAGGCATGCGGCGTCTGCTGGTACGCGGCGCGAAAGGCGCGGATGAAATGCCACGGCGAATAGCTGGCCATGCGCGCCAGTCCATCGGTGTCCATGTCCAGGTGGCAATTGGCCGCGAGATAGTTGCGCACGCGTTGCAGGCGCAGGAATACCTGGCGCCGTTGCGCGTAGGTGCGGCCGGGACAACGTGCTATCGCCGCCGACCAGCGGTTCTGCAAGGTGACGAGGCGGTCCAGCAAGCCATCGATGGCGACATCATCATTGGGGTTCCCATCGAATATGGCGCGGGCAAGCAACAGCGCATGACGCCTGATTTCGCGGTCCGCAACATGCGTCGCCGGCAGCAGCGCGGATTCGGCAACGGGCATTTCCGAGAATCCCTCCAGCGCATCGCGCCACGCGGCGCTGCTGCCGAGCACGGCGATCCACAGCGCATTGCCGCGGCCGCTGGCGTTGATGTTCGCTTCGGCCTCGGTAATGCGCAGCTCGCCGGCCGTCAGCACACCCTCGGCGTGGCTGCCGCCGAATTGCAATCTGCCGCGCAGCGGAATCCAGAGGCCGGCAAGTGGCTCGTCGGATCTGAGCACGCAACCGCGACCGCCGCCGAGGACGACATTCAACAGGTCGGCACTCGCCAGCGGACGGGCCGGCAAGGCGAAGATGCCGCCATGAGGAATGCGGTGACAAAGCATTCGCGCGCGTTCCATGTACTGGCCGTTTGCTGAGCGCGGAATCGCACCGTCGAGCAGGCCGGGACCGCTCACGGCCATGCGCAAAGCCGCTTGCCACCTCGCTGCACTGCAAGAAAAAGTGCAAAGACCTGCATCTATATGCCTCTCTCGTTCGTCACATATGTTTGCACTAGGCCGCAACACTAGGTGCGCGGACGGGCTGGTCCAAAACGCCGATCGGGCGTATCGGCAAACTCGATGGCAGGAAGACAGTGAAAACGAATCTCGAACTCAAACACCTGCGTGTTTTCGTCGCAGTGGTGGAAGCCGGTGGCCACACGCGTGCAGCGGCGACGCTGGGGATCTCGCAATCGACGGTTTCCGAAACCCTCACCGCACTCGAACGCACCGTGGGCGCCGTGCTGTTTCGCAAGACCGCCAAAGGTTCGCTATTGACGCCTTGCGGCGAGGCCCTGCTGCCGTACGCCAGGCGTACGCTGGCGCTGACCAGCGAAATGATGGTCGAACTGGCAAAGGTGTCTTGCAACACGAACGCCAGGCTGGTGGTGGCAGCAGTCGAGTCGGTAAGCGCGTACGTGCTTCCGTCGCGACTGGCGGCATTGCGTGAACGCTGGCCGCGCGCGCGCATGGAAGTGGTGACCGCGGTCTGTTCCGAAATTCGCGACAGCGTCGCCACCGGAAAAAGCGATCTGGGGTTGATACTCGAAGCGGAGGCAGGCCTCGATGACGAATCGATCCTGGCGAAGTCCCGCCTCGTCATTGTCGGTTCGCGAACGCACCCGCTGGCGGGGAAAAAGCCCATGGTGGATGAACTGGCCGAGTGCGATTTCTACCTGAGCGATTCAGCCGGCGAATATCACCAGATCCTGCGGCACTATTTCGAGGCCGCGCAAATTCCATTGCCGCGCGTGCAGGCGCTGGGCAGCATAGAAGGCGTCAAGCGCGGGATTCTCGCCGGTGGAACCGGCCTCGGCCTGTTGCCCGCGCACGCCGTCGAGCGCGAGCTCGTGGACGGCGAACTGACGGAAATCTGCATCAGGCCGGCACTGCGCGGCCTGGTGCTGCGCGCCGTGCGGCGCGCCGAAACGTCTGCCTCGCCATTGGTCGACGATCTGGTTGTGAGCTTGCGACGCGGTACCGTGGTTCCCATCGCATCCAGGGTGCGCAACGCCGCGCCTTGATCAGGCGCGTAGGGTGCGTCTTGGACGCACCGTCGTGCGTCTTGGTATCGGCACTCCAAGATGGATCGTGAGGCGAGTTGAGAGTCAACGCGGTGCGTCCGAGACGCACCCTACATGCACCGCGCTCTTCGACATGTGCGACCGGTGCGGCCGAGACGCACACGAATGTCCAATTTCATCGCCGAACAGCGTTTATAGAATCGAGTGACGCGACTCAAGTGTTCCCCCCGGCTCGTCGTGAGACGTCCCAAAGCCGAGCCCGGCCGGTTAGCCGGGCAATGCGTCGTAGGGTGCGTCTCGGACGCACCGTCGCGCGGTTGGCTTTGGCATCGGCGCTTGCAGATGGATCGTGAAGCGAGTTGAGAGTCCACACGGTGCGTCCGAGACGCACCCTACGCGACGTGGATCGGCAATCGACTCATGAGTTTCGTGGCGCGCATGTCGCGAATTTCCAGCCGTCTACATCAACGCATACAGATTGCCGTCAGTGCTGCCGACATAGATGACGCCATCGGCGATCACCGGCGACGACAGCATGCTGCCCATCCGGTAGATCGCGTCCAGCGCAATCGGCAACTCGTCGTAGAAGTGCTCTGCGGGCTTGGCGCGGAACTTCATCTTGCCATCCGGCTGCAGAAACGTGGCGAGGAATTGCCTGGAAGCGTCGGTCTGGAACACCCATGCCGGCTTGAAGCTGGCCAGGTCGACGGCGGTCAGCTTGCCGTCCCAATTGGCGGCGTACAACAGCTCGCCTGCAATCGCCGGCGAAGCAAAGAAGTACCAGCTGAAAGCAAGTGAGGCGATCGGCTTGCCCGACTTCGCGTCGACCACCCGCAGCAGTGCCGTGTCGCCAGTGGCGTAGTACACCTTGCCGTTGCGCACCGCCGGCGAGGCGATCACCCAGGCGTCGTCGTTGCCGATCGACCATTTCTTTTCGCCGCTGCGCGCGTCCAGCGCGTACAGATTGTTGTCGCGACAGCCGAAATACACCGTGCCATCGACGACGGCGGGCGAGCCCTGGATGCCGGTCTGATTGTGGATGTCGTTGTCGTCACCGGTCTTGAAGCGCCAACGCTGCCTGCCGCTGGCTGCGTCGAGCGCATAGAAGTAACTGTCCCAGCTGCCGACGAAGATAGTGCCATCGGCATACGCGGGCGACGAGTGCACGACATTGCCGGTGGGAAATTTCCATTTCAACGCGCCGCTGCGCGCATCGAGCGAATACACGTTGCCGTCGCCGCTACCGAAGAACACCGCGCCGTTTGCCAGCACCGGCGAAGAAAGATACACGTCGAACGGATCCGGCATCGCTTCCGCGGCCGGCAGGTAGCCGTGCAGATGCGTGCCGGCAAAGCGCCGCTCGCCGGCCGTCTGGAATTTCCACTTGAGCGCGCCGGATGTCGCATCGAGCGCGTAGAAATTTCCGTCGTAGCTGCCGAAGTACACGGCATCGCCGGCGACGGCCGGCGACGAGGTGATCCGGGCGTCGCTGTGGAATTTCCACTTTTCCGCGCCACTGCCGACATCGATCGCATACAGGAAACCATCGGTGCTGCCGACATACGCGGTGCCGCCGGCAACGGCCGGCGACGAAATCACGCGTCCGCCGGTATGGAACTGCCATTTGACCTTGCCGAACCTCGCCACGCCGGCGCCGGCATAGACGCCGCTGTGCGCGGGATCGCCGCGGAACATGGCGCTGTCCGCGGCAGCGGCTGTGCCGGCTGCCAGGAAAACGAAACTGCAGACGATGCCGCCTGCGCCAGGTCGCACGCGCGTTGCACCCATGTGGCGTTCCTCACGTCCGGCATGCTGCCGACCGGCAAGATGCTAGCAACGCACCCAACCGTGGCGATATGTCGCAATCGCATGCGTTCTGGTACTTTTCGAAGCATGCCGACGCGACGCCAACCTCCGCCAGAAAAGCAACGCAACGCGGTCCGGCAAGTGGATTTCCACAAGACCAAGTACGGGCGCGAATTGCTGGTCGACACGGCATGGCTGCACGAGATGCCGACCTTCCTGATCGACGAAGCGCATTGCCTGCGCTTTCATGAAATCCTGCTGGTGACGCGCGGCAGCGGCACGCTCTGGCTGGATGGATTGCGTTCCACCGTGCGGCCCGGCGCCGTGCTGTTCACCCGTCCCGGCGAAGTGCGCAGCTGGAAGGTTCGCGATCTGGATGGAATCTGCCTGTGCTTCCCTGCCCTGTTCGTCGAGGAATTCTTTCAGGATCCGCTGTTCCTCGATCGGCTGCCGTATTTTCGCGGTGGCGCCGGCCCTGCCGCGTTGCCGCTCAAGCCCGCCGCCAGCGCGCGGCTGCGCAGAAAACTGCTGGCGATGCGCCGCGAACTGAAGAGCCTTCGGCGCGACACCGTGCCGGTGTTGCGCGCGCAGTTGCATGAACTGCTGGTGCTGATCGCGCGCGAGCACGCGCGGTTGCATCGACACGACACGCAACCCGTGCCGCACCGGCTGACGACGAAGTACCGTGCGTTGGTCGAGCGCGACGCATTCCGCCGCCATCAGGTCAGCGACTATGCGCGCCAACTCGGTGTCAGCGCCGCGCATCTCAACGTGTTGTGCAAGCGGCATCTCGGCACGCCGGCGAAAAAGGTGATCCACGATCGCCTTGCCGCGCATGCACGGCGCATGCTGCTGTACACACCCGACAGTGCCCAGAGGATTTCGCAGCTGCTGGGTTTCGAAGACCCGAGTTACTTCACGCGCTTCTTCCGGCGCGTCAACGGCTGCCCGCCCGGACAGTTTCGACGGCGCGGCACGGCGTAGGCGGCCGGTTCACTGCGGGCCTGGCGGCACGCCCCACGGCCGATACGAACGCTGCGCGGCAAACACGACCAGCCCCTGTGCCAGGTATTCACTGTAGGTGAACAGCAGCCGGCCGTTCACGGCCGCCAGCACATTGGCGACAGCTTCCGGCGGCAACAGATGAAACGTGCGTCCGAGCACGGTCGTGCACAATATCGGACTGGTCAGGCTGTGGTACATGCGACACGATACCGGCCGATGCACGTAGATGCTGCACTTGTTGGCAACCAGCAGCGGACACGGCTTGGCCAGCGCCGACAGGTGCTGCAGCGTGTTGATCACGGCGAGATCCTCGCGGCCGGGCGCCTTCTCGAGGTAACCGGCGTACATCGTCTGGAATTCCTGCGCGTTCGCCAGCAGTGCACGATGAATGTCGGCATAGTCGCTGCGCGGGCGCAGCTGCCGGTACAGATTGATGATCTCGAATGTATAGGTGCTGTAGACGTGCTGATGACAGCAGCGGCCGCAGGCGACCTTGCACATGATCTTCAGCTCGCTCGCTGCGATGTTGTGCGCGATGTACTCGTCGTAGCTCGTATAGAGCTTCTCGAGCGCGGCGAAAAACGAATCAGGCAGCCAGCCCGTGCTGGCGAAGTCGTCGATTTCCGCGGTCGCAGCCATCGAATTGGCGCATTCGAGCATGCGCGCGCCAAGCCGCTGCGATTCGACGTCGCGCAAGGAAGGAATCGAAACCGCTTCGACCGCGGCTTTGCTGTCGTGCATTGGTCCGGCGCTGTTCCGTGAATATTTGCAGCGCGAATGTTCTTACCGGATGCGCATTCGAATCGTGTGCCCAAAGTCACGGCGCCGCCTCATCCGGCCAATTTTCAGGCCTTGACATACTACCATATTTCCGGAATTATAGAATTATGAATACGACCAAGGCGCTTGCCGCATTGACCGCGTTGAGCCACGAGTCCCGGCTCGCTGCCTTCCGCCAGCTGGTGCAGATCGGACCGGACGGCATGGCTGTCGGTGCGTTGCGCGAGCGGCTGGGTCTTCCCGCCGCGACACTTACCGCGCACCTTAACGTGCTGCGCGCCGCGGGATTGGTCCAGGACGAGCGCGAAGGACGCGTCATCCGCATCCGCGCAAGCTACGACCAGATCAACGGCCTGATCGATTTCCTGATGCAGAACTGCTGCAGCGGCGTTGCCTGCGGCCCTGCATGTCCTCCGCCAAAAAAAGGAAAGACAAAATGAATCGCTTCCACGTGCACCTGAATGTTGCCGACCTGTCGGGCAGCATCCGTTTCTACTCGCAGCTGTTCGCCAGCGCACCCAGCGTGGTAAAGCACGACTACGCCAAGTGGATGCTGGAAGATCCGCGCATCAACTTTGCGATATCGACGACCGGCCGCGCCGTTGGCATCGATCATCTGGGCATCCAGGTCGACTCGAACGAGGAATTGTCCACGCTCGGACAGCGCCTGGACGCTGCCGGCGGCGCCGTGCAACCGGAGGCTGCCGCGGTTTGCTGCTACGCGCAGTCGGACAAGATCTGGACCGAGGATCCGCAAGGCACGCGCTGGGAAACGTTCCATACATTCGGCGAAGCGACTTCCTACTATTCGAAGGATGCCGCGTGCGGCAGCAACGAACAAGCTTGCGCAGCCAGTCCGGCACCTGTCGCGGATGCCGCGAGCGGTAGCTGCTGTGGTCCTTCCGCTTCGTCGTGCTGCTGAAGCGCGTGCCATGCAGATTCGCGCAGCCCATGCCGAGGAGTTCGCAGCGATTCACGCTTTGCTCGAACTCGCCGGATTGCCGACCGGAGATCTGACGACTTCCAACATCGAATGGCTGGTCGCGCTCAACGAAGGCAAGCTTCGAGGTGTCGTCGGGCTGGAGGCATTCGGCAGCACCGGTCTGCTGCGCTCATTGGCCGTGCAACCCTCCGCACGCGGCTGCGGAATCGCTTCGGCGCTGGTGGCGGAACTGGAATTGCGCTCACGCGAGCGCGGCGTGCGGCAATTGCTGCTGCTGACGCAAACCGCGGAAAAATTCTTTCGCGATCGAGGCTACACGCTTGCCGATCGCGCGGCTGCGCCAGCCGATGTGCGCGACAGCGCGGAGTTCCGCTCGTTGTGCCCCGCTTCGGCAGTCTGCATGACGAAGCAGCCCGAGGCAGCCAAGCGCGTGCTGTTCGTCTGCGTGGAAAATTCCAATCGCAGCCAGATGGCCGAAGCGTTCGCGCATCTGCACGGCATGGGCAAGGTGTTTGCCGCGAGCGCCGGATCGAAACCATCGGGAACGATCAACCCGAAAGCCATGCGTTTCATGGGCGAACTCGGCTACGACATGTACGAGCATCGCTCCAAGTCCCTGGACGAAATCCGCGGCGACTTCGACGTGGTGGTCGGCATGGGTTGCGGCGACAGCTGCCCGTGGATTCCGGCAAAGCGACGCGTCGACTGGGACTTGCCCGATCCGAAGTCGATGACCGACGACGCCTATCGCGAAGTACGCGACGAAATTTCGCGGCGCGTCGCGCAGTTGCTGCAATCGCTGTGAACGAATTCGCGCGCAAGCTGCTGGCGGAATTCATCGGCACCGCGCTGCTGCTCGCGACGGTGGTCGGATCCGGCATCATGGGCGTGGCGCTCGCCGGCGGCAACGACGGCATCGCGCTGCTCGCCAACGCCGCGGCGACGGCAGGCATGCTGTACGTGCTGATCGTCATCTTCGGGCCGATCTCCGGCGCGCATTTCAATCCCGCCGTGACGCTCGCAATGCGCTTGCGTGGCAACGTCGACAGCAAGACGGCAAGCGCATTCATCACGGTGCAGACGGTGGCTGCCGTGGCGGGCGTCGTGCTGGCGCACGCGATGTTCGCATTGCCGTTGATCCAGCCTGGCACGCATCCGCGATCCGGCGTCGCGCAGTGGATCAGCGAAGGCGTGGCGACGTTTGGCCTGTTGCTGACGATCATGCTCGGTGCGCGCCATCGCGCGAGCGCGCTGCCGGCGCTGGTGGCAAGCTATATCTTCGCTGCGTACTGGTTTACCGCCAGCACATCGTTCGCCAACCCGGCGGTGACGATCGCGCGCGCTCTGACGCAGACGTTCGCGGGAATTCGCCCAGCCGACGTCGGTGGCTTCGTGATCGCGCAGTTGCTCGGCACGCTGCTCGCAATGCTGACCGCGGCATTGCTGCGCGAGGACGCACACCCGGCACAAGAATCGGCGGCGAATGAACCGCGCGCGTGAAACCCGCCGCGATGCGATCAATCGCGAGATCGCAGGCCGCCGCTGCTAACCAACACCCGCCTGGCGAGTTTCGTCGGCGTGCAGCAAGCCCGGTTTCATCGTGGCGGCTTCGGGGAACCCGCAATTGATCAGCCACTGCACCGCCGGCGCGGTGCTCGTGAACAGCGAATGGCGCAATCCTTCGGACATGTAGACGCGCCGGTAACGCGCCCGCGCAACGAAGGTTTCGATGAGATCGCCGAGCACGGTCGCCTGCACCACGCAGCCGCGAGCAACGCGCTCGCGCACGTTCAGCCGCAGCACTTCTTCGGCTTCGGGACTGAGGATGGCTTGGTCGTACGAAACGGCGAGGATCGCGAACGGTGCACCGATCTGTTGCATGCACTGCTGCAGCTGACGCGCGTATTCGGTGGTGCACTCGACATTCCACGGCCCGCGTGCGTCGATGCGGATCACGCGTTGCTGCGCCTGGATGCAGAATTTTCCGTGCGACGCGAATTCCATATCGGATCCATCCGCGATGCCTGCATCGAATCTGGCACCAAAACGCCGGGCTGTCAGCCTGTCATGCTTGACAGGTAAGGCATGCGGTCCGCACTCTGCGCGCATGCGCGCACTCATCTTCGACCTCGACGGCACCCTCATCGATACCGTGTATGCGCATGTGTTCGCCTGGCAGCGCGCACTCGATGAGATCGGCATGGCGATCGACGGCTGGCGCATTCATCGGCGCATCGGCATGAGCGGCGGTTTGTTCACGCGCGCGGTCGCCCGCGAGATCGGACGCGAACTCAGCGATGAAGAGGCGAAGAAGGCGCAGCAGCGGCACGGCGAATTGTTCCGCCAGTTCCTACCGGAACGGCGGCCGTTGCCCGGCGCGGTCGAACTGCTCGCGTTCCTGCGCGCGAACAAGGTTCTGTACGGAATCGCCACTTCAGGCAGAAGACCCGAAATCGACGCGTCGCTGCAAGCGCTCGCCGTCGGCGCCGACGTGGTCGTGGTCGAGCGTGGCGATGTAGCGCGCGCAAAACCCGAGCCCGATCTGTTTCTTGCCTGCCAGCAGCGCATGGGCGTGGCTGCCGACGAGTGCTACGTGATCGGCGACGCCGTGTGGGATCTGCTCGCTGCGCGGCGCGCCGGCATGCTCAGCATCGGTTTGCTCAGCGGCGGTTACGGTGAAGACGAACTGGGCCGTGCCGGCGCATTCCGCGTCTATCGCGACGCGGCCGAACTGCTGCGTTCGCTCGACGAGCTGGGCGTGTTGCCGTAGCGGTTTGCCTCTTACTTCCGCGGCGCGGGCGGTGCGACCATCGCATCGCTCGCACTCGAATCAGACGGACCGAGACTAGTCGCCGGTGTATCGCGGCCTAGCGCGTTGGCACGGGTTGGAGCAGCACCGCCTTCGCTGTCTGCTGCGCCGCTCGATGGCGCCGCGACGGACAAAGTGCGTGCGACGCTGGTTGGCTCGCCACGCGTTGCCGAGACGGAAGCGCCTGTCGCGATCGGCTGCTGCTCCGTGCGCAGCGACGCGGCAACGGAGCCCACGACGCTGTTCGCAGCGGCTGCAGTGCGCGCCTGCTGGCGGCTCTGCCGGCCAAGCAGGATTTCCAGTGTGCCGGGCGCCTGCCTTGTCGAAGCGGGCGGCTCGGCCGCTGCGCCACCGCCATCTTGCGCCACCGCCGGCAGATACGCGGCGGCGCTCGCGCCAACAAGCGCGACCTTCAGCATGAAACGCGCAGCGTTCATTTGTTGATCACCAGCGCGGACAGCTCGCCCTGAATGATCGTGCCGTCTCCTGAACTGACCAGCGCGCCACCGCTGGCCATGAACGAGCCGGCGAGCCGCGCCTGCACCTTGATCGTATGCGCGCCCGGTGCGAGGTTGAGAACCTGGCTCATGCTCCAGTATGCAGTGGGACCCTGCCAAACCGCCGCGTTGTCGAAACAGCTCAGGCGCTGAAATCCGCCATGCGCGGGAAATG
>Ga0105238_10002804_pt1 | contig 17388 bp, 17 predicted proteins | sample KBSC34metaG_FD_81526 | JGI IMG/M metagenome (GOLD analysis project Ga0105238, IMG submission 81526) | Corn rhizosphere microbial communities from Kellogg Biological Station, Michigan, USA - KBS C3-4 metaG | ecosystem: Host-associated > Plants > Roots > Rhizosphere > Soil | place: Michigan, USA... | reverse complement strand
GGGGGTAACGGCGTGGAACGCATTGGCACCGCTCGGCCGCCAGAAATTGACCTCGTCGGGCGGCCCGGCGGCGAGGAGGTCAAACCAGTGGCGATCGGTAATAGCGACGAACATCGTGACCATGTCAAACAGCCCTGCGCCAGAACGACCACCATTGCGGATCATGCTCGTACCAGGAAATCAGGAACTCGGCCTTCGAGCGAACCTCTTCGTCCTGGTGCTCGTCGTCGCGCAGTTTACGTAACAGGTCCTGGCTGTCCCGCCGACCGCCGAGCAAGGGGAGGAACGCATAACCAAGGCCTCCCCGATCGAAACCCTCTGCTTCGGGTAGCATGAGAAGCAGTTTCGCTATTTCATCATACCCGTAGGCAAGCGTCGCCTCGCGGACAGGCTGGCGCACATCTTCGGAAATCTGGCCTGTATAGTCGCCAATATCACAGTGCCCGAGCAACCTGGCGAACGCGAGGGGCACGTCTATGGACAGCGCGTCGACCGAGCGGCGGCGGAACGCCTCAAGAAGGCAGGTCCAGGTCGCTGATTCTTCCTTGTGGCGTGCAAGCAAGGTGCGAACGCCCATATCGTGCGTCCCCGGGTCCGTCTCGGTTGCCCAGGCCAGCGCTGTCGCGATCGGTACGGTCGGTGCCGAACCAAGCAGCGTCGGCACAACAACCGTAGGGAAGTGAACCGGATCGAAGCGGTTCCACGAATCCTTGCTGAAAACGATCGTGGCCCCGTCCGACATTCGTTGCTGCCTGCGCTCGCGGCTGTCGGCTTGCAAATCAACCCAATGCGCCGTGTCTTGATCGGGATCGTAGACGACGCCCAGCGTTATGAGATCGTGGCGAGCCCAGAAATCGATATGCCCGGCCGTCGCTGGAAGCTGGCATGCGCCCTTTTTGTTGTAGCTCCTGCCAGACTTGACCTGCAGCGCGACTTCGCGCGGTTGCACTTCTCCATCGACGACAATCACAATCGTGGCATCGTGACCGAAGTCATGCTGAAGGTTGACCTCCTTGAAGAGGCATCCGTCGCTCTCGACGACCGTGCGAACGTAGTTGATTCCGGCGCGTTCGGTGACGAGGTTGCCTCTTGTACGCAATTGTTCAGATCCCCTCGTCTGCGCCTCGTCGCGCTGGATGTTTCATCCTCCTCCCGAGAGTTCAGTGCAAGCTTCGCGGCACGGATTTCGCAAAAGTGCAAGTTGGATGTTGCGTTCTGTCGAGGGGTGAGGTCAGGAAATTTCTGGTCCGGTCCGGCCGCGCGCGAACCGCCAGTTGATCCCATCGGAGCGCATAACCCCTGCGACCTGTTGACCGACCCGCTTCGACAGAACATCGCGCCACGGCACCAGCGTGAACTCGTGACTCATTTCGACCAACCCGTACGGCCCGCTCGTGAGATCGACGCGACGGGTCAACCTGCCCTCGATCGCCTGGCCCGGCCTCGTTTCCACAAACTGCATACCCCGCTCGTCCGACAACTGGCCTCCGACGCGCAGCAGCTCACGCCGTCGAAGAACACCAAGTGTGTTCGTTCGCAGCCGAACGCGGTCCTCCCCGCCATCGGCAAGGTCTTGCTCGACCAGCCATTGCCGTCGAGCTGTCAGCGCCCCGCGCACGTCGCGTCCGAACCCGGCATCGCGGATCGGCAGCGGCGCCTCGGATGCCAGTTCGCGATCGAGCCATGTCATCGCGTCGGCGTAACGAAGCTGGTCGAGCGGCACCGCCGATAGCGTCTCCACTTCGACCGGCTGGTCCCGATGACGGCGCGCCTCATAGGCCGCCGCACGATCGACAAGATCCGGAGGGATCGTCCAGGTCCCATCGGGTTCGCGCTCGACACCTGCGCCTGCACGCCGCATCGCCTCAAGCCGCTGGACGTGCGCCTCGGCGAACGCTTGGGTCGCAGATGGATCGTGCCGCAGATGCAGATCGACCGAATAGCGTCCAGAGTTGGCAGCGGCGACCTCCGCCACCACCCGGTCGGCATCGCGGATGGTGAGCGTACGCGCGATCACGCGGATGATGGTGCCCTCAGGGATCGGGTCGACCGCGTCGCCCTTGCCGATGTCGACATAATGGGCGTGCCCATCGACGCCGTCGATCAGCAGGTAGTGGCGGTCATTGTGCTCGTCGGCGAGCCCGCGCATGATGACCCGTCCGATGACCGATTCCGGATCGGGTTCGCCAGCACCGAACAGGCTGCGTCCGATCCATGGGCGCTCGAGCTTCCGCGCCGTCAATTCGCGCTGCATCGTGCGGATGATGTCACCGCGCTCGCCGATCCGACGAAGCCTCTCTTCGAGATTGTCGGCAAGTTGCCAATTCCCGCCGCCGACATTCTCGGCGAGACCCATACTCGCAAGCTTCTGCAGGCGACCGGCTCGTAGCGACTGCTGGAATGGATCGTGATCGGCCGAACTGACGACGCGATCCTCGTCCATCGACCGGACCAGCCGGCGATCGATCGTGGTAAGCCGTTCCTCGCCGATATCGTGACGCAGCCGCGCCTCGATTTCCTGGTCGGTGCGCGGCCCGAGATCGAGCGTCACCAGCTCCGCCGCGCGTTCGCGAATGCCATGCGAAATATACTCGCGTGCGATGATCAGATTCTGGCCACGATCATCGACGCCGCGCAGCATGATGTGGCTATGCGGGTGGGCGGTATTGAAATGGTCGACCGCAACCCAGTCGAGCTTGGTCCCAAGATCGGCTTCCATCTGCGTCATCAACCGGCGGATGTAAGGCTTGAGGTCGGGATATTCCGCGCCATCCTCGGCCGAGACGATGAAACGGAACTGGTGACGGTCCCCGTCGCAGCGCTGAAGGAACGCCTTGCCGTCGGCCGTGTCACGCTCGGCGGAATAGAGCTGGCCTGGCGCGCCCTCGCGGGTAACGCCGTCACGCTGGATGTAGCGCAGATGCGCGCGCGCAGCCTGCAGCCCTTTCGCGCCGAGCCGGACCAGCCGGGTCTTGACCATCGTGCGCCGCGCGCGGAACGCGGCCAACCGATCGCGGCCGGAGAGCAGCCGGCCGATGCTCGCGCCGCGACCGATGCGACTGCCGTCGAACCGGCGATTGCGGATCGCCCCTTTCTCCGCCGAACGCGCCGCCGCCGCGACCACGGTTGCAACATAGCGGCGCGCGCGTTTGCCGCCACCGAGGCTGCGTTGCTTGCCGAGCCGGGGGGTGAAATCGTCATCTTCGCTCATGACGCACGACCAGGATCGGGAGTCTCGTAACTTCGGGCGATAAATGGCGGATTTCCGCCATTCTGCCCGGGCGTATCTCTCGGCGCGCGAACCATGTCTCGCGAAAAAACGATGTGCAGACAATCACATAGCAATGTCCACGGGACATTGCCTTTCTCTTGCATTCCCTTTTTCCCTTCACCTCCCCCTCCCCGGCTCAAAAAGAAAGCCGGGACGCGACGCCTGTTCGGCGCCGCATCCCGGCCTGACCAAGGTTGGTATTTAGGCATCCGCGAATGCCCTGAACGCGTCCCCGCGCCGCCCGAACCCGCGCTTTCCCATCATCCCATGTGCGTTGCCATCGCCATCGACGATCATCACTGCAACGAACCAGCGCCCGTCCAGCCGCCCAACAACCCGCACCCGATCAAGCTCGATTTCATCGTCGAAATCGCCTGCGTAACTGCCGATCCAGCGTTCCTTAACCCTCGCTTCCCAGTGAAAATCGACATCCTCAGCCTCCAGAAACCGATGCGCCAGAGCTTCGCCCGCGCCGTGTCCGAATTCGAGTTCGAGCCCCGCGATCAGCGCCGTCATCACGCGCTCCGATGCGGTCGAGATGGGTTGAAAATGGGTCATGATAAGCTCCTTCGCTGTCGTCCTCGCGATTGAGAACAACAGTCGAAAGACGGGCGGCGGTGTGGCTGTCAGGGCCGCCGGAGCGATAGCGGAGGCGCCGCGAAGCGGACGTGGGGGGAACCGATTTGCGCAGCAAATTGGGGGGCACCCGCGGGCCTTGATAGCCGCGCCGCCGCCCGTCATGCTCGGTCTATCGAGACGAGCCCCTCCCCCGCTTGCCATCATGGCGACACCTTGCGGATCGCGAACAATATGGTCGCCGAAGCCTGTGGCGGATCGGACACTGTCGCTGCCGCCGGCTCGCGCTGCACCGCAAATAAGGAGGGTGGCAGAGGTGATGGACCGTCCGCCCGGGCCGGAACAGCCGGCCCAGCACCAACCGTGCCGATATAAGCCACCGTCTCCCGTGGCAGCGACGCGGTGCCAGCGAGCCACGCCGCATAACGCCCCGGTCCGGCGTTATAGGCAGCGAAACAGCCCGGATAGCCGAACCGGTCGTACATCAGATGCAAGTAATAAGTGCCCGCCAGGATGTTGTCGCGCGGGTCGTCCGGGTTATCGCCGAGTCCCAATGCCGCGCGCATCGATGCCCATGTCGCGGGCATCAATTGCATCAAGCCAATCGCTCCCTTGGAACTCCGGATCGAGCGCCCCGCAAGTTCGGTGCGCCCGCCACTTTCCGCGCGCACGATGCGCTCGATCCAGGCGGCGGGAATACCGAAACGGATCGAGGCGTCATCGATATCGAACCGCCAGCGCGCGACCTCATCGGCGCGCGCTGGCGTCGCCGCGACCAGTGCCAGAGCGGCCGCGAGACGGATCAGCGCCGCCACAGCAGCACCGCGCGGCCAATCACCTCATCACCCTCGGTGACACCGACATAGCGACCGTCGAACGAGTCCGGCGCCTCCATCAGCAGGAGGAGTTCGCGGCCACGCAGATGCACGCACCCACCCCACCAGGGCAGCGTCCGGCCATGCGGATCGGCGGTCTGCCGTGTCGCAACCGGCCGGCCATCGACCAGGATCGTGAGGCCATCGGCACAGACCTGGCTGCCCGCGACGGCCGCCACTCGTTTCACCAGCGGCACGTTTGCAGGAAGGTAATGACGTTCAGCAGCAAGGGCGCGGAAGCGCCCGGGCAGGCGCGCGACGACCATGTCGCCCGCCTTGACGGAGCCACCGGGATACACCCGGTACAGGCCGATCGGTGCGCTGGCGCTTGCGTTCCAGACCAGCCGCGGGGCCGGCGGCCAAGCGGTGGTCAGCCCCAACGCGACGCTACCGATGGCGAGGCCCGCGACCAGCCGACGGGCGCGGCGGTGCCGGCGCAGGCGGCGCATTTGCTCGCCCCAGGCGAGCAGCGGCGCGTCGCTGGTCGAGCTCCGACGCACGGTCATCGCCCGATCTCCCGCGCGCTGTGCTCGCGGCTCCACAGGTCGAGATCATCGATATGATATTGGACGAAGCGGCTGTGGCGACGGAAGACGGGGCCTTCCCCACGCACGCGCAGGCGCTTCAACAGGCGGCTGGAGATCTTGAGATAGGCTGCCGCCTGATCGGTATTGAGGAAGGGCGAGCCGCGTTTTGCGCGCTGCGCCCGTTCGATATCGTCGGGATTGTCCATGGGAGGTCCGCTCCGCACCGGAAGCGGCCCCATGCCGCTTCTTGCGGCACTCCATCTGTCGCAGCCGGCACTCCTCGGGGAGGGTCGAAAAAACCTATAGGCGAAATCGCCCCCCCTCGCGTCGGCCGACGCGCCCGAGGAGTTTCAGGTCGATGGATCAGGCGCTAGCGCCGTACCGGTGGTAATCCTCCTCCAGCGCGTGCGCGCCGGGCTGTCCGGTAACAACGCCCCAGGCGGCTCCGATCTTCTTGCGCAACACGCGCGGGAACCAACGGCCATCCCTGCTGTGAAAGGACAAGAAGGAGTTGGGCGTGCGCCCGAGGTCGAACGGGGACGCAATCGGCGTTTCGACGAGAAAGATGCCGTTGATCGCACTACACCGGCCGCCCCGCATCGCGTCCTTGATCAGCCAAACCAGCGAATGCCGATCGGTTCCCGATGGCGGGGTTACCAGCACCAACAGTCCAAAAGCATTCGCTCGTCCCAACGCGGCCTTGCTCGACTTGATCTGGCGATTGGCCTTGGCGGCTTCGCGCTGGACCCGCTTGCCGACGATACGCAGGGCTTTGACCGCGATATTCTCGGGCAAATCATGCAGACCGATTTTGGTCTGCCCGAAGATGATCGGCGCGCCTTCGTTGACGTTCTCGGCGAACATTTGCCCGAGCGCATCCCAGATTTTCGGATCGTTGGCCCGGTCCGTGGCCAGGGTCTTGACTTCGACAACGACGTCGTACCGCCCAAACAACACATCGGCCCGCTCGCCAACATAGCCAGGCGGCAGCACCGATTCCATCTCGGCGCCGCCCGCTGCACACAGCACGCGAATCAAGAGCTCATGCTGATCCATCGCAGCAAGCTTAGTGTGGCCGGTGCTCAAAGAGGGGCCGCCTCGGGCGACATCGTCCATCGAGCAAGCGAACGAAACGTCACCACGTTCTTGCCGATCGCATCAAGATTGGCCTCGATAAATGCTTGCGCGTCAGGCCGGCTGGAGGCCCAGATTCGGTCGGTCGAGGATGCAAGAGTTGCTCGATTGACCCGCTCGATCAACTCAGCAGGCGCCATCTGCGTGAGGAACTGCTCGGTCTGCGCGGAGCGTGTTCCGAAGAATACACGATTGGGCGCGATCGGAAGCATGATCGAAAAATCGGCATCTTTGAGGCCGCCTTCGGAATGGATCGGCAAATCCGACAACAGCAATTTGGGCGCGTCAGGCTCGAATTCGCGGAACCACCATTTGACGCCACCAAAGGCTTCCATCACCTCGGGATGCGCGATCATGCGCGGCAACCAAGAGGTCAAACTGGTGGAGCCGAGGGCGCCCGGGAAATGCCGATCGAGCCATTGCTGGGTCGTCGGCAACCCTTTGGGCAAGGTGGCCTTGTCCTGTTCTGCGAGCGTGTGCCTGAGCAATTTCGCACCTTCCGTTCGCAGAAAATCGAGCGCGTCGGGCTGCCGCACCCGCAGCGAACTTAGGAAGAAGGTCCAGGCGATATGCTCATCGACGGTGATTGCTTCATGGCGTTCGAGCTTCTCGAGAACCTTGGCGGCATCGTTATCGATCGGCCCAAAGAGCTTCTTCTCGATATGATCCTCGGAAAAACCGAGCGCATTCGCCACGATCGCGTAGAGCCCGATCTCGAAGCCCGTATATTCTGGCGCAAGCTCGCTGCACACGAGCCGGCCATTGCGGATCGCGAAGACCTGGAGCTTTCCAGCCTCGTTGGCCCACCGGCGGAGCAGAAACTGAGGGACATAGTGGTGCTTCACACGGCCAGGATGCCGCGCGATTTCTGGTGCAGCAAGCAGCCAATCGCCTGACAGCGACGCTTGAGGAAATTGCCCGCGAAGTGACGGCGTCGATCCCCGCGCCGAACAGCCCCAGCGCCTATGCCAATCGCTTCTGGCCGGTCCGTCGCTTGCCCCCGCCTGCATGCGGCTTGCGCGCTTTTGCGCCGCTGGGTTGGGCCTGGGTCGTCTGGAGCAATGCGTGATTCGGCTCGAACCGACCGAGTATGAGCGGGAGCTTGCTGTTGTCGAAATCCCAGTCGGCGAGCGGTGCGAACCATTCGGGCGCGGACTGCCCGAGTAGCTGGACAATGCGATCACCTTCGACCGTCTGGTCGGCATAGAAGCTGCTGAAGATGCGGCTAGCCCACCCGATCCCCTCAAAGGCCTGCCCGGTCGCCTCTTCAGGTTCGGCAACATATTGGACACCGGCGAAGCCGTGCTCGTCGGTCATCGCGAACGGCCCTCCCAACGGCCATTCGCCATAGGAAATGAGCACTTCGGCGAGCTTGCGGTCGCGTAGGTCCACGAGTTCGTGTTCCCCGCTGAACAGACGGACCGACCCGATGATAAAGCTCGCGATGCTGTCGGCGCCAACGCCGTGCGGGCGATCCTTCGCCGCGCCAAGCACGATGCGTAACGGTGGCCGAGTCATGATGCTCACCTCGCCCAGCCGGCTGAACTTGTTGGCGATCACCCCCTGTTGCATGGAGATGCGCAACGACCCGTTGGGCTGCCGAAAATGTTCAGGTGCGATCACCGTCCAGAGGCTCCAGCGCGACCAGTAGATCGCGAGCCGAAGCGGAACCCCCATCATATCGGCATAGGCCTGCAACGAGCCGAGATAAGCGGCCGACATGGTGGTGTGCTGCTTGAACGGATCTTTGCGACGGACATTCTTGACCTCGATCAGCCATTGCGCGCCGTCGTCGAGGACGACGCGGAAATCAGGTGCGCGGAGTGTCCCCGTCGCGTGAATCCGGCCGTTGTCCTCAGCTTTGAGCAAGCGGAAATTGCCCAGACTGAGCACGGTCGCTTCGAACAGTCGCTCGGTGCGCGAGCCGTGAAGTAGTGCTGTATCCGTCAGCGCACGTTTGAGGCGACGTACAGCATCGGCCGTGAACGTCTCGACCAACGCGGGATGATCGAGTGCCATACCCTGGTCGCGCGCAAAAGCCGCGAGGAGCGCGAGCAGGTCGAACGGCTTCGGCTCTTTTTGCGGCCCGGTGTCGCCGTCACTCACCCGCGGTCACGGTGCCGCGAGCCGCTTTTCGGCGATGGCCTTCACCTCCGCCTGGAGCAACTCGACGCGCTCGACGATCCAGTCGAGTTCCTCGCGGCTGATCTTATAGTGCGGCGAATAGCGGGCGTTGACATAGGCCTGTTGCAACAGTTCGAAGCAGCGACGGGCGAATTTGGTGTCGCGCGGCCAGACCGGGATCAGATCGCGCGCAACGTCCTCGGCCTGCTCGCGCAAGAAATTGAGCTTGTGCGACTTGGGGCTGTAGAGCGTCAGAACCAGCAGCACGGTATGGTAGGAGTGCTCGGAAGCCTGATGCAGTAGGAAAGCCGCTTGGTTGTTCATGCCCTCCGAAACTGCGAATTTTGCGGTCTTCAGGAAGTCGCTGGCGCTCGAAAACCACTGGTCGAAATGCGCTTGCGCTTCCTCTCGCGCGACCACGGGATCGAGCGGCTTGGGCGTATCGAACGGGTGGTTGTCGAGCTGATAGAGGGCGACCCCGTCGCGCACGATGTCGACGAAGAAGGGCCGCCCGCGAGCGAGCTGGTCGTTTACATCGTGCATGCTGTGGACGATGAAATTGACCGGCGCAGACAGCCGCTTCGCGATCGAATATTCGCGCAACAGATGGTCGGCAGCCTTCGCCCAATAGTCGAGCGTGTCGGTCAGCCGCTCGTCGTTCACCACCACGAGGAGGTCATAGTCCGAGAAATAACCGCCGATCGGATCGGCGACCCAGTCGCCGCGCGCGTATGAGCCGTAGAGGACCACCTTGAGAATCCGGCCCTGCTTCTTCCATTTCTGGGTCGAGAGGCCGACCGCATCCTCGAACTCGGCGAACAGGATCTCGACGACACGTTCGAGATCGCGGCGCTTGCGATCGGGCAAATGGCTGAGATCGGTCTTCATCGTATTGGAATCCTAGCTGGCTTATCGCTTACGAAGCAATGGCATCGACCCCGCGCCCGAAAGCGCGGGGTCGCGCGGGGCTCAGTCGGCCGGGTTCCAGATGATGGCGAAGGTGTCGTCATCGTCCTGGCCGGCTGCACGACCGAGATTGGCGTAGAGCCGGCGCGGGCCGAATTCGGGCGCGGCGAAGCTCAGCGACACATAGTCGTTGCCAGAGGTTTCGCTGCGCCGGAGCCAGCCGGCGCCGACCTCGACACCGCCCGAGGTGACGCGATAGTCGGGCTGGCTGTCGCCGGACTTGCGACCGTTGGGCACGATCAGGATTTCGGCCCGGATCGAGAGGGTCTTGAGCTCGCCCTTGAAGGCGTTGCCGTCGCGCGTGACATAACCGATGGCGGCCATGGTACTTCTCCTTCAGCTCGCCTCAGCGGAATGCCGGGCGATGGGCCGACCGGAGGGACGGGCATAGTGGCGTGGCGAACCCGTAAGGGCCGCAGCAGCAGCGGAGGACCGGAGCCAAAGGCTTATTTGAGAGCAAAGCGACCGCGAGGAGGCCGCCTAGGCGGCCGGGGAAATAAGCCGCCGGGCGATGGTTTCGGCCGGGCCGCGACCGTCCCAGGTCACCAGCCAAGGAGCCGGCTTTCCCGCGGCGAGAGGGGAGAATATTGGCCGTCAAGGTTGGGTCGCGAGCAAGTAATTCTGACGGAGCGTTTCGATTGGCTTGAGTCCGTCAGGCGCTTCATAATGCCAGAAAGTCCAGCCGTTACAGGCCGGCGCGCTCTGCAGCATCGCGCCTAACTTGTGGATTGAGCCGGTCGCTCCATCCGCACTTAGCGATCCGTCAGCCCGGACTATTGCGCGCCAGCGACGTTTTGCATCCGTGAGTACGGCCCCGGGGGACAGCAGGCCGTTTTCGACCAACTGACCGAAGCTGACGCGCGGCGCGGCGCGGGGGGCCTGCATCGTGACGAGCGTGTGCTCATCAAGCGGCAATGCCGCATCAATTCGTTCGCGCGCCGCGGCGCAATAAGCGGCTTCGCGCTCGATCCCAATCCAACGCCGCCCCAATCGCTTCGCCACAGCGCCAGTTGTGCCCGTCCCGAAGAACGGGTCGAGGATCACGTCGCCCGGTTTCGTGCAAGCGAGTAGAATGCGATAGAGCAGCGCCTCGGGCTTTTGCGTCGGGTGAATCTTCACGCCGTCTTTCTTCAGCCGCTCGGCGCCGCCGACGAGTGGAAATTCCCAATCCGCGTGCATCTGCAGTTCGTCGTTAAGCGTCTTCATGGAGCGGTAGTTGAAGGTGTATTTCGCCTTCTCACCCATGCTCGCCCAGATCAGCGTTTCGTGCGAGTTGGTGAAGCGCGTGCCCTTGAAATTGGGCAATGGATTGACCTTTCGCCACATTACGTCGTTGAGGATCCAGAAGCCCAGGTCTTGCACCGCCGCGCCGATCCGGAAGATGTTGTGATAAGTTCCCATCACCCAGATTGCGCCATTTGGCTTGAGCACCCGCCGAGCCTCGGCGAGCCACGCGCGGGAAAACGCGTCATAGCCCGCCAAGCTGTCGAACTTATCCCAGTCGTCCCCGAGCGCATCGACATGGCGGCCGTCGGGTTGGCTGAGATCGCCACTGAGCTGGAGATTATAAGGCGGATCGGCGAAGACCATGTCGATCGAACGCGACGGCAATGCAGCCATGGCCGCGATGCAATCCTGCATGAGGATCTGCCCAATTGGTAGCGTAGGCTCGGGCTCGGGCTCGGGCTCCGGTGCCAACGCCAGCACCCCCATAGTCAGCATACGCGTAGCGACCGATTGCTGGCGTACCTCGGCTCGCCGAATGACTTCGCGCACCGGCGCGAGCGTTGCCAGCGTGCGTGCATCCCCTCGCGTGGGTAACACCTCATTCGCGACTTCAAAGTGCTCGCGCAGGATCGTGTCGATCAATCGGCGCAGGGCCGGCCGGTCTTCGATCCGCATCAGATACGATGATAGATAGTCGATAATCTGGAAACGATTGCCGATGATCAATCCGTCATCGACCGAATTGAATCCATGCAGGGGGCGGTCCCCCATCGAGATTTCCTTGAGATCATTGCGCTCGAGGACGACGTCATCCGCGTCCAGTTCGACCTGGTCGAATCCCGCGACGAAATCAGCAGTCCAGCGCTGGACGAAGACGCCATCGTCTTCGCCGAATTTGCAGCGGAACAGCGGAATTACGGGTGCGTCGCCAAAACCGATTGGGTGTAGCGCACCTGTGCAGAGATATGCGGTCATCGCGGCGCCGCCATGTAGTTTTTCCGCACAAGCCAGCCGAGCACCGTGTCGCGGATCTGGCGCTGCCGGATCGAGGCTTCGTCCATGTCGAAGGGGTAGGACACGCGTTCCGCATCCAGCGAATCCGCGAAGGCAATCAGCTCTGGATTCTCGCAGGCGATATCCGGTCCGACGACGGCGAGCACATTGTCGGGGGATAGTGAGATCGGCACATCGAAATGCACTTCGATCGAACATGCCCGTTGGTCAAACTTCTTTGGACCATCTGTTGAAGCAAGCCGGGCGAGCCCGGCGGAATGAAGGTCGAAGTCCCCAATGTCCTTCTTCACGCCCGCCCGAGCGTTCATCATGAAATAATTATAGTTGTTCCCATAGACCGCCGAAACGAGCCGCCCTGGAGAATCCCCGTCGACGGGGAGATAGAATTCATCGAGTTCGATGCCATCGCAGTGATCGGCATAGCGTTCACGATAGCCGCCGGAATCGAACGGCAGGATACTGCACGGGGGCGGTAGGTGTTCCGGGTCGAGGATGAGGCAAAACAGCGCTGAGCCAATCTGGCTGCTGTACGTTTCTTCGGGTCGAGGCCGGTAGCTCGGCTTGCCGTAGAAGTGGAAGCTCACGGCCTTCTTTATGTGCTCGTCCATCGCCCCCACGGCGATCTGGCGTCCATCCATGATCGATAGAAACTTGCGCCCCTTGGTCGTGTGCATGAGCGGCAACCGCGGCAGCTCGGGCGCAAATGAGCCGACAAAATCCTGATAGCGCCGTGCGGAACTCATTTTGCGGAGTCGATCCTGTGCCGTTGTCGTTTCGGGCTGATGGATGAGAGCATGAACGACAAATTGGGGTCAATGCGAATTGACGCACCATAATTCCTGAAATCCTTGTCCAAACCTAATTGAGAGACAATGATCTACCGGAACTTGCCACCTCCGACCTCTTTCATCGTTCTCGATGACCAATCCAAGGATGCAAATGCCAGACATCATCGGTTTCGACGACGCGATTATCGAAACCAAAGGTGAGCATCGCGCGCTGCTCGTCGGTAACGGATTTTCCGCGCAATATTTCACTTACGCCAACTTGCTCGCCGAATCCGGGCTTGAGGCCGGCAAGCCGTTGCGGAACCTGTTCGACGCGCTGGCTACGGTCGATTTCGAGAAAGTTGTTCGCGCGCTGGAGGACGCAGCACTCGTCGAGCGCGCCTACGACAACGAACCCCATGCTGAGGAACTGGGCACTCACGCGCAAGAGGTGCGCGAAGCGCTGGTGCGGGCTGTGCACTCCACCCACCCCGCTCATCGCGATAAGCTCGCCTTCCAATATGATAGCAACGCGGCGTTCCTTGGCAATTTCGACACCGTCTTTTCGCTGAATTACGATCTGCTGCTGTATTGGGTAGCCCTCGAACGAGGACTGTTCTCGGACGGTTTTGGACTGGGTGAGCGCGCAGATTCCTTCATCGGGCCTTTTTCACCTGAAGGACGCTGCAGCTTGTTCAATTTGCATGGCGGGCTTCACTTGTTCGACAATGGCGAGGACGGCGTGTTCAAGGCGCTCAACGATGGCGACGGCGTTATCGCGACAATCGCCGACACAATCATCAAACGCCACCGGTTGCCGCTCTATGTCGCTGAGGGCACATCGGCGCAGAAACTACGCAAGATCCATTCGATCGATTATCTCCGGCGTTGCTACCAAGTCCTGCAAGACAATAGATCAACGATGTTCGTCTATGGGCACAGCGCCGACGAGAACGATGCGCACATCTATCGTGCTATCTTCGGATCTGGCGTCAAGCGATTGTATTTCGGTATTTTCGAACCGAATGACGATAAGGTCAGATTGCTCGACGGGCAATTGGCGAAGTATCAAAAGATCTGGGGAAGCGATACGCAATACAGTTTCTACGACAGCGCGAGCGCCAAGGTCTGGGACGCGTAAGGGGGCGAATAATGCGCTTTTCCACGATTCCGTCGCTCGCGCTCAAAAGCCATGCCAGCGTGAAGGCAGGATTTCGCCCCTACTATCATGTCAGGCGCCAAATGGCCGCCGGCCAGGGCGGCTTCCACGCCGGGGCGCTCAGTCACCGGTTCGGCGCGGCACCTGGTACCATGGGGTGCTTCACCGGCGCCGATTTCCTCTACGTCTATGACTGCGGGTCCGACCCCAAGAAACACGTCCATCGCGAGATCAACACACTGCTCGCGGCGCGGCCGGAGCGTCATCTGGACCTGCTCGTGCTGTCGCATTTTGACCGCGACCATATTTGCGGAACACCTGAACTGCTACGCACGCCGGACGGCTTCAACGTCGACACGATCATGTTGCCGTTCGTCGATATGGACGAACGGATCGTGGCGCTCGCCCAGGCCGCTGCCGAGCAAGAGGACGATGGCGGGTATATCGATCGCTTCTTCATCGACATGGTGTTCGATCCCGTCGAGACGCTCGGCCGTTTCGGCCCGCGGCGGATCATTCTCGTGCGCGGCGATGGCGACGACGCGCCGATGGATGGTGCGGAGCCGCCCGACTTCGATCCGGACGAGCGCAAGACCAGGGCCGAAGGGCACGACCGGCCCATCGATGGCGAAGATCCGATCAAAATGGCGCTGGTCGACGCCTATCGCGACCCCCAGCGACCAGCCGGCCAAAAATTTCGTGGGACTGCCAGCGGCGCGCAGGTCGTCGAGGTCAGAAATATCGCCCTCGCCTTGTTCGACACGGACCTGTCTGTCGAATGGAAGCTACTCCCCTGGGTGCGCCCCGCGGCATCCGCCGATGTGGCCGCCTTTCGTACCAAAGTGGAAACCTTGTTCGGCTGGCCGGCGGGCAGCTTCGCGACGCAAGTGCTCAAGCCCGCGGTCCGGCATCAGATGGCTGTTACCAAGCGGACCAAGCTCGCCCAGGCATACAAGGAGGCGTTCGGCGACAAGAACCTGACGTCGCTTTGCCTCTATTCGGGGCCTCGTCACCCGGCCCGGACGCAAGCAGCGGCACTCCTGCCACGACTGTCCAATCATCCGCTGACCAAGATCGGCTGGCTGGGGACTGGCGACGCGCATCTGAAGGATCCGGGCGACATTGCCGCGTTCAAACATGGCTATGCGCAGGACCTCGCCTATGTCTCGAGTTATCTGTTTCCGCACCATGGATCGATCAAGAACAGCGACCCCAACGACCTGATCGTCGAGGCCGATCTGTGGGTCGCGGCTGCCGATCCGATCCACGCATGGGAACACCCCCACTGGGCGCTTCAGGGAGCGGTGGCCGCGATGGGCAAGCTGTTCCGTCATGTGCGCGCGTCGGTGCCGACTGCCTCGCACGAGTTATTCATTGTCATCGGTACACCCTGAACCGCTACCTCATATCACTCGGCAAGCGTTCCCGCCGGCAGCGTCAGCACCACCTGATCGACCTCGACCTTCCAAGCCTTCGCCAGCGCGACGAGTTCCGGTTGCGAGACAGACGCGCCCCGATAGAGTTCGTCGAGCCGGTGATCGGGAATGCCGCTCTTGCGCGACAGCAAGCGGTAGGGCGTCGTCGACTGCAACGCCCAGGCGAGCAGCCATGGCTCGCCGGTGGAGATCGCCTGGGCGACGGCCGGCAACGGATTCCAGTGTGGGCGCTAGACGCCGAACATCAGGCGGCCGCGAACAGCGGGAGCTGTTCGCCGCTGGCGACGTAGATGCCCCGCGCCCGAAGCGCCGCATCGACCGCTTGACGATAATGGATCGTCCGAACGCGCTCGGCCTCGTCGAAGCCGACCGGCGCCCATTCCTCGCTCGGATAGCAGGCATCGTAGATCGCACGCGCCGACGCGCGCAGCAGCGGATCGTGCTGCACGATTCTTCTCCCTCAATGTCGAATCGCCGCTCGAACGACGGACGGAGATCATAGAACAAACAAGAAACATATGGCAAGATGCCTTGCCGGGCCATGCAATGGCCGCCGCGCGCCCAAGCCCCGCCAGGGGCGCGGGCGCGCGGCCGAAATTTTGAGGGTCCGCCAAAGCCACCGCGCAGGCGACGGCGCGCGGCGCGGCCGGAATCGGGAAAGGGATCGGGCGGCGGCAAGACCGCCGCCCGTCCAACGTCACGCCGCGAGCGGCACCGGTTCGCTCTCCGGCTCGGGGCTGGGCGCGGGCGGCGCCAGGGCCGTCCCCCCGCCGCTATCCAGCGATGCGGCGGCATCGCTGGAGCCTTGCGCGGCTCCGCCCGGCGCGGTTGGGTCCGGCTCGTCCTCGGTACGACGCGCCGCCTCGACCTTGGCATGGGCCTTGACCGTACCGACGCCGCCGCGCGTCGTGTAGGCGGACGGCGGAAACGCCATCCAGCGCGGCACCCAATTGTCGACCTTGGCCCGACCATTCTCGCCCGTCAGATGATCGGTGACGATGCGCTTCAAGGTCTTGCCCTTCTCGCGTGCGTTGGCGGCGGCGACGGTTTCGCCCGCCACCTCGGCAACGAGCCGCAAGAGCACCTCCTTGTCGCGGATCAGCTCGAAAAAGACATCGTCGGCTACCCAGTAGCGCGCCATATCGACGCCGATGGTCATGCCGACCGCCTCGACGGCGGCGCTGCCAGTGGCCAGCGTCTCGCCCATGACGATGACGATCGCGTCCATCACCGCGCGGTCGGGCAAGTCGAGCAAGCGCAGGAACACCCCCGCCAAGCCCTGCTGGGAGTCACGTGCCTCCCAAGCAGCATTACCATTGCCGCCGGTCACGGTCGGTTCTTCGGGCGAGAAGCCGAGCAGTGCCAGCACCGCACGGCGCTTCTCGTCGAACTCGGTTTCGCCCCGGCACGTCTCGACGCTCTCGCGCACCTCATCGCTACGTGCCGTCTGCGGCTCGGGCTTCACGCTCCACAGATGCGAACCGACGATGGCGTGCGCCACCATCAAGCGCAGCGCGATCTTGGGGTGGCGCGTCAGCTCGGCGCGGACGGCGGCATGGCGATGCAGGTCGATATAGGTCTGCATCGTACTGGTCACCTCGGGCCGCGCGGGCTTGAAGCCGGTGTCCGGCGTCTCGCCCTTCTGCAACCGCTTCGCCTCTTTCGAGGTCAGATAGCCTTCGTGGAAGGTCACCTCGCCCGAGGCGCGCACGTCGATATAGACGCGCCCGCCCTTGCGTTTCGCGGCCTTGGTGAACTCATAGACGTGGAAATAGGTGTCGGGTGGAACGATCACCACGTCCGGCCATCCGGCTTCCAGATAGTCCTCCTTGCGCGCGTCGATGACGGCGTTCTGCGCGCTCCAGAACGCTTCGCTGTCGGCGAAGAATTGCTCCTTGCCGAACAGGTCGCCGATGATCTGGCCCTTATAGTCGGCGAGGTCGAACAGCGCCTTGTCGGTGCAGATCTCCTGCCCGCCGAACAGCCATGCCTTCAATTGCCGCCCGATCGGCACATAGCTGTCGGGATCGTCATAGAGCGCCAGCCATGCGCGCTGTTGGCTCTTGCTGGCGAGCGTCAGGTGTCGGACGGTCGCCATGTCGATCTTCTCGGCGCGGTAGAGGTCGCGGATGCGCGGGAGAAGATTGCCGAGCGCGAGGATGCGCCTGACCGCGAGGTCGGGAAGCCCGAAGGTCGCGGAAATATCCTCGACGCTGCGGCCTTCCTTGGTCAGCCGGACGAAATTTTCCCATTGCGTCACCTCGTCGGCGTCGAGCCGCGCCATATTCTCGATCATCGACGCCTCGATGGCG
>Ga0105238_10002798_pt1 | contig 17414 bp, 17 predicted proteins | sample KBSC34metaG_FD_81526 | JGI IMG/M metagenome (GOLD analysis project Ga0105238, IMG submission 81526) | Corn rhizosphere microbial communities from Kellogg Biological Station, Michigan, USA - KBS C3-4 metaG | ecosystem: Host-associated > Plants > Roots > Rhizosphere > Soil | place: Michigan, USA... | reverse complement strand
GTCCCGTCGCCGCAGCTAAATTTTGCCCCGCTCGCAGTGGTAAACGTCATCGCGCCGCGGCGAATGAACTGCTGCAGGAAATAGCGTAACAAACGGTCCATCGAAACCACCAAACTGAGCGATCCCGTAGATGCCAACGTAACGGCCGTCACACCCGAGGCACACGGAACAGAATGGTTCCGAAGTGTCTCAACGACATCTTAGTAGTGAAGGTTCCAGTGCGCTAGTGCGTTGTACACAAAGCGGATATTCCGACAGCTCGCTTTCACGCGGTTGCGTTACTCGCGTTCACGCGGTTGCGTCATATGTGCGCTTCCATTCGCGGGATAATCGGCTAAAAGGTGACCGCCGCCGCCAATGTCGGATGAGAGACGTTACGAGCGATTACCGCATCTGGAGAATAGGGAATGTTGAGCCGAGCGCTCAGTTCAGCGACGGTGATGCTTCTGATCGCCTATTTCGCGGTGATCCCGGTGCAGGCGCAAAATCTTGAGGCCGGCAAAAGCCCGTCCCAGATTTTCGCGGGCACGTGCACAGCCTGCCACAAGAGCCCGCGCGGTCTGCTGAAGACCGTGCCGGCCGGATCTCTGCCGGGCTTCCTGCGCCAGCATTACACCACCAGTGGCGAGATGGCGTCGCTGCTCAGCGGGTTTCTGGTCTCGAACGGGGCGGCCGATACCCGTTATGTCGGCACCCAACCCCGGCAGGGTAAGGATGCGAAATCGGAGGAGAGGTCCGCCGGTCCGCCCGACCAACTCGACCGCTTTGGCCGCAGGTTGCGCCCCGCTGCAGGACCGGCGCAAGAGGCTGCCAGGCCCGGCGCCGAGCCGCAGCAAGCCGCCAGGCCGGATGCCGACGGACTCCCGCAAGCCGAGCCCGGACGTCGGGGCCGCAACGCCAGGCGGCTGGCGCGGCCGGGAGAGGCGCCCGACACCGCGAAACCCGCTACGGAGGGTCAAGTTCCCGCTCAGGCTGCAAGCGAGCGCGGCCCCGACGGCCGCAAATCGGTTGCCAAGCACAGGCTGAGCAAGAGGGGCAAGCCGGGTGGCGAAGAACCGCCCAAAGCCGACGCTCCCAAAAATGACACTGCCAAAGTGGACGCCAAGACCGACGCTGCCAAGGCCGACGCTGCCAAGGATGAGCCTTCAAAGGGCGAACCGGCGAAAGACGACACGCCCAAGAGCGAAACCGCCAAAGGCGAGGACAGCAAGCCCGAGGACACCAGGCCCGAGGGCACCAAACCCGAGGGCACCAAACCCCAGAGCACCAAGCCGTCTGGCGAGGGCAAGTCCGAGGCCGCCAAGGTCGACGCGCCGAAAGAGACCGGCAGCGGCGAGCCCGCGGCGCCGCGGATCGATCCGGTTCCCCCCGTCACCCCTGCGCCGTCGGATTCCGCGGCGGTTTCCAGCGGCATGCCCGAACCCGCCCCTGCGCCTTCCGCACCCGCTGCGCCGCCCGCGCCCCCGGCGGTCACGGCCTCAGCGCCGCCGCCACTGCCGCCGGTGGCCCCCGCGGGACCACCCGCGCCGCCGATCTCGCAATAGGTCTTTAAGACAGCCGGGTTATTTTTCCGAGGCCGGCTCTTTCTGCGGCTCGACGTCGTCGCGGCGGGCTTCCGGGTCGAAGAATTCGCCGGCGGCGGCGATCGCTTCGGCGGCTGCATCCTGATCTTCCTGACGAGTGCTGATATCCTCGCCGCGATTGATGCGTTCGGCCTCCTCGGCACTCCTCGCCACCGTCACGGTGACGCCGACCTCGACTTCCGGATGCACGGCGATGGCGATCGTGTGCTTGCCGATGCTCTTGATCGGCGCATCGAGCATGATCTGGCTGCGGCTAATGGTGACGCCATCGCTCTCGAACGATGCGATGATGTCGCGAACGCTCACCGATCCGAACAGCTGACCGGTCTCGGAGGCTTGACGCAGCACCACGACGTTGCGGCCGTCGATTTTCTCCGCGACCTTGGTTGCCTCGCCCTTGGCCTTCAGGTTGCGGGCTTCGAGGTCGGCCTTCATGCCGTCGAACCTGGCGCGATTGTCGGCGGTGGCGCGCAGCGCCTTGCCGCGCTTCAACAGAAAATTACGGGCAAATCCGTCCTTGACGCGGACGACTTCGCCCATCTGGCCGAGCTTGGCGACACGTTCCAGCAAAATGACTTCCATATTCGTTCTCCTTTTAACTGATGAAGACTGTGGGGTTGAGTTGAAGGTTGGATTTTACGCCGCCGGAATCGGCGGTGGCCTTCCGCGCAGGTAGCGCTGACGAATCCCGAAAACGGCATCGGCCAGACCGAGAACCACGATCGCTAAAACAGGCCAGCCGAACACCACGACAATGGCGTAAGTGCCGCCGAGCCAGAGCGCGCGGCTTTTCAACGCCAACGTCAAAGTATGCAGCACGGCGAAGCCGATGAAGGCGTAAGCCATCATCAAGGCTGAGGTCACGATCTGCGCCAGGATCGCAAGCAACCCGCCAGTAAAACAGAACGCGACCGCGACGCACAATGCCGCGAGCGTCATCGGCGGCAAATCAGCGCTTTTCAGGTCGGGCCAGGGCCGGTGCAACCGTCCTGATGTCGCGGTGATTTTTGCGGCGAGCCAAAGGTTGAGCGTCAGCGTCATCATGGCGACGATAGCAGCCGCAACCGGCGCGATTGTCACCAAAGCATCGATCCATCGTTCGGTCTCGCCCGTTGACGCCGTATCGCGCGCGCCGATGATCCGCAGCAAGCCCCCCCGCATCGCGCCGGTGATGGTGGCGGCATCGGTGCCAAGCGTGAGCAGGGCCGCCATCGTGGTCAAGGCGGCGAAGCCGGTGATCCAGAGCAGGATGCGCCCGACCGGATACCATTCCAGCGCCGGCTCGACCGGCGAGGCGCCGTTGCCGGACGAGGCGCCATGGGTCACGGGCCGCCCGAGCAAAGCGAGATGCCCAAGCCACCAGGCGGGCAGCGCGATCGTGACGGCAAAGGCGATGCAATAGCGAAGACCGAAAATCGCGCCGAGACCCGTGGCTGCACTGATACCGCCGATGGTGGCGCTGAACGGTCCCCATCCGAGCGCCGCCACCATCAGCGGCAGTGGCGCCAGGTAAAACAGCAGCAACGAGATCAGCGCGCCCGAAATGATCGAGGCAAACATCATAGCCGACGCAGAGCCGGCGGCTATGGCAATGAGAACGATCGCGATCATCAGCTGTCCCGCTCCTTTCGAGCGGTTAGAGGTCTTTCGAGAACCCCAACCATCGGCAACCGGACGACCCGGGAGCCTTATGAAGATTTTCGATCGGCGGCACACATGCCGCCGATCGAGGATTTTTACCGGATCACGTAAGGCAGCAGACCGAGGAAACGCGAGCGCTTGATGGCGCGCGCGAGTTCACGCTGCTTCTTGGCGGAGACGGCGGTGATGCGGCTCGGCACGATCTTGCCGCGCTCGGACACGTAACGCATCAAAAGCTTGGAATCCTTGTAGTCGATCTTCGGCGCATTCGGACCCGTGAACGGGCAGGTCTTGCGGCGGCGGAAAAACGGACGGCGTGCACCAGCTTCAGCCATGATTCTTACTCCTCAATCGCTGCGTCGACGTCGTCGCGCGGCCGGCGCGGACCACGGTCGCCGCGGTAGCCACCGCCGTCGCGATCGCCCCGGAAGCCGCCATCGCGGTCGCCACGGAAACCGCCGCCACGGTCGTCGCGATCACGGTCGCGATCGGCCTTGCGCATCATCGCGGAGGGGCCTTCCTCGTGCTCATCGACGCGAACGGTGAGATAGCGGATCACGTCTTCGCTGATCCGCTCCTGCCGTTCGATCTCGGCGACGGCCGCCGACGGGCCATCGATGTTGAGCAGCACGAAGTGCGCCTTGCGGTTTTTGTTCATCCGATAGGTGAGGGAGCGTACGCCCCAGTTTTCCATTTTCACGACCTTGCCGCCGAGTTGCGCGACGATGCCGGTCATCTGGGTGGTCAGTTCTTCGACCTGCTGGGTGCTCGCATCCTGACGCGCGAGAAAAACATGCTCATAAAGAGGCATGGCTGTCCTTTCCAATGTTGGCGCGGTTCCCGGCGGCAAGCCCTTCGAACCCTTCGGAAAGGACTCGGTATGCTCAGAAGGCGGAAGCACGGGACGACGGACCGACTGGCCCTGCCACATCAACATCGCCCGAAAGGTGAAATTGCTGAGACCGTCCGTTCAGCTCCCGGCCGGGATCCACGGATGGCGCGGTTTATACGGATTTTGAGCGCGCTGGCAAGCGTTCATGCGGGGTTTGGGCCCGCCTTCGGGAGGCGGCGGCAGGCCTCTCTGAACGGCCCGTTGACATCTTTGTTCGTATACCATACAAAGAGAATGCAAGAGGGAAAATGCCTCCGAAGTCCGCGGCTGAAATACCGGTCGGCGATCCCAAGCACGCCGCACGCGCCACGCGCTCGGCCGGGCGCCAGATGCGCTCGCGGCTGCTCGATGGCGCCAGCCGCCTGTTTAGGGAGCACGGCCTGTCCGGCACCTCGATCTCCGATATCGCCGCCGCCGCAGACGCGTTTCCAAGCCAGATCACCTATTACTTCCGCACCAAGGAGGCGCTGTTCGTCGAAGCCGCCTGCCGCGACATGCTGTATGTGGCGCGCGCGGCCGAGCAGGCGGCGCTCGCTGCGCACACTCCGCGCGACTACACGCGTGGTCTGGTCGAGAGCGTGACGGCAACCGATTCGGTTGCCTTCTTTTCCGAAGCGCTGACGCTGACGCGCCGCCGCCAGGATCTCGCGTCCCTGGTCGAGCGCACCATCGAGCGGCTGCACGTCGAGGGGCTGCGCGCCTATGCCGGCCAGATCGAACGCCATGGCTGGAACACACTGCGCGATCCCGACGCGACCTCGCGGCGTTTCTGGGCGGTCGCGATCGGCGTGATGGTCGAGGGCTATGCCATGGGCCGTTCGGCGGATGAATTGTCGCGCGAGATGCTGCGCGTGCTTGGCGAGCAGGCGACGGCAAAATCGGCCGGCGATAGCGCCCGCCTGCGCCTCGTCGGCGATCCGCATACACCAAGCTCATCCGAAGGGGAGACTTCTTCATGACCGCGCTTCGCATGCGTGCCCGTGATTTCCTGTCCGAGGATGAATTGATCGCCGTGCGCGAGCGTTCGACCTGGAAGGGCGCCGCCCTGATCGTGCATGCGTGGGTGCTGATATTGGCGGCGATCGCGCTGGTCGCGTGGTGGCCCAATTCGCTGACGTATCTTTTGGCCGTCGGTATCATCGGCTCGCGCCAGCTCGGCCTTGCGATCCTGATGCATGACGGCGCCCATGGGTGCCTGTCGCCTGACGAGAAAACCAACCTGACCTTAAGCCAGTGGTTCTGCGCCTATCCGATCTTTGCCGAGACGCGCGCCTATCGCCGCTATCATCTGCAGCATCACGCGCGCACCCAGCAGGACGACGATCCCGATCTCATCCTGTCGGCGCCGTTTCCGATCACGAAGATGAGCTACCGCCGCAAATTCCTGCGCGATATCACCGGGCAGACCGGCTATCAGCAGCGCAAGGCGCAATTGCTCAACGCGCTTGGCCCTAAGGACTGGCCGCTCAAGCAGCGCGCCGCGCATTTTTGGGAAAAGCTCGGCCCGCAATTTGCCGTCAACGCCGTGATGTTCGCGGGCCTTGCGGCCGCCGGCGTGTGGTGGGCCTATCCGGTATTGTGGCTATTGCCGCTCGTCACCTGGATGATGGTGATCACCCGCATCCGCAACATCGCCGAGCACGCCGTCGTGCCCGACAGCGCCGATCCCTTGCGCAACACCCGCACCACGCACGCCAATCTCCTCGAGCGGTTGTTCATCGCGCCGTACTACGTGAACTATCACCTCGAGCATCATCTCCTGTTCTATGTGCCCTGCTATAACCTGCCGCGGGTCCACCGCATTCTCAGCGCGAGCCGGCATGCCGGGCGCATGGAGGTGCAGCCGAACTACGCCGCCGTGCTGCGGCTGGCGACGGCGAAACCGAACCAAGAGGACCGGCCGGGGCAATTGGTGAGCAGCGTGCGCCGCGCACGGGCCGGCGCCGAGGTCGGCGGGGATCAAAAGGCAGGTGGCTTCTAGCTGCCGAGGGTGCTGTCCGTATTTAAGCCCCGGTGTCCTGCGCTGACTCAGCATGTGGATGCTTCGATAATCGGAGAAGGGCGGGCCGATAAGGCGGCCAAGGGTCGTCGTCGTCCGGGATGGCGCAGTACCCAAATTCTTCCCATATGCGCTGAATCTCAGCGATGCGCTCGTTTAATCGGTGCAAATGCTCCTGCGACGTGGCCTTCCAGTAGCGGAACGTTTCGGGCGCGACAGGCAGGAACGCGGTGCCGAACAGCGTAGGATCAGGGACAACGGTTCGCCCGAGAAGGAGGAACGTGTCGGAACCAGCGACGACGAGGGTGGCATAGCCGCGGTTTCCGTTCATCCTGATCCCATTGAGTGACCACTCGCACAGCTTGCTGAAGTATGGCTCCTGCCGCCACCGCTCGGGACAACGGGGATCGACTTGCACGTTGACTGCGTCCTGGCTGAAATGCACGACCATGCCCGCATTCTCAGGAAACCACTCGTCATCGAGATGACCTTGCAGCCAGGCGCAGCTGAATGACCGACACATTTGAGGACGACGGTCATAGATGGTGCATCCTTTTCCTGCGTCGCAATGCTTGCACCACTCATTCGCGGATTTCCCGACGGCCGTTACTTCGAGCAGGGTGCAGCATTGGGAGCACGATCCACATTGCCGGACGGGCGGTGTCGTCGGCATACCAGGTGCCCTGTAGCCCTGGCTATAGCGAACGAGCAGCTTCTGCTTCTCCAGCGAGTGTAATGCACGTTCGACTTTGAGACGGGACAACCCGGTTGCGTCGATAACACCTTTAATCGTCGTCGCGCCTCTCTCGACCGCGCGAACGACCTTCGACATCACTTGATCCATTTTTTTCTTTTACTTTTTCTTAGTTTCTCTTTGAGCGCAGTATCCCGAACCTCAAAGAGCTGATCAATGTGCTGTTGAGCCGGGCTCCCCTGCTGCGCGTGCTATTGACTATTGATTTGGCACAGAAAGTGCACGTTCCGGCCTGTCCGGGATTGATCCCTCCCGGGACTGGATCGAACGCCGCACCGAGTGATAGATTTAGCTCTGGACAGCGTTTTATTTTTCGAGCGCCTAGCAAAACGGCGAGCCGCCCAAGGTCCGTGCAGGGCCTATGAAAGGGCACATTGAAAGCCCTTGGGATTCCGCAGCGCGGCTTGACATCCCGGCCTCGGTCAGTGTCTTACGGCCCCAACTTCATGAGGGGAGCGCCGATGACGGCGGCATTCACTTTTCCGGGGCAAGGCTCCCAGGCGGTCGGCATGGGCAAGGCGTTGGCGGAGGCTTTTCCGGCCGCCCGCGCGGTTTTCGACGAGGTCGATGCGGCGCTCGGACAACGGCTGACCACCATCATCTGGGAGGGGCCGGCCGAGACCCTGCAGCTCACCGAAAATGCCCAGCCGGCATTGATGGCGGTCTCGCTCGCTACCCTGCGCGTGCTGGAGACGGAGGCCGGCTTCTCGGTCGCGGCGGACGCTGCGTTCGTTGCGGGACATTCGCTCGGCGAATATTCCGCGCTTGCCGCTGCCTCCAGCCTCGGCATCAGTGACACCGCGCGGCTGCTGCGAACCCGTGGCCTTGCCATGCAAAAGGCGGTGCCGGTGGGCGTGGGCGCCATGGCGGCTTTGCTCGGTCTGGATTATGAGGCCGCGGTGGCTGTCGCCAACGAGGCCGCGCAGGGTCAGGTCTGCCAGGCCGCCAATGACAATGGTGGCGGGCAGGTCGTGGTATCCGGCGACAAGGCCGCCGTCGAGCGCGCGCTCGAGATCGCCAAGACCAGGGGCGCCAAGCGCGCGATGTTGCTGCCGGTGTCGGCGCCGTTCCATTGCCGGCTGATGCAGCCTGCCGCCGACGCGATGGCGGAAGCGCTCGCCGGTGTCACCATCAGGCAACCGGTTTCGCCTCTGGTGTCGAACGTGCTGGCCGCGCCGATTAGCGATCCGGAAGAGATCCGCCGCCGCCTGATCGAACAGGTCACGGGAACCGTGCGCTGGCGCGAGTCGGTGGCTTACATGGCGAGCCACGGTGTCGTCAGGTTTTTCGAAATCGGCGCCGGCAAGGTGCTGAGCGGGCTGGTCAAGCGCATCGCCGATGGCGCGGTTGGAATTTCGGTCGGCGGGCCCGGCGATATTGCCGCCGCAAAAGACGCGATGGCGGCTGCCCATTCGGCCTAGGGGTCGAGAGGAGATTGTTGATGTTCGATCTGACTGGCAGGACGGCGCTCGTCACCGGCGCGACCGGCGGTATCGGTGGCGCGGTCGCGAAGGCGCTGCACGCGCAAGGCGCGACGGTGGCGATTTCCGGGACCCGGCGCGAGGTGCTGGACACGCTCGCCGGCGAGCTCGGCGAGAGGGTTCACGTGCTGACTTGCAATCTCTCCGACGACGCCGAGGTAGAGGCGCTGGTGCCGTCGGCAGACCAAGCCATGGGCCAGCTCGACATTCTCGTCGCCAACGCCGGCATCACCCGGGACAATCTGTTCGTGCAATTGCGCGACGAGGACTGGGACGAAGTCATCAAGGTCAATTTGACGGCGACTTTCCGCCTGGCCCGGGCCGCGACCAGACTGATGATGCGCAAGCGGTTCGGCCGCATCATCGCGATCACATCCATCGTCGGCGTCACCGGCAATCCGGGCCAGGGCAATTACACGGCGTCGAAGGCGGGGCTGATCGGCATGATCAAGACGCTGGGTGCGGAATATGCCAAGCGCAACGTCACCGCCAATTGCATCGCGCCCGGATTTATCAAGACGCCGATGACCGATGCGCTCAACGACAAGCAGCGCGAAACCATCCTTTCGAAGGTTCCTGCAGCGCGGCTCGGAACGCCTGAAGATATCGCCGCGGCGGCAGTCTATCTCAGCTCCAATGAGGCCGCCTACGTCACCGGGCAGACGATTCACGTCAATGGTGGAATGGTCATGATTTGAGCCGGTTAGCCGCGCCCCAACGGGGGCGAAAAGCGGTTTCCGACGGCCGATTGAGGCTTATAGTCAAGGCTTGGGAAGTATGATAACCGAACCACCAACGGATGGGCAAAGAACGCCTTGCAGGATTTTGAAAGCCTGTATATTGGCGGTGCGGAGCTTGCCGTCGTTCGCCGGGCCCGCGTCGGCTATGGTGGGGCCAAATCAAGACTATGCGCGATTGCGAAGGAAAGTTTAACGACCAGGATGGCTCGGATCGTCTTGGGGTCGGGTCTAGTGGGAACAAGCACGAGGTTGAACGATGAGTGAGATTGGCGAGCGAGTTAAGAAGATCGTGGTCGAACACCTTGGTGTTGAGCCCGAAAAAGTGGTCGACAACGCGAGCTTCATTGACGACCTCGGCGCCGACAGCCTCGATACCGTCGAGCTGGTGATGGCGTTTGAAGAAGAATTTGGTTGCGAAATTCCCGACGATGCCGCGGAAACGATTTTGACGGTCGGCGACGCCACAAAATTTCTCGAAAAGAACGCAAAAAGCTGACGCCCCCGCGCGGTGCTGACGAAGCCGGACGGACTGTGGTCGAGCGGTCCACCGGTCTCTTGTTGTGGGCCGCGAATCGCGGGCTGGAGTGCTGGATATGAGGCGGGTTGTCGTCACGGGCCTCGGCATGGTGTCGCCACTGGGCTGTGGCGTGGAGCCGACCTGGAAGCGTATCCTCAACAGCGAAAGCGGCGCCAAAAAGATCGACACGTTTGACGTCTCCGATCTGACCAGCCGAATCGCCTGCGTGGTCCCGCGGGGCGACGGCTCCGACGGCACATTCAATCCCGATCAGTGGATGGAGCCGAAGGATCAGCGCAAGGTCGACGATTTCATCATTTTCGCGATGTGTGCGGCGCGCCAGGCGCTCGATGATGCAAATTGGCATCCCTCCACCGAAGAGGACCGTTGCGCCACCGGCACCATGATCGGCTCCGGCATCGGCGGCCTGTCCGGCATTGCCGACACGGCGCTGCTTCTCAAGGAGCGCGGGCCGCGCAAGGTATCTCCGTTCTTCATTCCCGGCCGCCTGATCAACCTTGCTTCAGGCTATGTGTCGATCGAGCACGGCCTCAAGGGTCCCAACCATGCCGTGGTGACGGCGTGTTCGACCGGTGCGCATGCGATCGGAGATGCCAGCCGGCTGATCGCGCTTGGGGATGCCGATGTGATGGTGGCGGGCGGAACAGAATCGCCGATTTGCCGGCTGTCGATGGCAGGATTTTGCGCGTCGCGCGCATTATCGACCGGCTTCAACGATACTCCGGAAAAGGCGTCGCGCCCCTACGACAAGGCCCGCGACGGTTTCGTGATGGGGGAAGGCGCAGGCATCGTAGTACTCGAGGACTACGAGCATGCGAAAAACCGCGGCGCCAGGATCTATGCGGAGGTGATCGGTTACGGCCTCTCCGGTGACGCCTACCATATCACATCTCCGTCGCCAGACGGGGATGGCGCATTCCGCAGCATGAGCGCCGCCATGAAGCGGTCCGGAATCACTTCCTCCGATATCGACTACATCAATGCACATGGCACATCGACGCAGGTGGGTGACGAAATCGAGCTCGGTGCGGTGGAGCGGCTGTTGGGCAACGCCGCTTCCAGGGTGTCGATGTCATCGACCAAATCGTCGATCGGACATCTGCTGGGCGCGGCGGGAGCGGTCGAGACGATCTTCAGCATTCTTGCGATTCGCGATAACATTGCCCCGCCAACCATCAATCTTGAGAACCCGTCGGTGGAAACGGCGATCGATCTCGTGCCGCAAGTGCCGCGCAAACGCGAAATCAATGTCGCGCTGTCGAATTCATTCGGTTTCGGAGGCACCAATGCCTCCGTGATCGTGCAGCGCGTGGCCAACTGACGCTTCATTTCAGGAAGTCCACCGTTTCGCCGCATTCGGTGATAAATCCTAGGTATGGGCGTAGACTATAGGCGGCTCGCGGGAACGTCGCGAGGCCTCGATCAAACCGACGGGATTTTAGGTTGCATCGATGAGTGAAAGGCCGCCCATTTCGCCACGGAGCCCACGCGCTGCGCTGGAGCCCGAGCAGGTCCCGCCGCCGCCAAAGCGGTCCGAGCGCGCCCGCAATCCGTTCGTCGTGGTCGGCAACGCCATCATCACCATCGTACTGGTCCTGATGATCGGCGCCGGCGGCATATACGTCTACGGCAAACAGAAGATCGAGGCGCCGGGGCCGTTGCAGGAGGATAAGATCGTCAACATTCCGGCGCGCGCGGGAATGACCGACATTGCCGATATCCTGCAGCGTGAAGGCGTGATCGACAACAATCGCTGGGCGTTCATCGGCAGCGTGTTTGCGCTCAAGGCGCGCTCCGAACTCAAGCCCGGCGAATATTCATTTCAGAAGAACGCCAGTCTGCGCGATGTCATCGGCACCATGGTCGAAGGCAAGGTGGTGCAGCACGCGGTCACGATTCCCGAAGGCTTGACGTCCGAACAGATCGTGGCCCGGCTTTCCGAAAATGAGATTTTTGCGGGCGCCGTCAAGGAAATGCCGCGCGAAGGCACCTTGCTGCCGGAAACCTACAAATTTCCGCGCGGCACCACGCGCGACCAGGTGATCGCGCGCATGCAGCAGACGCAGAAGCGGATACTTGCGGAAATCTGGGAGCGCCGCAATCCGGACATTCCGATCAAGACGCCTGAGCAGCTGGTTACGCTGGCCTCGATCGTCGAGAAGGAAACCGGCAAAGCCGACGAGCGCACCCGGGTCGCCGCGGTGTTCGTCAATCGGTTGCGGCAAAAAATAAAGCTGCAGTCCGATCCGACCATCATCTATGGGCTTGTCGGCGGCAAGGGAACGCTCGGGCGGCCGATCAAGCGCAGCGAAATCCAGCAGCCATCGCCTTACAACACCTATGTGGTCGATGGCCTTCCGCCCGGGCCGATCGCCAATCCCGGGCGCGCCTCGCTGGAAGCCGCCGCCAATCCGGCGCGCACGCGCGATCTGTTCTTCGTCGCTGATGGTACCGGCGGCCATGCCTTCACTGAAACCTACGACCAGCATCAGAAGAACGTCGCCAAGCTGCGGACGATGGAAAAGCAGATTCAGAACGACACGGTCGAGCCGGCGGACGATCCCCCGCCGGCTGCGGCAGGTGCGCCGGCCGACGCCAACCCGACCGCCACGACGACAAAGCCGGCCACGCCAAGGAAGCCCGCTCGCGGCGCCGCTCCGGACCGGCAGGGCGCGGCGCAATCGACGGCGACGCCTCCGGTGGTTCAGCGGTAGCGCGGACGCGCCGCACGCGACCCGGAACTGACTCACACTTTGCCGAAAAACGCTGACTTGCGCGTATTCTGTTCGCAAAACCGGTATCCACTTTTGCGGAATACGCGCTAAGGTCCCGCAGTTTCTTTTGCGAATCTCACACCCCGTAACTTCGGAGAATTTTGAGCGATGGCGCTGTCGAGCATGACCGGTTTTGCCCGAAGCCACGGCGCCAGTGGACCCTACGCGTTCGAATGGGAATTGAAGTCGGTCAACGCCAAGGGTTTTGACCTGCGCCTGCGGCTGCCGCCGGGATGGGACGATCTCGAGGCGTTGGCCAAGAAGCGCGCCGGCGAAGTGCTGTCGCGGGGCACGGTGTACGCCAATTTGAACGTCAAGCGCGCCATAGCGGCCTCTACCGTCCGTATCAACGAAGAGGTGCTGGCGTCGATCGTGAGGGTTGCCGGCGTCCTCGCCGGCAAGATCGATGCGGTGGCGCCGAGCATTGACGGGCTCTTGGCGATCAAGGGCGTCATCGAGGTTGTCGAGCCGGAAAGCGACGAGGCGGAAGACAAGGCTGTGAAGGCCGCCGCCGCGGCGGCGTTCGACGAGGCGCTCGCTAACCTCGTTGAGATGCGCCGTCGCGAGGGCGGGACGCTCGGGCAGATCCTGTCGCAGCGAATGGATGAGATCGAGCGCCTGGCGAAGAAGGCCGAGGCCGCCCCCGGCCGCAAGCCCGACGCGATCAAGGCGCGGCTTGCCGAACAGATCGCGGCGTTGCTTGAGGCGTCCGATCGCTTCGATCCCGATCGGCTCAATCAGGAAGCGCTCATGATCGCGGCGAAGGCCGACATTCGCGAAGAACTCGATCGCATCGCCTCGCATATCTCGCAGGCCCGCGAGATGATCGGCAAGGGCGGACCGATCGGAAGGCGGCTGGATTTCCTGGCGCAGGAATTCAACCGCGAGGTCAATACCTGCTGCTCCAAGTCGAACGATCTCGAATTGACCAACACCGGGCTTGAGATGAAGAACGTGGTCGAGCAATTCCGCGAGCAGGTTCAGAATCTGGAGTGAGATATGACGGCTGGCGGCTTCGACGGGGTTGAGCGGCGTGGGCTGATGTTCGTGCTGTCATCGCCATCAGGCGCGGGAAAGACCACGCTGTCGCGTCTCCTGATGGAGCGGATGCCCGGCCTGAAGATGTCGGTGTCCGCGACCACGCGGCCGATGCGGCCCGGCGAAGTCGATGGCCGCGACTATCATTTCACCGACAACACCCAGTTCGATTTGATGCTGAAGCGCAACGAGCTGCTCGAATCGGCTGTCGTTTTCGAGAACCGTTACGGTACGCCGCGGGCGCCGGTCGAAGCCGCCTTGTCGGCGGGGCAGGACGTGTTGTTCGACATCGACTGGCAGGGCACCCAGCAATTGCGGGAAAAGGCGCGGGCCGATGTCGTCAGCGTGTTCATCCTGCCGCCGTCCGCCGCCGACCTCGAAAAACGGCTGCATTCCCGTGCCCAGGATTCCGACGACGTGATCCGGGGACGGATGAGCCGCGCCAGCCATGAAATGAGCCATTGGGCGGAATACGATTATATCGTGATCAATCACAATATCGATGAAGCGTTTGCCGAGGTGCAGTCGATCCTGAAGGCCGAGCGGCTGAAGCGCGAACGCCGCACAGGTTTGACGACGTTCGTGCGCGAGTTGCAGCGGCAACTGCAGAAATAACTCGACGGTTAGCTCGCCGCGCTTCTGGATAGCCGCGCCAGCATTTCCGCGATCCGGTCGTTCGGATCATCCGCTTCACTCGGCTTGAGCGGGATATCGACTCTCCGCATTGACACCTCTCTTCCCGGGTGAGGCGTTCTCGATGGACGAGCGGTATCGGCCGCATCCCAGATCGCGCGGCGATCGCCGCGGATTTGGCGCCTGCCGGCCTGCCGCTTGCTGCCGAACCTGAAAATCGCGCTTCCGATGAGGCCCGCAAATGACAGCGCGCCAATAATAACGATCAAAAGCATCCGGATCGGGCTGGACGGTTTTTCAGATGACAGGTCCGCCGCGGCGAGCGTGACCGCTGCCAGGGCCGGTGCTGGCGCCGCCTCTGAATTCGTTTGCTGGGTTGCAGCCGAATTGCCCGCCGCCGGTTCTGGACCGGCTGACGAGCTCACGCCCGACCGCTCAGGCCAGCGCGAAGCGACGACCGATCGTTGCGTGCTCACGTCCCAGGCATTTGCTGGTTGGCTACTTGCAACGCTCGCCGCGTTCGCGGCTGCCGCTGGATTGGGCTGCCAAGGGGTGATGCTCGTCTGCTGCTCGCCGCGCGTCTGAGGCCAGGGTAGTTCGGCGCGCGCATCTGCGATCGACCGCTGCGTAGCCGTTTCCTGCTGCGGCAAGACCGGGTCCGCCAACGGCGCCGAATTGCTCGGCGCGACCCGAGACAGCTTTGCCTTCTCGTCTCCGAGATACCAGCAGTGGCGTTTGGTGGCGCGATCGATGCGATAGTACCAATGGCCGCCCGAAGGCGTTTGCCCCTTCGGTGCGGATAGGCAGTCGTCGGCGGCGGGCACCGCGCCGTGCGATACCGTCGTAAAAGGGGCGCCCGCGATAAGGCTGGCGAAGATTGCTGACACGAATTTCGCGGTGCGGTTGGACATCTGCATCTCCGGGTGACGATACGGGACACTTTGCACCGCAAATCTCCGGGAGAAGTTGGGTCTCAATGAGCCGCAATTCCGGGCAGCATGAGGCTTATTTTGGACCCGCCTTCGCATTTGCAGGCCGCAGCGGTAGCCAGGGAAATACGCCGCCGCGCCTCTCGTGCGCGATGTTAGTCGCTTGCGAGCACGTCGCTGAACAGCACGTAGCGCGCGCCGTCGAAACGCACCAGCCGCATCTGTTTGATCGGGCGCAGGTCGGTCGGGCTGGTCTTCAGCCGGATCCCCGGCAGCAGCAACGGCAACTCCATGTCCAGATGGGAGGCCTGTTTCATGATGTTCTCGCGCGTCAGATCGTCGCCGCACTGCTTCAGGAGCTGAACCACCGCGAAGCCGATATTGTAGCCGTAAGGCGCGTAGTAGTCGCTCTTGTCGACGCGCGGATTGTACTTGTCCATCCACACGTTCCAGGCCTTCATCGCCGGATCGTCTTTCCACTGTGGGTCGGCCGGGTCCTTTTGATAGGCGGCGGAGATGATGCCCTTGGCGGCTTCAAACCCGGCCGGCCTGATCGCGCCCGCAATCGAGGAGCCGACGCTGACCACGAATTCCTGCGGGTGCCAGTCGATGTCATAGGCCTTGCGGATGGCTTGCGCGGAGAATTTGGGTACGGTCACAATGAAAAAGACGTCCGCGCCCGAGGCCTTCAGTGTAACCACCTGGGAATCGATCGTCGGATCGCTGGTGTTGTAGGTCTGCGATGACACGATCATCGCCGACGCCCGGTCGCCGAGCCCGCGCTTGAATCCCAGGAGATAATCGCGGCCAAGATCGTCATTCTGCGACAGGATACCGATCTTGGCATCGGGTTTTACCGAGAGAATGTATCGGGCGTAGATCTCGCCTTCCGACGCATAATGCGGCGTCCAACTCATCGTCCACGGATAGTGCTCGGGGTCATTGAATACCGTCGCGCCCGTACCGATGAAAAGATGCGGCACCTTTTTCTGATTGATGTATTTGACCACCGCCATATTGGTCGCGGTGCCGACGGGATTGACGAGAAACAGCACCTCGTCGCTTTCGATCAGGCGCCTGATCTGCTCCACCGTCTTGGGCGGGCTGTAAGCGTCGTCGAGGCTGATGAAATTGATCTTGCGGCCGTTCACCCCGCCCCGTTCGTTGATCATCGCGAAATAGGCGGTGGCGGAGACCGCGCCGGCCGAATAGGCCGACGCCGGGCCGCTATAGGGCGTGGTGGTTCCGATCTTGATTTCGGTGTCGCTGGCGCCGGGGCTGTAATGTTTTTGCGCCAGCGCCGGCGTCACGACCAAAGTCAGTGTCGCCGCCAGAGCGGTAACAATAGAACGATTCCGCCGAGCCATTCGAATCCTCCGTTTTCAAGCGAGGCTTACACACTCTGCCGCTGTTGGCGAGGCTTGCGAGATGCTCTGCCTCAGTTCTTCAGCACGACGCGCCCCACGACTTTTCCGGCCCGCAATTCGTCGATCCATTTCTGGACGTCGGCCATCGGTTCTTCTTTCATCGGCGTCGGCTTGATCTTGCCGGCGCGCGCGAGCGTCATCAACTCATGCGCCTCGGCCAGCGTTCCGACCATGAAGCCTTCGATCGTCATGCGCTTGTAAATCCATTGCACCATCGGCAGGCTGAAATTGCCGCCCATCAGTCCCGAGACCACGATCTTGCCGCCACGCGCGACCGCGGAGACCGCAAAGGCCATCGATCTTTCATTGCCGGCAAAATCGACGATCTCGTCGAATCCGCCTTCGGTTTCCCTGGAGATGCGTTTGACAATTTCGGCTTCCGAGGGATCGTAGGCGACATCCGCACCGTTTTTCAATGCCGCCTCGCGCGCAGCCGGGCTCAGATCGGCGACCGAGATTTTCTGCTTGAACATGGCCTGCGCGAACGAAAGCCCCATCATGCCGACGCCGCCGAGGCCGATCAGCAGCAGGTTGCGCTGCCGCGGCCGGTCCACCAGCCGCTTCAGCGCGCCATAGGCGGTCACACCGGAGCACATCAAGGTCGCCGCCTGATTGACCGGCAGCGGATCGTAATCCAGCAGGTATTTTGCGTCGGGCACCAGCACATGGCTTGCAAAACCGCCGTCGACGGCGACGCCGAGGAAACGCTGCTTGATGCAGAGATTCTCGTCGCCATTGAGGCAGTCGCGGCAATGGCCGCAGCCGATCCACGGGAACACCGCCTTCCTTGCGCCGATCAGGCCCTTCGGAACCTCGGGGCCGACTTCCTCGACGACGCCCGCGATCTCGTGGCCCAGCGTGAACGGCAGCGCCATGCCGCGCGTGGTGTCGAGCTTCTTGCCGCCGCCGAGGTCGGCATAACCGTCCTGGATATGCAGGTCGGAATGGCACAGCCCGCAGCGTTCGATGCGGACGAGGACTTCCC
>Ga0105238_10002797_pt1 | contig 17418 bp, 34 predicted proteins | sample KBSC34metaG_FD_81526 | JGI IMG/M metagenome (GOLD analysis project Ga0105238, IMG submission 81526) | Corn rhizosphere microbial communities from Kellogg Biological Station, Michigan, USA - KBS C3-4 metaG | ecosystem: Host-associated > Plants > Roots > Rhizosphere > Soil | place: Michigan, USA... | reverse complement strand
GGTAACTTTCGGTTGCCGGCAATGACGTATTCGCCGATTTGGGTGCAGTACGGGAGTACGGCTCGCAAATCGATCCCGCATCTAGCGAACCATCCAAGCTCAAACTTTGAATTGTGCGCAATAACGAAATCAGCTCGTCCAATGTCTGCGAGAAGTTCGGATTGCTCGAATTCACTTCCCCACCGATACCGTAGGCGTCCACCCCGCCCGGCCGCCGGGTGACCTCTTCCCAGAAGCCAACAGGCAAGTAGGAGGCTATTTGCGTCGTTATACGGCGATCCAGATTCGAGATTTGTAGTCTCAACGTCACAGACGACATAGTTATCTCCCAGGTAAACGGAGGGGTCCGGGAACTCTAGAAACCTGGGCGCTCCGCCAGGACTTCGCCCAACTCCTGCATTACCAGCTCCCGGAGCTTCTCGGGGCTCTCGTTGACGACCCGTTGGGTTGCCTCGGCTATCAAGTTGTAGATTGCTTGCCGGCACAGGCCACTCACCATGCGGTTGTCGTATACGTAATCGTGGACGCACGTTTCAATCATCGTGCGCAGTTCTTCATCCGGCAGATCGAATTCGATTTTCACTCCGGCCTATACCTCTTCCGTGACACTGAGGGCGGTCCCACCCGGCGAGGCGACCCACAGAGTTATCTGTTCGCTCGCCGGCAACGTGATAAGCGGCGTCCACGCGGATGTGTCGTTGCCTTGATCCTGGGCAACCGTCTGCGTTGCAATGACGATGGCCTTGGGGCCGTTGTTGGTAATCGTTACGCTAGTGGTCACTTTGTCTTACCTCGATTAGACTAGATTATAGTAGACACCACAGTTAAAAAATAACGCCGGTTTGCTTGTTATAGCGAACCTGGAACGTCTCCTCGATCTGCCCGAGCTTGTTTTTCAGAGTCGTGATGCTCAGCAACCCCGCTTGCTCCATTACCTTGGTGCAAGCTACGCCTACCATCAGATCCACAGCGCCCGGGATGCCCGTCTTGGAATTGTCGACGTCGCTCATGGTCAACGCGGCTTTGCCGCTAGCCGAGTCACCAGCTTGCGTAACCGATACCACCAGTAGCCCACGCCGCTTACCCAGATTACGGGCTTGGATCGCCGCGGCCTCAAGTTCCTCCACGCGAGACCCCGCAGAAATACGAACGTTTCGCAATTGGTCGATGACGATGACATGCGGCGACAGCTCCCCCACGATTCGATCTATCTCCGGGAAGGTCCCCGGGCTCAACGCAACGATGTGCAACTTACCTAACTTCGCTTTGCTCAGCGCCTCGGCGGCGCGGGCGCGGTTGTTCCTGATTTCTTGCTTCGTCTTTTTCAGCAACCGCTGACGCATCCGCATTCTCACATCTGCGGCCGGCTCCTCATTCTGAAAGTAGGCAACATCTAGTTGCTGGTGCAGGAACCCTGCGGCCATGTTCATCGACACGAGCGACTTGCCGGCGTTAGGCCGTCCGAACACTAGGATGTGATGGCCGGGCTTTGCCCCGCCGTCGCACCGGTCGTTCAGCGCCTTCGGCCATAGTCGAATGAGTCTCTCCTCTGCGCCGTTCTCGTTAACTAGATCCTCGGTATCGAATACGTCGACTACTTCGGTATCGTTGTGAGCGGTTGCCCCTGGAGCGGCCGTTTCGAGCGCTTGGTACTCTTGGAGGAGCGCGTCCGTTTCCGGCGAGCGGTTGGCGAGGGCGAGGGAGAGCTTGTCCCCGACAGTCCTGCGTCTATGCTCTCGGATATCGTGGACCGTGTTGGCGGCGGAAACGTGGCTAGGAAGTTGTCGCAGATACCGCTTAACTGCATCTGCATGTTTTGGATTTGTAAGCTCACGCTCGGCGCGCTGTTCAATGACTGCAATAGGCACAGCTCCAGCACTGCCATCAAGCTCGTAATACCCGCCCACAAGGTCAACGAGATGTCTTCCGACTGGGGTAAGTCCTTCGGTACTTCCGTATCGTTTGAATGCGTCATAGACCCCTCGATTTTCGATCAGACCCGCAACTATCAGATGCTCAAGCGACGGCGCCCCGGGCGCCTCCAAAATCGAATGTTCCACTTTTTATTGCTCTTTCGATTTGACCGAACGGGACGTGTTTGATGTCTACCTCCAACCACGCGACTCGTAACCTAGGCGAGAACAGATCGCCGTAGCGTTGCAAGTAGCCTATCGACTTTCCATACGCGTCCCGGTCCAGAGCGAGACACACCGGCTTGCCGCCGCTGTTGACTTGTATCTCCGTCACCATTTCCAACGAGAGGTGCGTCCCGTTGAGAGCTACTCCTGTAGCCGTGCTCGCTCCTAACTTCTCCGCGCTAATCCAGTCTTCTACGATTACGACAGCCTCGCTAGTCTCACTTCGCACCCAACCTATGAACGGTTGGTCCGGGCGCTCGTCATATGTCAGAACCTTCGGCGTCGCTCCCGTGAGCGAGCGGGCAATATGTCCCCTCGGGACGCCGATAGGGTCTCGCACGGTGTAAACGTAGCGGTCCATCTCCGGCGAATACCTCGTCCAGGTGGGGACGAATCCAAAGTGCCGTTTGAGCGTCTCACACTGGAGACTGGTGAGGCTCTGCGTCTCGCGTAGAAAGTGACGGGGCTCTCGCCCCTTTTTCTTTACGTGTGATTTGCCTCCACCGACGCCGCAACTTGCGCGGTAACAACGAAACGAGAGGGCCCCGCGCTCGTCGATATGTAAACTCAGTGACGCCTCTTTCTCCGACCCTCCAGAACAGAACGGGCACACGATCCGGTGCGATCCTGGGGGCATCCGGTCGGCCTCGAATCGCAACAGCTGGTACGGGCTCAATGGACGGTCGCCCCCTCGGGGCGAGAGGCCTCGTGATACGCACCAGCGAGCTTTAGGAGGGCCGTTTTGACGTCGGCCCAGTACTGGAACCCCTGCGGGCTCTCGGACCATATGAACGCGTCTGCGAGCTTGTCGGCGATCTGCTTGGCGTGGTGCCGGTCCAGCGAGTCGATGAAAACCCCGTCGTCATCGGTCGACTTGGGCAGGAGCTTCACAGGAAGTCCGCGAGCGAGGAAAGCCGCGCCTCCTCGTCGCCTTTCGGCCAATCCAGCAACAGCCCTCGGCTGTCCGAGTCGTCGAAATTCAGCTCCCGAAAATCGTTCTCCGAATCGTCGGTAAACGCCTCGTCGGCGTCCTCTGGCGGCTCATCGGCTAGCGGTATGCGAGGCATGGGGTTCCCCTCTGATGGTGTGACTTTTGGTGTGACTTTTGGCGCCGGGACCGTGTTTTCCATTAGACGTCTCGCGTTGTTTTGATTAGACGTCTACTAGACATGCGAGGCAAAATAAGACGGTTTTCGGGCCTAAGTAACTGTATTCACTGGACTATTTGGAGATTGGGGCGTGAGGGGCTCGAACCCTCGACCACCGGATTAAAAGTGCGTGTTGCATCTGTTTTTCTTCTTGTTAGGTCAACGAGTTACGTCGCTGCTCACACCGTCGGTGTGGATTTTGGTGTGACTTTTTGCTCGGGTGTGGCCGTGGCGCACGCACGCGTGCGTGCGCGGATCGTGATCAATCATGCCTGAGTGCCGCCCTCTTTGAGCCAGCATTCAGCAAATCAGCGACGCTCACCGGATTTGAGGACAGCGGCTCCGTCACTTCGCGAACCCCTTACCCGGAACGTACCCCTCGTCATCGTCCGCCGGGATACCGTGTTGTAGCAACCAGTTCTTCGCGGTCTCGCTGCCCGCCTTGTTCCCCATGGCTGCGATGTCTCGCAAGCAATCGATAGCGCTCGGGGTAATGAAGTGCAGGTGCTCGAACATCTGAGAGTACCCCGCGACCATGCTTCGCCAGCTCCGCTCGCTCCGCAGGTTCGCTTCGAACATGTATAGCCACGACAGTACCCAGATAGCCGCACCCAACGAAGTGGGGCGACCGGCGTACCAATCGAACGAGAACGTGGCGAATGCTACCGCCGTAGCTATCCACACCACGGACCGTGAAATCCTGATTAGTCGCGGGTACGGCTTTGCCCCCACTATGACGATCATGGGCTTCATATAACCTCCAGTACAGGTATCCTTGCCTTGCGTAGCCTAGCGGTCATATCGGCCGTCCCGCGGCCTCCTGGAAAGGCTACGCCCATGTGCGGCTTACCCTCGTCCAGCATCCGTTGATTGCGAAGAACTCCGGCAGCTTTCCCGCTCTCTTTCCACTTGGCTTCGTAAACCCGGTGTTTGACCCAGTTCACGATAGCCCAATCTAGTGCGTGCTGATCGGCGCCGCTGGCGCCCCCAAAGATCAACTCAAGGTCGGGGCGCGGGAGCCATGTACCGGCGCGCCCCTCGACGTCGGACGGATAGCGGGGCGCGAACAATCGATCAAGCCATCTGAACACGCAATCGCGGTCCGCGTAATCCCTACCGCCATAGACCACGACTCGAAACGGTGCGAGCGGGTACGGTATGGCGTCTTCTGACATGCGGCGCAACCTACACGCGCGGCAGGCGCCTCGCTAGTCTCACTTTGCGGGGCAGTTCCCTGCCCAGAGCGGTACAGAAAATTTTGATCGCCTTAGCTAAATGTTGCTCGACGGTATTTTCCGAGATATCCAAGTGGCGCGCGATTTCCTTCTGGGACAACTGATATACCTTGCGAAGGATGAAAACCTTGCGCGAGCCCTTCGGTATGGCCGATATGGCAAGGTGTAGCAAGCTTAGCTCTTGCTCGGCGGCGTACCTTACCTCCGGGCCGCTGGTGTCGGCAATCTCATTGACTTCCGTTTCCTCGTCAGGCTCATGATATGGATTCGCTGCAGCGCCGACGAAAGCGCGCTTCTGGATGGTCAGGTGCCGGATGTAATCTATCCCCACGTTCCGCGCAATAGCGCTGACTAAGTGGAGGGGCTCGTCTACAGCGGTCGCAAAGCTACTCGCGAGAATCCGCGCGTACACATCCTGAATTAAATCGGAGACGTCGTGAGAGTTTCGGACGCCGAGGTTCCAAAAAATAGCCGTCAGTCGGCGTGTGTTCGCTCCTGCGAAGGTAACCAAATCCCGGGCCCTTGCGACCTCTGCGTTAGAGCGTTCTCTAGGCTCTCGATCCACGCGCGGTTGCGTATTACGAGCGCGGCGTACTGATCGTCCAACCATTGCTTCCCCCTGCCGGCGAGCTTCGCCAGATCCCCGGCCATCGACGGCGAAAAGGCGGCGGCCACTTCCTCGGCGGAGTGAGTTTCGGCGAAGAAATTAAGCGCGCGCAAGGCCTCTATCGCCGTTCGCCGAATGGTGGCGCCGTCCTTATTCAGATTGATAGATGACAACTGACGCGCGAGCATGGTCGGCGCCGGGGGCTCAGTTACCTCCACAAGCGAGTCGAATTCCGCTTGCGGCACCCTGGCGAAGCGGAGCGCTCGGTGTGCAACACCGGCGCTAATGCCGTGCTCCCGTGCGATTTGCCCGCGGCCGGGCTGGCGGTCCCTTACTTTCTTCCCGGATTGCCTCTCAATCGAGCCGAGAATTTGTCCGATGCGGTACTCAGCGCGTAACTGTATCTTGCGGGCCAGCTCAAAGAGGCTCGTATCACCCCGCTGTTTGGCGTACACGGCTAGTGCCCTGTGCTCGTCGCTTATCTTTTTAACCTCGTCGATCCGCACACACCGCTCCAGCGCCGTGCGAGCGGTTCTGTACAACGTCGGGTAGCTAGCGCGGGCGATTCTCTCGGCCGTCACATTGGCGCGCTGAAGGCGTGTGGGGAGATTAGCGCTCATTCGTCCGTATCCTTGTCTTCGTCATCCTCAAGTACGGCCTGACACAGCAACGTCCCCTGTAGCAGGAAATTATCCATTCTCCCCTGCTGCCTGACGATCTCGCGCTGCAGCGCGCGCTGAAAGCGCCGGGCTTGGACGTACATACCCACAGTCGGGCCGCCAATCGAGCCATTGGCTTTGCGCGCGGCAATGGTCGCCTTGCGCTTCTCTATCGTGGCCTTGCTCTGCTTACGCCCGGTAAGCGGATGCGATTGACCTTTGGACTGCCTTTGCATGTTTTGCCCCTAAGCCGCGCTTATCGCCCGGCTTCTTGTCTTTTATGTGCCCGCTAAAGAACATCATTCGCTCTTGCCAGAGCTTGAGCCGCTCTTGCCGTTCTATGATAGCACCGGGGGGCCTTTTGCCCCAATATCTATCATTTTGAGCGCACGCGGAGCACAGTTTTGACCGTTTTCGCTCGGGATTGTCGCAGCCGCCGATGATGCACATTGCTCTGGCTCCACTTCGTGGTCTGGAATAGCTTTAGTCTGAACGCGCCAACCCTTCATGGCGCAATAGGACTGAATGCGCCTCAAGGTCCACGTTCGCATGTAACCGATAATCGGGGCCGCGCGGTGCCCAAGCTCGACACCGGCTACGAAATGGGGCGCGACAATGCGGAGCAACATCATACCCATTGCCTCAGCTCGTCGACGTTGGTGTGCTGCGTGTAGTGCTCCACCATGGCGCGAGTTTTCCATCCGCCTAGCTCTTGAAGAATCCTATCGGGGACGCGCTTTTGCGCTTGCCAAGTCGCCCAGGTGTGGCGCAAGTCGTGAAAGCGGAACTTGGGCAAACCGACTTCCTTTCGCGCACGGTTCCATGCCGTCCAAATCCGTTTGATGGGAGCTCGGTCCTTGTGATCGGCAAATATGTAGCCGTCGGCGCGCTTCGGTTGTTCCTTAAGTATCTCCACGGCTTCGTCGCTTAAAGGGATGACGAACTCGCCGCCTGACTTTGAAGCGATGGCCGGGACGCACACGCGCCACTTGCCACCCGTGTGGGACACGTAAGGCCAATCGCCGCCGCTGGACGGCGGTAATGTAGTACGGAGGTTGGCGACGTTGCTGAATCGCAGGCCGCTCGCTAGCGCGAAGCGAACCATCGGCCGCTGGTGTGCGGGGAGCTTCGCGAGTAACGCCGCTATCTCCTCGGCCGTTGCAGCGTGAGCGCGAAACTTGCGCGTCTCCAACATGGCAACGGCGGTGTCTATCCCTTTCCATTTCCATCTCAGGGACGCTTGCCGTAGCAGCGCGCGGAGAATTCGTAGGTGTGCGTTCGCGTTAGCTTTTGAAGTCAGTTCGGCGACTTCCCGGGCGTAGCCGGGGATTAGGTCGGGGACGTCTTTGAGCAACTTCCCTTCGCCGAAGGTTTCCGTCGCGTCGCTCAAGACTTGCTTGTCTCGATCAAGAGAGCGTTTCTCGCTCTTGTCCTGTAACCATAGTTTGACCGCTTCCCCCCAAGTCTGCCCGGCGCTGACTCCTAACTCCTGTTGTTTGGTCAGCTCGTTCCGCAATTGTTCCTTCAGCTGTTTCTCGATCCTTTTCGCTTCCTTGCGGTCAGACGTGCCCGAAGTCTGCTTAACCCTTCGTCCTTTGAAAATGAACTCAATCGTATAGTGTTCGGCGTGCTCGCCCGTCTTCGGGTCGATCCGTTTATAGGTGCCCATGGCGTTACCTCAAGCGCGTTAAACAGTTCCAGAATCTTGGAGCGTTGGAACCGCCAGGACCGGCCGAGCTTAACCCCCGGTAGTCGGCCGCTGGCGGCCATTCGCTTGACCATGGCGGGCGCTAATTGAATCCATTCCGCCACTTGGTCCGCTGTAAGTATATCCTCCGGCATGGTTAGAAATCTACTAGACACTCCGGGCGCGTGAAACGCCCCGCTTGATGCGAGATACCGTCGACCGGTGCAAGCCCGTCATATGGGCAATATAGCGGACTGAGCCGCTCATTTGGCGGATGCGCTCCGCAGTTTCCGGCGAGGTGTGGCAATAGGCTTTCGGGCGTTTCCATAGGTGCGCTCGATTGCGGTCTCCGCCGTGGAAAAGAGCCGAATATAGGCCCCGGCTAGGCCGCCGCGGGAATGTCCACTCGGGCAGCGGATCGCAGGGCGCCGTATTTACGTATCGGAAGAAATCCACGCAAGCCAACTGCTGCCTCCCGCACCTGGAGGCATATGGGCACCCGTCGCAGGGGGGCGCCGGTTGCCTCTCTATCGCTTCGTTAAAGGTCAACATAGTCAGTTAGACCCCGCGAACGCGCGTCCGCGCCACAGGCGCGTGTCGAGTGTGGGTTTAGCGCTAGCGGGCAGGCGAATCGCGGGCGCTCGCTTTCGCTTGCGGAACAGTCTCCAAAGGGAAATAGCGGTCAGCGCGGCGAGAGCCGCCCAGTACATTTGCATTGTCTTATCCCCGTTCTTTTTCTAGTAGACAACTGGACACCGAAGGCAAAAAAACGCACCCGGAAAACCGGGTGCTAAGGGCCGTCAGGAAAGCCTAACGCGAAGTATCTTTTACGCCGCAATCCCGTAAAAACCGGGCGCGGTCGAATCTAAAATCTTGCGTCTCCAATAGGTCCGCAATCGCTAAAACATCGCAATCCGCTTGCACCGTGAGATATTCCCGCACATTGGCCGGTTGCATCTCGATTGTGGCGCGTGCTCGCCGCAGCGCGGTCGAAAGCAGTGCGTAATGCCGCGCAACCATCTTCGTCACGCCACACATGGTAGTGGACGTCTAACTGTGATGCAAGTGGAATTCTAATAGACAACCTGCGAGGCGTCTGTCACACTCGCGTGGCATGAAATTGGACGGACTTCACAGAGCCGCGGTTTTCCGACGCGATTAGCTGAAAAATGGAACTGGGAACGCAGATGCAAATCAACGAACAGAGCAACACTACCCCAATGAACGGAGGGCGCACTATGACGCCGAGACGTCGGGTGAAGGCTGCCACGCGCAGCGAGGAAGAGATTAGAAAGGCCGTCCGCGCGATCCGGGTTGGTGGCGAGCGCGTCGTGGCCGTGGCAAAGCGGTTCAATATCTCTCGGGCGCAAATGTACAACTGGATTAAGCGGGAGGAGCGCGCAGCGCTAGAGGCTACGCCGCAAGGTCAAGTCCAACAGAGTCTCCAGGACCGCAATCGGGAGCTTGAGTCGCAGGTCAAGGAACTGCGCGACAAGCTTGTAACCTTGATGATTGAAACCGGCCGACTGTAAAGTCTGCCGGGTGCCGGATACCGTCAATCGCGTGATCCTCCTAGGCACGGCCGCGACTCACGTCGAGTTGCGCGCCGTTCCCGGGGGAACTGTCGCTTGGTTCCAGCTGGCGACAACGTCGCAATGGACCGACCCCAATACGAAGTTAGAACGGACACGCGTCCAATGGCACCGCGTAGTCGCCGAGACTCCAGCCCTAGTTAGATTCGCAGAAAGCCGGATTCGGCGCGACGCGCTCATCTACGTAGACGGTTTCCTACGCACACGAAATTGGACTAGCGGTTCCGGCGCTCCACGCTCCGCTCAAGAAATCATCGCACGCGAGATAAGAGCGCTCTAGCGCTCCCGCGCGTCGCAGGTGTACGCTTCGACGCGTGCCCAAATCTTACGACTTCGTGCACGTCAGTTTGCGCAACGACCTAGCGCGGCACATACGCTTTGTACGTCACGCGGTACGCAGCCGTACCGTTCGCACTCTCCTGTGGCTAGTCATCATCCGCGTGAGGCGCCTTGAGCGTTATGAGTCGGCCAGACGCGTTAGGTTTATGCGGTGAGTCGCGTCCCGCCAATGTACTACGTTCTCAATGAACACGGCGATGCGGTGCCGTGCGATCTCATGACGTGGGCGCGTAGGCTTGAGTCTACTAACCGTATAGTGCAGCAGGACACAATAGGCGGCGTTTTCGTATCGACGGTATTCCTCGGCCTCGATCACAATTTCGGCCACGGGCCGCCGCTGTTGTTTGAAACTATGATTTTCGACGGGTTCCACGACAATTACCAAGAGCGATACAGTACGTACGATGAAGCTATCGAGGGACACGCCCGAGCGATGGACGTAGCGAGGCAACAGAGCCAGGACCCAGAACTAGAAAAATACCTCAAGGCGAAGGCTCATGAAAATCCGCCCAGCGGCTAGCGTGCTAACTCTGGATGAATCGATGGAACGCGCGTGCGATATCGCCAGCGATTGGCGCAGCGTGCTCGCCTATATCAACGCTATGTATCCGTTCCTACTCGCCACGCGAGAGAACACGCAGTGCCAGTTCTACTGTCTCGACATGCGTACCGGATGGCGTACCTACTTGATCACTGTCGATCACGCAGCCGTCTTGTTCTGCGATAGGCGAGTGAGCGATGACGCGTAGGACGTTCTTAGCTTCCATCATCATCCGGTGATGGCGTTTCGCCGCAGCTACACACGATGCGGCGTTCTCACGAGAATCCCGCAACCAAAGGCGCGCAGCCCGTAGGGCTTCGTCGCGCCAGTACTTGGCACCCAATACGCGCGCTTGTAGCCGGTTAGCGACCGTGAGCATGGTAGTGACGACTCCGAAGTTAGTAAGCGTATCGTGAGGGCCCTGCGCGGTTACGCGCGGATCCTCCCGCTAGGCTCAGATGCCCCAAGGCGCTTCGTCGTAACCGGGGAGCGCTTGTATCGTGGCGTGCTCTATCTCGTCCATGAGTCTACGCGGGTTAGAGTCGCGCCAGTCGTCCACTTCGCAGGACTGATAATCGAGGCACTGTAGCTGTTTGAGAACTGAGACGCCGGTCAGAACGGGAGCGCGCTGAATCTCGCGTTCTGTAAAAGGTGGCTCAGCGTCCGCTTGAGCCGCGGGGTTGTGGCGATAGTGGTAGTTGACGGACGCCACGTTGGCGGCCATTAACTCATTGGCGGCCGCTACCGCATCGATTTTGGCGTACTTCTGAACAAGCACGTAGTGACGGACGATTGCCGCGATGTGTTGACGATTGCAAACGAATGCTGACATGGCCGATATCCTTTGGCGTTGGGTTTGGTGAGTGTACCGTCAAGGGCTAACGCGATACCGCGCAGCCCTTGCCGCTAGACTCAGCTAGCCGGTAGCAACTTGGTCAGGTTCTCGTCGCGTATGTAGATATGGACGCGTGCGACCTTGCCGCAGAATGTGCCCCCCTGGACTATCACAACCCCTTCGGGGATATCAACGACTGGAGGTATCCGCGGGCCGCCAAACTGCGGCGGGTTGTAGTGGGGCGCCCCCTTGGCCGTGCCTGTCCCCAAGTCGACGGCAACATACTCGTAACGCGTGCCGCCATCCCAAAACGTATTATGCAGCGTACATTTCTCGGATGTGAGAATGACGGCGGTGTGCCGTCTGTAGTTAGGGAAAGCGGCGCGCACAATGCGCGCAACTTCTGGGGCGGATTGGAGTGTTATTTCAGTGTGCATGACCTAGTTCCTTTGGTGCGTGGACGGTTGGGCGTTCAATCGAGCGGCCCGTAAGCCGCTCTGTTCAACGTCAAATTTGGCCTTCGTGACTCAGCATCGCGAGACGTGCTCGGCGACGCTCTATGATTGCCTTGGCATGTCCGCGTCAAACGCCTCATCTATCGCAAACCCCAGATAGGCAAGATCAAAGTGGCGCACGTGCGCTACAGGCTTGGCGTCCGTCTTATCAAGCATCACATCGCGCATCAGTGCGGCGTCACGCGCGTCATCCCTGCGACAACGGCGTTTGTTGAGGCGTTCAATGATGCGCAAGTCAATCTCTGTCAGTGCCACGGTGTACATGTGCCTATTTCCTTTGGCGTTAGCGACGGCTAGGGATTAGCTGTCTACTAGAATCTAGTCTAATCGATGACTAGACAACACGCAAGCTCTTTGTTATGGTGTGCGACATGAGGAGTGCCGCTGGCAAACGCATTATCGATGGGCGCAGCTTCCTCTTGGCTGGGCGTTTCAGATGGTTTGAGCATGAGCATACACAGAGCGAAGCAATTGCGCTGCGGGGCAAATGGCAGCGCGTGCGAGTGATTCAGTCGGCACAGATGACATTCCTGTATGTCAATGACGATCCGCGGCGTAGATCGTGTAACAGATGCACAATCAGGATATGAACAGTACACGGGCTAGCGATGCGGGTGAGATGGTGACGGATTCGCCCCCTCGCTGTGCCAAGTCTTCGGGGGCCGTGGAGTCTGGGCCTGCCGCGCGCTGTGTCACGCGACGGCTTTGGGATGCTGGGCTTAGGCTTCACGGCTTCCGAGGTGTGGTGTCCCACCAGATCCACACCATCGATGTGTAACCCATTGAGCGCGCAGCTAGGTCATCGGACTGTTAGTCCGCGCCCGCTGGGCTGCGGTCCTGGCTCGCGCGGCCGGGCCGCGAGGCCACCGGGGGGCTCCCCGGAGAGCCCGAGATTGCCATGGCATACTACAAAATATGCGAGGGGGGTTTCAAACGTCGTCCGGGTGTGGGACGACGAGAGCGAAGCGCAGGGTATCGCCAACCCTGCGAACGTCCATACACACAGGAATGCCTAGCTCGTACACCGACTTTAAGAACTCGGCTCCATCGTCGATAACCTTGACTTTGTAGTCGGCGATGCCTCCCTCTATCATCGCCTCCTTTAGCTTTTCCAGTGTCGAGTAGATGGGCACAAATCTTATCTTACCCTCTATCGTGACAATGACAGGCCCCTTGGGGCCCCACGGCACGAACTTGCCGGCGATGCGTGCCGGCCTGCCGGTGGAATCTAGGAACCTCATGGTGAAAAGCTCATGCCTGTAGGTAGACGACACCCGAGTACGTCCTTGGAGCGAAAGCGCCTTAGGGCGCTGCTAGCGGAGTGGATCAGGAAACGTAACTTGACGCAACGGGAAGCTGGGCAAGCCCTGGGCACGTTCCAGCCTGTCATTAACCATATCGAGAACGGTCGCGATCTAGTCTCGCTAGAGCAACTGCTTGTCCTCTGGCAAAGAACCGGCGGAGCGTGGGAGCTGATTCTCACGGGAAAACCGTGAACGAGCGAACTTGCACCCGGTGCGGGTGGGTCCACTTCGCGGTAACCCGACAGCACGCCGAAGAGGAGGTTGCGAGTTTCAATTCGTTCTACGACAAAGCTGACCGGAAGACGCAACGGGCCTACGGCCGCAGATCGTCCATTACGCTCTACGAGCGGTGCGGCCTCTGCGGAGGCCCCTATACGGACTTTAGAGAGTCCAGGGAAGGCGATTGTCCTCGGGGCTGTACCCTCAGCCCGATCATCTACGAGCCTCCCTGAGGCTGTTTAAATCAGTCTAGTGACAGAGTAGATCAAGTCTAAGGGAGGAGCCGGCCCCTAGGCCGGTGACGACCGTCTAGTGGACGTCTAATAAGACTCTACTTGACACTAGACAAGACACATTGGTATAATATCTATATCAGTTACATAGTTATATAGGCGGTCCTTAGGGGACCGCCGTGAGAATATAACAAGAACAAGTTCGCCGGAGCCTTGGGGCTACCGGCTTCACTTCTGGAACAAAGTGTAACGGCGGCCGGCACTTAGGCCGCCTATAAGAACAATAAAAAACATGTGCGTCTACTCAGCCGTAGTCGACAGATGGAAACCGTACGTCGCCCCGGTCGACCCCTACGACCAGTGGAAACCCGTACCGCCCCCGGCTTCTTGGCCGCCGGTCGATGCGCAGACGGCGGACTTGATGCGTAAAGCCTTGGAGATTCTCGACAGGATCGACAAGAAACTCGGCATGCAAGAGTGTACCAATAACGCCGCCGAGAAAGCGGCGTTCGTTGCAAAGCTGGATACGCTGTGCACGACCTAAACGGTACGCCGCTGAAAGTCGGCGACAAGATCACTATCGAGTACGTCATCGAAAGTACCTCCGCCGGTCCGGACTACTGCAACATAACGGCCAAGTCGACTCACGGTCGACGGCCCGATGGGATGAAAGAGACGTTCTGCGGCAACTCCGGCGTGTGCGTCCTACAACGTACCGACGACTTCGCTCCGCGTCGCCAAGACGCTTGGCTCGATAACCGCGTACCGCCGGAACGACGCATCACAGTATAGCAATTCGCCCTAGCGCGCGGCGGGAAGGCCGAGAGGCCGAAGTAGCGTGCTCCAGAGTTCGGGGCTGCAATATGCCCGTTAAGTCCGCGCCATAGCGGCAATCGTGAAAACTACAAGAGCGGCGTCTATAAGCCGCCTACCCACCGGACGGCCGGAAACTGGTAAGTCCGTCTCCGTCCCGGTGGGGCCTTTTTCGAGGCCCCCTTGTCCAAACAGCAACTCCTGACGCTCAAAAAGCCCGAGGCGGACGCCGAGGCGACTCCTGAGCAGATAGCCGCGTTCCTCAAGAAACACGGCCTAGTCGTCATGCCCACTCCGGGTACGCCCGTACCCAATCCGGGTACGTCGGGGGCTTCCCCCGCTTTCGATTGGAAATACGACGCCCCTATCGTCGTCGAGCACAAAGACTACTCCCATCTCCCGCCCCCCGGCGCTCGATCCTCGACGCCGATCTCGCCCCCCGCCAAAAAGTGGGGCAACCCCGCCCTCCTCGCCCCCGAGCCCCGTCCGGGCATCGCTCTCACCTAACACTTATGGCCGGCTTCCTGAACAAGAACACCAAACAGCCCGCTAAGACGACCGGCAAGCCCAGCTCCGCCAGCGCCCCACAGCCGGCACGCGGCGTTTCCGACTCCTCCGTCGTCCGCCGCGATCACGACACCCGCCACCCCGAGTCACAGCAGTACATGCGCCGTGATCGCAAGGCCCAGGACTACTGCTAATGGCAACTCTCTATATCGAAGAGTACAACGACGTCGGCCGCGTGCTGTCCTCCAGCGCCCAGGCTCCACTTGAGCCCTCGATTGCCTCGCAGACTGTCGCCATCGGCGCTGCCACGCAATCTGCCGCGTTCTCACTCTCCACAACCCTTGTTCGTGTCCACGTAGACGCCATCTGTTCCGTCGCGTTCGGCGCCAACCCTACCGCCACTACTTCTAACAAGCGATTCGCCGCCGGGCAGACCGAATATTTCGGCGTTGTTCCCGGGCACAAGCTCTCCGTAATCGCCAACACCTAATCCGTGAACGTACTAACTACCAAGGGCCTCGTCGCATACGAGGCTCTCGCCCTTTCCGATTCCTTCGAAATCCACCCAGGCGCACGCGTCCATATCACCGAATGGAGGCTCGACGGCGAGCTAGTACGGCGGGACGTTGAGGTAAACGTACTGGCGCCTCAATCCATTTCTTCCGAACAGGGTCTCTAACCTAACATGGCCAACTCTCAAGCTATTGCAACTTCCTTTAAGGTTGAACTGCTTGATGGTATTCACGCCCTTGGTACTACCGTCACGAGAGGTGGCACAGGCGCGGATACGATCAAGGCAGCTCTGTACCTAACCAGTGCATCCATCGGCGCGGGCACGACTGCGTACTCGGCGACCAATGAGGTGTCTGGCACCAACTACACGGCGGGCGGTGCATCTGTCACCAACGCCACAGCACCGACCAGCTCCGGCACGACTGCGTTTTGGACGCCTTCCGCTGCCATCTCCTGGACGACGGTAACTCTCTCGACCGCTTTCGATTGCGTATTGCTCTACAACTCCACGCAATCCAACCGCGCGATTGCGAGCTACACGTTTGGCGCGCAGACGGTATCGGCGGGCAACTTCACTATCAACATGCCCACCAACGACGCCAGCAACGGCCTCATCAGGATCGCCTAACACATGCAAAATTCATGGGGCCAGCTACTTATCAATGCGCAGACCTCTGGCGCTGCGCTCGCATCCTCGACCTCGCCTACGAGTCTTTTGCCTGGGCAGGCGAAATTCACCATGCCCGCCAACTTCCTGCAGGTGGGTTCACAGTGGAAGGTTAACGCTGCGGGAAAAATGTCGACAGCAGCGGCGTCGCCCGGCACGTTTACGATTGACTTTCGTATCGGCTCGGTAGTTGCGTTCAACGGCGGAGCGAGCGCGACGCTTGCCACGTCGGCGAGCAACGTTACGTGGGAGGCCGAGTTCGATCTGACATGCGTATCCATCGGTTCCGGCACAGCGGCCACGATCCTGGGCACGGGAAAGTTCGTCTCCGCCGCGCTGTCTGCGGCAACGCCCATTCTTCTCCTGCCGGCCTCCTCGCCGGCCGCGGGCACCGGATTCGATTCGACCTCGGCGGCTGTCTGCGATCTCTTCGGCACTTGGTCGGTATCGAGCGCCTCTAACACTATCACCCTGAATCAGTATTCTTTGGTTTCAGTGTTTTAATGTGGTTGGGGGCTAACAACCGGGGTTACACGCATAGCAATTCCGGTGCCACGCAAAACGCCGATTGGCTAGCTAGGTCGACGGCGTCGGGCGTCGTCTGGGCGCACAACTTCGACAACCCGGTCGAAGTTACCCAGTTCCGCAATATCTCGGGGGCCGTGGACCCGGTCACAGGCAACACCGGGGTTAATTGGGTAGCCGATGGCTTTGCCGGAGGCGGGTGTCTTGAGTTAGTCATCCCCACGGGCGGGCTCAATGACGAGAACTACTGGCAACGGCCCATGTCGGCCCTCCGGGCCGGGCGGCCGGGCGGCGCCAACGGCGGTGTAGGCGGCCCAGGCAATGGCCTACTGACAGACGACCTCGCGGCCGGCGGGACGATTACCAAGCAAACTTGGGATTCGTCAGCCGGAAATGAAGCCTACAACTGGCGCAAAGGATATTACGCAAACGCGGCCACACAAGCGGCGTTCCCGCAGTGGCCGGCAGGAACCTCCGGCGTATACGACGGTACCGCATTTTACTTCTCAATGAAGGTCAAAATCGGTGCCAATCGGTGGCACGCCGGTAACCCCGCAGGGAAGTTGTTGTTTATCGACCTATTGGGAATGACCGGGCATCAGGAGATTCTAACCCGGTCAGTCAACAACCCAGACACGAATTTTACGGGTTGGTCCTTCCATCAGACTAACCCATTTTTGGTGTATACGAGCCAAGGCGAATTGGCTAACAGCGGGTTGCTGCCTACCGTCCAGTTCAATGCGGGAGGCTCCGGCTACCCAACATCTGGGCCCGTAGAGAATGGTGCGTTCGTAAATACTTGCACCATCAACAACACTGCTGGACTAGGTAACTGTTGGGAATACCCGAGCGACGATTGGACGACACTTCTATATTACGTCCAGGTTGGGCAGGACAATCAGGCCTTTGAAGCCGACCCCACTCTGTCGCATTGGTCACACTTCGATCAGATCATCAAGGTTTGGAAGTGCGACCGCGGCGAAACGGCCTGGACACCGATATTTGACAACTCAGCGAATCCGTTTGCGTTCACGTTCTTCTCCGCGCCGCAGAGCGGCACCAACGGGCCTAACGGCTGTTGGAATGCTCCGGGCTACAACGGTATATCTCCCTCCATCTACATGAACGGCGTTCCTGCCGTCCTCGGTTGGTATCAGAGATACACGCAACTCATATTCTCACTGCAGCCTATCGCTGCCCCGCAGGCGTGGTAAATGTGGCTCGGCGCCTCCAACCGGTCAACCATTCCAGCATCGCAGGGGGGTAGCTCAGGCGCGCCGGCTTGGTACACGGCACTCCCAAAGGGTAGCTGGAAAGCGGTCTCGGGCGGCCCTTCGTTCG
>Ga0105238_10002791_pt1 | contig 17433 bp, 12 predicted proteins | sample KBSC34metaG_FD_81526 | JGI IMG/M metagenome (GOLD analysis project Ga0105238, IMG submission 81526) | Corn rhizosphere microbial communities from Kellogg Biological Station, Michigan, USA - KBS C3-4 metaG | ecosystem: Host-associated > Plants > Roots > Rhizosphere > Soil | place: Michigan, USA... | reverse complement strand
GCGAAAGAGTATATTCGCGCCGGCGACATCTTCCAGGTTGTGCCATCGCAGCGCCTGTCGGTACCGTTCCGCGCGCGGCCGGTCGACGTGTACCGCGCGCTGCGCGCCTTGAATCCGTCGCCGTACATGTACTTCCTCGATGTCGGTAGCACGCAGATCGTCGGCTCGTCGTCGGAAATCCTGGTGCGCCTGAAGAACAAGAAGGTCGTGCTGCGGCCAATCGCCGGCACGCGCCCGCGCGGCAAGACGCGTGAACTCGATCAGGCACTGGAAGCGGAACTCCTCGCCGATCCGAAGGAACGCGCCGAACACCTGATGCTGATCGACCTCGGCCGCAACGATGTCGGCCGCGTGGCGAAAACCGGCAGCGTCGCGCTCACCGAAAGCTTCGTCATCGAGCGCTACTCGCACGTTATGCACATCGTCTCGCAGGTCGAAGGCGACCTGCGCGACGGCCTGTCCTACATGGATGTGCTCAAGGCGACCTTCCCCGCCGGCACGGTATCGGGCGCGCCGAAAATCCGCGCGCTGGAAATCATCCAGGAACTCGAACCGCACAAACGCAACATCTACGCCGGCGCGATCGGCTATATCGGCTGGAACGGCGACGCCGACACCGCGATCGCAATCCGCACCGCCGTGATCCAGGACGGACGTCTGCACGTGCAGGCTGGCGGCGGCATCGTCTACGACTCCGATCCGCATGCGGAGTGGGAGGAGACGATGAACAAGGGACGGGCGTTGTTCAGGGCGGTGGCGCAGGCGGCGGGTGGGCTGTGATGCGCTTCTTGTGTGGAAGCCCTTGATGATGGCGGTAAGCGCGCTGCGAGCTCCGTCGTTCAAGCTTCGCAAATCCGCCACTGCCGTGATTTCGGATGACGGCTCTCACCTGGTCCAAATCGCGCAACGCGTAGTTGTCTGGGACGTGCCGGCGCGCAGGGTGCTCGCGCAGATCAAGGTAATGCGCAACGAATGGCACGTCGCCATCTCACCGGACAACAGCGTGATCGCGGTGAAAGGAGAGAACGGCGAGCTGGTGTTTTGCCGCAGCTCAACCGGAGACATCATTTCACAAACGCCGTTGAGCGACCGGCGCGATACCGGAGGCTGTCCGCAATTCAGCCACGATGGCCGATTTCTATTCGATGGTTCATGGAACGGGATGCTGCGCGTTTGGGAGGTAGCCTCGGCAAACAAGATTGCCGAAGTTGAATTTCACGGTTACATGATCACGTCGATCGTAGTGGCGCGCGCCGCGGGAACGTTCTTTGCGGCATTGAACAAGATCGGCGACGGCAAAGGTGGAAGCCGGATCGTTCGATTCGCAACGGCGGGCCTCGATCGGGTCGGCGAGGTCGAGCCGCTAAACGCGCAACAATGCCAACGGCTTGGCCGGCGGCACATCGAGGGCATCGCCGTCGATGCCCACGCGAATTTTCTGGTGCTGGTCCTGAACGGTGGCACGCTCGAAGCCCCCGCAACGATCGAATCGCTGAATCTCCAGTCGAATACCGCGGCCAGCGCCGCATTGCCATCGCCGCTACACCATGTTCGTGGCCTTGCCTGTGGCGATGACGGCGTCTGCGTGGCGGCAGTACACGAAAGCACACCCGGCCTGTCGTTCAAGGATTTCGCCGAGCGAAGGCATTCGGGCGAATACAGCCATTTGCATTTTTACTCGACGGCCTCGATGACGCCGCTTGCACGCTGGTTCTGGCGCGACGCGTGGATGCTCAACTTTTCGCATGCGACGGGTGGCCTGGCCGTGGCCAGCCGCGACGAGCCCGGTGCGTACCTTGCCGACTTGAGCGCCGACGAACTGCACGTTCACGCGCGCGCCAGGCCGATGGCAACCTGAAACGCCACCCTCACCCAACCCTCTCCCGCCAGCGGGAGAGGGGACGACTACAGAGGCGCTTCGGATAGCGAACAACCCGCGCGCCGCTATTTTGAAATCAACAGCAGCAACGACTGCCCACACTGGTTGTAGCCGGTGCCACCTCCGCCGATGAAGGCTTCGCTGCCTGGCGACACAAACGTATTCGCCCCGTCATTCCAGTTGCACGTATCGGTGACCCGATACCAACTCGTGCCGGTCGGTGGCGGCGGCAAGGTGAAGTTCACGTTGCCGGACCAGCCGTTGAAGGCGACATACATCGAATTCGCGTCGGCGAAATCCGTGCCCTTCAGCGTATAGGCAATCGCATAATTGCTGGTGTTGTTCCAGTACGTGTTGTCGGCGACCGCACCGCTCGGCTGATACCAGACGACTTCACTGCCCGTGTACCAGTTGACTGGGCGCAGCGCCGGGTGCGCCTTGCGGAAGGCGATCAGGCGTTGTGCAAATGTATAGAAATTCGTCTGGTCGGTGGTCCAGCTGTAGTTGAGCCAGTTGCCGGACGAGTCGAGGTTGTAGGCGTTGTTGTTGCACTGGAGCGAGCGCAGATGCTCGTCGCCGCCCTGCAGCAGCGGCGTGCCAGCCGACAGCATCACGTAGGCGAGTCCGGTGCGCGCGGCGCGGCGCTGGTCGGCGGCAACGCTGCCCTGATCCCAGCTGTAGTTCGTCGAGGTGCCGCCATCCGAAGGGCCCCACGGCCACGGCTGATTGTTGTTCGAGCCGTTGCACGAATAGACGTCCTTCAGCGTCATGCCGTCGTGCACGTCGATGAAGTTCGTCGAGTTCCACGGCGCGCGGCCGTTGCCCTGGAACAGATTCGAGGAACCGGAGAAATCGTTGGCGTCCTGGGTGATGCGGATCGTCATCTGGCCGAGTTCGTTCTGCGCCTGGCGCACGCTGTCGCGGAACAAACCGTTCCATTCCGACCAGCCGACCGGAAACGCGCCGAGCTGATACGCACCAATGCCCGACGCGGCCCAGGGCTCCGCGAACAGATCCACGCCGCTGCCGCCACCGGCGGGACGCACGGTGAACTCCTGCAGGATGCGGTTGATTGCGACATTCGGATCGGCGGCGTTGAAGTTGTAGCAACCGTTCGTGCAGGTATTGCCGAGCACGGCAGCCAGATCGAAGCGAAAGCCGTCGACACCCAGCGTGGTCGACCAGTAGGCCAGCGAATCGACGATGAGATTTTGCGCCACCGTGTTGTAGGTGTTGTAGTTCGCGCCCGTGCCGGTGTTGTCGTAGAAATACTGGTTGCCGGAGGCGAGCTCGTAATAGGTCTTGTTGTCGAGGCCGCGCCAGGACGTGATTGAGGCGGTCGACGGATCGGTGCCGCTCCAGGTGCCGCCTTCGGAAGTATGGTTGTAGACCACGTCGAGGTATACCTTGATGCCCGCGTTGTGGAACGCCTGCACCATCGCCTGGAATTCCGCGGTCGGGCCGCCGGCCGCCTTGTTGGACGAATAGCGGCGATCCGGCGCGAAATAGTCCTCCGTCATGTAGCCCCAGTAGTTCTGGCCGACATCGGAGTTCGGCGTCACGTCGTTGGCGTCGTTCTGCGTCTCCTGCACCGGCAGGAATTCCACCGCGGTGACGCCGAGACTGGCGAGATAGCTTGCCTTCATGCCGGCGCCCTTGTAGGTGCCGCGATACGCCGCCGCAATGCTCGTGTCCTGGGCGGTGAAGCCGCGCACGTGTACTTCGTAAATCACATCGTCTTTCTGCGCGCGCGTCGGCTTGCTGCCGGTGCTCTGCGTGCTTGGCGCAAGCACGATGCCCTTCGACGCGTACTTGCCGCTGTCGATATTGCGGTAGCCGGTGCCGGTCGCGAATTTGGTCGCGTCCTGATTCGATGCGTTGAGCGGATCCTGGCTCACTTCGCGCGCATAAGGATCGAGCAGCAGCTTGTTTGGATTGAAGCGGTTGCCGTTCGCATCGACATCCGCAACGAAACCCACCGCGGAACCCCTGGTCCAGCTGGAACTGTAGGTCCAGTTCGGCCCCCACGCGCGATAGCCGTAATAGATCGCGCCGCTGATGCCTGACAAACGCAGCGACGACACCGGCACCGTCGCCTGCCACACGCCACCGCCCTGCGCGCTCAGCACGTACACGGCCGACTCATTCGCGCCGTAACCGCTCGCGTACAGATCTACTTCGATACGCGTGGCCGTCGAAGAGTAGACGCGAAATGTGATGCTGGTCTGCGCGCCGTTGAAGCTCGCGCCGAGATTCATGCTGTTGATGGCCGCGTCAGCCGGCAGCATCACGACCGCACAAAGACAGAACAAGACAACGCCGAGAAATTTCGAACTCATGCTGTATGCCTCCCTGGTCTCGCTGGAGAATCCCCTGAAAGCCCGGCCCCGCTCCGAGCGCTGTGCATCGTATGAATGATCGCGCTGCAACAACCAGAGGGTGCATACGTATTCACCTCACGCTGCTTTTTTTTTGCGCTGGCGCGCGACTGTTGGCCGTCGCGTTTTGTTGTCTGCGCTACGCGCATGGAATGCTTCCGCTTCTCTTCTGGCGCGCGGCCAACTCTCAATGTGCCCAGAGTTCCGCTGTCCTTCGAGCATGGCGTAAAGTCCTGGACAAGCCAGCTCCATTGCTTCGGCTCCATATCGAGGGAGTCACTTGGCGGCATACCTGTTCTGGCAACAATTAGTCAGATCGGGAGGGTGCACGACATCTCAACCCTAGAAAGCGTTTTCCCTTGGAAGCTCAGATTCTAGAAGGTGTTTCTTTGGTGACTTTCTTTGCACCAGCAAAGAAAGTTACCCGCTGGCCGAAGGACAGTGGAAGCTCTTTCTTTCTCCGCCCAAGCGCAGCGTCAACCCGACAGCAAAGAAAGTTACCCGCTGGCCGAAGGACAGTGGAAGCCCTGGCTTTGGGAGGAGTGGAAGCTTGCTTCCAAGCGACGGAGCAACCTGAAGCGCCACCCTCACCCAACCCTCTCCCGCCAGCGGGAGAGGGGCCAACAACGCGGCCATCGGCACGCCAGAAGAGCACGCAGGCCAGCGAAGTTGGATACAATCCGAAACGAGCCAAAGAAAGCCAGCGCGAGCGTCCCCGTCATGATTGTGATGATCGACAACTACGACAGCTTCACCTACAACCTCGTTCAGTATCTGGGCGAGCTCGGTGAGGACGTGCGCGTGATGCGCAACGACGAGTTGTCGGTCGAGCAGATCCGCAAGCTCAATCCCGCGCGCATCGTGATCTCGCCGGGACCGGGCACGCCGGATCAGGCGGGCGTGTCGCTGGCGCTGATCGAAAAGCTCGGCGGGCAGATTCCGATCCTTGGCGTATGCCTCGGCCACCAGAGTATCGGGCAGGTGTTTGGCGGCCGGGTGATTCGCGCCGACCGCATCATGCACGGCAAGACGTCGCCGATCCACCACGCCGGCAAGGGCGTGTTTGCCGGGCTGCCGAATCCGTTCGAGGCGACGCGCTACCATTCGCTGATTGTGGAAAAATCCACTTTGCCGCGTGAACTCGAAATCACCGCGTGGACCCAGGACGAGCGCGGCGAAGTCGACGAGATCATGGGTCTGCGCCATCGCTCGCTGGCGATCGAGGGCGTGCAGTTCCACCCGGAATCCATCCTGACCCAGCACGGCCACGACCTGCTGCGCAATTTCCTGCATGTGCAGCGGCTGGCCGCGTAGCTCATGCCGATCACTCCCCAGCAGGCGCTGCAGCGCACGATCGAGCACCGCGAGATTTTCCAGGACGAGATGATCGACCTGATGCGCCAGATCATGCGCGGCGAAGTGTCCGCGCCGATGGTCGCGGCGATTCTCGCCGGGCTGCGCGTGAAAAAGGAAACGGTCGGCGAGATTGCCGCGGCGGCGAGCGTGATGCGCGAGATGTCGGCGCGCGTGCATGGTCCGCTGTACGACCACTTCGTCGACATCGTCGGCACCGGCGGCGACGGCACCAACACGTTCAACATCTCCACCGCCTCGATGTTCGTGGCCGCCGCCGGCGGCGCGCGCGTGGCCAAGCACGGCAATCGCAGCGTGTCGTCGAAGTCCGGCAGCGCCGATGTGCTCGAGGCGCTTGGCGTGGTGATCGACCTGGCGCCGGAGCAAGTCGCGCGCTGCCTCGAGGACACCGGCATCGGCTTCATGTTCGCGCCGATCCATCATCCGGCAATGAAGATGGTCGCGCCGGTGCGCAAGGAAATGGGCGTGCGCACGCTGTTCAATATTCTCGGTCCGCTGACCAATCCGGCCGGCGCGCCGAACATCCTGATGGGCGTGTTCCATCAGGATCTGGTCGGCATCCAGGTGCGCGCGCTGCAGCGCCTCGGCGCGAACCGCGCGCTGGTGGTGTGGGGCCGCGACGGCATGGACGAGATCACACTGGCCGACACAACCCTGGTTGGCGAGTTGAACGGCGACGAAGTCAGCGAGTACGAATTCGATCCACGCGACCTGGGCTTTGCGCGCAGCGGCGCCGAGGCGCTGCGCGTCGACAATGCGCAGGAATCGCGGACTCGCGTGCTCGAAGCACTCGACAACAAGCCCGGCGTAGTGCGCGACATCGTGCTGCTGAATGCCGGCGCGGCGCTGTATGCGGCCGGCGTTGCCGACTCGATCCGCGCCGGTGTCGAGAAGGCGCGCGAAGCAGTCGCCAGCGGCGCGGCGCGCGCCAAACTCGATCAATTCGCGGCCGCGACGCGGCGCATTTCAGGGCGCTGAGTGAGCGACATCCTGCAAAGAATCCTCGCGCGCAAGGCCGAAGAAGTGGCCGAGCGCAGCACGCGCGTGCCGTTGGCGCGGCTCGATGCGCATTTGCGCGAAGCATCGCCAGCACGCGGTTTTCGCGCCGCGCTGCAGACGAAGATTGCTGCCGGCGATGCGGCAGTGATTGCCGAAGTGAAGAAAGCAAGTCCGAGCAAGGGCGTGATGCGCGCAGATTTCCGCCCGGCGGATATTGCGCGCAGCTATGCGGCGGGTGGCGCAGCCTGCCTGTCGGTGCTGACCGATGTGGATTTTTTCCAGGGCGCCGACGCGTATCTGCAGCAGGCCCGCGCCGCGTGCGCGCTGCCGGTGTTGCGCAAGGATTTCGTGATCGATGCGTATCAGATCCATGAGGCACGCGCGCTCGGCGCCGACTGCATCCTGCTGATCGTCGCGGCGCTCGACGACGAGCAACTGGCGGATTTTTCCACGCTGGCGCACAAGCTCGGCATGGATGTGCTGGTCGAGGCGCACGATGCGCACGAACTGGAGCGCGCACTGGCCACACCGGCGGGCCTGATCGGCATCAACAACCGCAACCTGCGTACCTTCGATACGTCGCTCGACACCACGTTGGCACTGCGCGGCCGCGTGCCCGCGGATCGCCTGCTGGTCACCGAGTCCGGCATCCATGCGCCGGCCGACGTGGCGCGCATGCGCGCGGCCGGTGTGCACGCCTTTCTGGTCGGCGAAGCGTTCATGCGCGCCGCCGACCCCGGCGCGGAATTGCGGCGGTTGTTTGCGTGAGCGAAACACCGCAAACCGACGCGTCCGACAAAGCAGCACCGGTCGTACTTTTCGATTTCGACGGCGTGCTGTATCGCGGCGACTCGTTCACCGAACTGATGCAGGATCACTTGCGGCGGCAGTGGTGGCGGGTCGTGCTGGCGCTGCCGCTGTTGCTGCTCGTCGCGCCGTTCGCCGCATGGCGACGCACGCGCCGGCGCGCCGTGCGCTTCGTCGTGCACATGGCCTTCCTCGGCATCTCGCAAGATCGCTACCGGCAAATGGCGCAGGAGTTCGGCCGCAGTCTGGGCGCCGACGCGGCACGCTTCATCGAAGGCGGCCTGCAGGCGATCAAGCGGCACGTCGACAGCGGCGCGCGCGTGGTCGTGATCAGCGGCTGCGAGGAAACGCTGCTGCGCGCGATCCTCGACGAACTCGGTCTGCGCGATATCGAGTTGATCGCGTCACGTTTCGTTGCCGGGCGTTTCGGCATGCGCGTCGGCGTGCATACCTTCGGCCCGGAGAAAGTGCGCCAGCTGGCCGAGCGCGGCATTCATCCGCCGTGGGACATTGCCTACAGCGATTCCTCGACCGATGCGCCCATGCTGGTGGCGGCGCGTTCGTCCGTCCTGGTCAACGCCAGGCCGGCCACGCGCAAGCGCCTGGTCGAGAAGCTCGGCCGTGAGCCGGATCAGGATGTGAGGTGGGAGTAGCGGGAGAGCAGCGAAACGGCGATGGCGTTCGCCGGTAACAAGACAAACTTCCCCGTCAACTTGCTCGCCGCTCGCCTTATTCCCTGAACTCGCAAGAAGATCGCGCTGGCCTCAGCATAGGAAACGTTCGTGCTGAGGTACGACCGCAGGGACTTCCTGCGGTCGTACCTCAGGGCGAACGGACCATGAGTTGCGATGTGCGCTGTATGGGCCGCGTTTGCCCTGCCCTTCCTCAGCTCTTGCACTTCCGCATTTTCCGCGATACGTTAGCACTAACGTAAGTACTGACGGATATGCGCATGTTCCTGCAATCGCAAGGCGAGCTGGCGCTCGGCAGCCGTTTCAAGGCCTTGAGCGAAAGCCTCTATACGATCGCCAACGCCAGCTACCGAGCCGCTGGCATCGATCTCGACGCGCACTGGTTTCCGGTGTTGCGCTACCTGCAGGTGAAAGGTCCGGCCGGGGTAAGCGCGATTGCCAGTGCGATCGGCCAGACGCATTCGGCGGTCAGCCAGCTCGCCACGAAGCTGCAGCGCGCCGGCTGGATCACGCGCCGCGGCGATCGCGGCGACGCGCGCCGCAGCGTGCTGGATCTGAGCGCTGAGGGCGAGCGCCGCCTCGCCGGGATGGGGCCGATCTGGTACGCGATCCGACGTGCCGCTGCGGCGGCCGTGGCGCGCAGCGGCGGCCCCCTCATGGGCGCTCTCTCGAAGCTTGAAGCGGACATCAATAGCGGCCGCGTGCAGCGCGAGGTCCTTGCGGAGCATGCGCGCCTACGCATTGCCAAGCCCGACATCGAACCGTTCCGGCGCGAATGGCGCGAACACTTCTACCGCATCAACGCCGAATGGCTGGAGCGCTACTGGACGATCGAGGACATCGACCACCGCGTGCTTTCGCAACCGGAGAAACTCGTGCTCGAACCCGGCGGCGCGATCTTCTACGCGCTGGTCGACGGCGAGGTGATCGGCACCTGCGCAATGCTGCAGGAATCGCCGGGCGTGTTCGAGCTGACCAAGATGGGCGTGGAGACCGGCTGGCGCGGCATCGGCGCGGGGCGCCTGCTGATCGAGGCGATCATCGGTGAATTCCACAAGCGCCGCGGCAAGACGCTGTTCCTGGAGTCCAACGCCAAGCTCGGACCTGCGCTCAAGCTGTACGAGAGCGCCGGCTTCGTGCATCACCCGGCGCCACGGCCGGGATCGCACTACCAGCGTTCGGACGTCTATATGATTTATGAGGCGAAAGCGTCGAAAGCGGCGCCGAAACAAAAGCGGGCGCAAGGGAAACAACGAATGTAGGCTGGGCTGAGCAACGCGAAGCCCGGCAAAGGATGGCAACGACCTCGATTGCGCTTGGCTGAACGAACAGCGCTCGATAGCGCTAGGCTTGTCAGCCCAGCCTACGGTCATGAAGAAAGAGTGGCGACGCCGTATGACCCCCTCTCCCGCTGGCGGGAGAGGGTTGAGGTGAGGGTGGCGCGTCCGCAGGCGCGGCAACATATCCGCCGACGCAACTTCACGCGCCACCCTCACCCGCGCCTTCGGCGCGGCCTCTCCCGCCAGCGGGAGAGGCGAAAATCAAATGCGTTCGGCTGCGCTGTTCGAGTAGAGCGAAGCCTGCGTAGGCTGGGCTGACAAGCCCAGCAAGGCGATTCGTTGGATGTTCGGTTGATGCTGGGCTTGGCAGCCCAGCCTACGGCCAGTCGCGGGCTCGGCGCTTCAATGCGTCCCGAACACCACGATCGTCTTGCCCGCCACCGAAATCATGCCCTGCTCCTCGAGCTGCTTGAGCACACGGCCGACCATTTCGCGCGAGCAGCCGACGATGCGGCTGATTTCCTGGCGCGAGATGCGGATCTGCGTGCCCTTCGGATGCGACATGGCATCGGGCTCTTCGGTCAGGTCGATCAGGGTCTTGGCGACGCGGCTGGTGACGTCCATGAACGCCAGGCGGCTGACCTTGCGCGAGGTATGCAGCAGGCGGTTGGTCAGTTGCGTGCCGATCGAGAACAGCACCTTGGCGCATTCGTCGCGCAACGGGCCGTCAAACAGCTGGAACATGCGCTCGTAGCTGATCTCGGCCAGGTCGCACGAGGTGCGTGTGCGCACCATCACTTCGCGGCGTGGCGTCTCGACGAACAAGCCCATCTCGCCGATGAACTCGCCACGGTTGATGTAGGCAAGGATCAGCTCGCGGCCTTCCTCGTCCTCGGTCGAGACTGTCACCGAACCGTCAATAATGAAGTACAGGATGTTGGCCGAGTCGCCGGGCCGGATGATCGCGGTCTTGCTGGGATAGCGGCGGCGGTGGCATTGGCCGAGGAAGCGCTCCATCGAACCCTGATCGAGCACCAGCGAAGCCGGCGCCTGCACGCGGTTCACCTGGCGCTGCAACGTGTAACGAAGGTCCACCATGCTCAATATCGTGCCCCTTTTTCAGCGCGTTCGAAAACTTCGGCTTCCTGCCGTTGTTGCCGAACTTGACGTCGCGGCGTGTTTTGCATCCCCCTCGCCGCGCCGGGTATGCACATCTTAGTCGAAAACAGCCGCACGTCCGATCACCCTGAGTGTACAAGAGTTCGGCCTGAATAAGATCAGGCTGGACAAGATCGGACGGGATGGTTTGCACCCCCGACTTGATCCATAATCGCCCCCCTTCCAGCACCACCCCAGATTTGTGAGGTACCGCCGTGGTCAAGCCTCTGCCGCGCCTGAAGCTTCAGGGTTTCAACAACCTGACCAAGGCACTGAGCTTCAACATCTACGATATCTGCTATGCGGTGACTCCCGAGCAGCGCGACCGGTACATCGAGTACATCGATGATACCTACGATTCCGACCGCCTGACCAAGATCCTCACCGACGTGGCCGAGATCATCGGCGCGAACATCCTGAACGTGGCGCGCCAGGATTACGATCCGCAGGGCGCCAGCGTGACGATCCTGATCTCCGAGCATCCGGTCGTCGACAAGCTCGGCCGCGACATGATTTCCGACGCGGTCGTGGCGCATCTGGACAAGAGCCACATCACGGTGCACACCTATCCGGAAACGCATCCGCACAACGGCATCGCGACGTTCCGCGCGGATATCGACGTGGCCACCTGCGGCGTGATCTCGCCGCTGAAGGCGTTGAACTACCTGATCGACAGCTTCGAGTCGGACATCGTGACGATGGACTACCGCGTGCGCGGCTTCACCCGCGACGTGAAAGGCAAGAAGCACTACATCGACCACCGCATCAACTCGATCCAGGAATACCTGGCCAAGCACATCCGCCAGAAATACGAGATGTTCGACGTCAACGTGTACCAGGAAAACATCTTCCACACGAAGATGCACGTGAAGGAATTCGACCTCGAAACCTACCTGTTCGAGGCGCACGCCGAAGACCTGTCGTTCAAGGACCGCCAGCGCATCGAAGCGCTGCTCAAGCGCGAGATCGAGGAACTCTTCCACGGCCGCAATCTGACCTGAGGCGGCGCCATGCCGTTTCGGGCGGGCGCGTTCGGCGGATAGCGGCGCGCTTGTTGCGCAGTGACGCGCGCGGACGCTAGTGCGATTGCGATAGGCGTTGCTTCAATGCCGCAAGATCCGTGCTGCCCAGTTTGCCGAGCTCGGCTTCGGCGCGTAGCACGCTGCGCAAGACGAAGATCGCGCTGATCGCCATGCACAGGAAATAGATCGAGAAAAACGCAATCCCATCGTATCGTCCCGATCCATTGTGCACGTCTTCGACCAGCAAGCTGCCGAACACGTAGATCAACGCAGCGCACAGGAACGCCAGCAATTGCCGCGGCGCTTGCGGCAGCAAGCTGGGCGTGCGACCTTTCGAACGTTGCCGCACGATCGCCCAAAAGCCAATCAGCATGCGGATCGCCACGGGGATCGCCAGGATGATGAAGGTTTCCATCCGCGCGTTCTCGGCTTTTGCATCCGGATAGAACATCGAGCCCCACGACAACGGCAGCAACGCGATAAACAGGCTTGTTTGCGCTCCATCCAGCAGATTTCGCGACCGTACCAATGCGCGATAGACCGGGATGCCGGCACTATCGGTGGGTCGCGGGTGCGCGGCTACCGTGTGCGCCACGCTGATGGCATCCGTCGCTTGGCATTGTCCTTCCCATTGATCGAGAAATTCATCACGCGCGAACAGCGCCTTGAGCGCGTCGCTCAGCCAAAGCACGGTGTTGTCCGCGGCGATGCCGAGCATCACCAGGTATGCCGGCCAGCCGAACAGCAAGTTCGTGAGCAGCGGCATGGCGCCGCCGAGCAGCAGACTGACGGCCTGATCCTGCAGCAGCAACCGGGTACCGCGTCGCCCGTCGCGCAGGACGCGCGCAGCGGTGGCGACGGCGTCATCGACGACCTGCGGTGTGAGCTTGCGCCACTCCCATTTCTGAAAATACAGCAGCGGAATCGGATTCAATGAGTACATGTCATGACGCCTTGACCACGATTCCCTCGGCTTGCTTCGTTTCGCCCGGAATGGAACCAACCTCAATTGGCCATTGCGCCGTAACGCGCCTGATTGTGCGTGGCCGATCCCTTGACTGGCAAACGCGGCCGTTCCACCACCCCGACAGGACCTTTGGCTCATGCATCCACTTCGCCTGCGGACTAGGCTCCGGCCACGAAATTGCCATGGAGCGCCAATGAAACGCCAACTTCTCGCTATGACCTGCGCGAGTCTGCTCGCCGCCTGCTCGCAGGCTCCCGAAGCGCCGAAACAGGCCGCCGCGCCGCCTGCACCCGCGGCGCAGCCCGCGCCGGCTGCACCAGTCGCGCTGGCCCCGAAATCCGGCGTCGAACTGCAGTACGTCGACAACAACGTGCGCGTGCAGGACGACTTCTACCGCCACGTCAACGGCAAATGGCTCGACACGTTCGAGATCCCGGCCGACAAGCCGGGCTACGTTTCGTTCAACAAGGTGTTCGACGAAACGCAGGCGCACATGCGCGAACTGGTCGAGGCCGCGGCGAAGGGCGATACGAACACCGACGCGAACCAGAAAAAGATCGGTGATCTGTACAACAGCTACATGGACGAAGCCAAGCTCGAGCTGCTCGGCGTTACGCCGATGCAAGCCGATTTCGCCGCGATCGACGCGATCAAGGACAAGGCCGGCCTGGCGACGCTGATGGGCAACCTCGGCAAGAGCACCACGCAGGCGGGCTCGTTCGGTCCGTCCGGCACGTCGCTGCCGTTCGTGACGTTCGTGCATCAGGACAACAAGGATTCGACCAAGTACGTCGTCGATTTCCAGCAGAGCGGCATCGGCCTGCCGGATCGCGACTACTATCTGAAGGACGACGACGCCAAGCTCAAGCAGATGCGCGCCGACTACTTGAAGCACGTCGAGAAGATGCTCGCGCTCGCCGGCGACAAGGACGCGGCGAAGAACGCCAAGGATATCGTCGCGCTGGAGACGCAACTGGCCAAGGCGCAGTGGACCAAGGTCGAGCTGCGCGATCCGATCAAGGCCTACAACAAGGTCGAGACGGCGAAGCTCGATGCGCTCGCGCCCGGCTTCGACTGGAAGGCGTACCTGGCCGCGTCGGATATCTCCGGCAAAGTCGACTACGTGATCGTCGGCCAGCCGACGTACCTGACGCAGTTCGCGAAGATCTTCGGCAACACCTCGCTGGCGCAGTGGAAGACCTATTTCCGCTGGCATGTGCTGAACGACAACGCGCGTTACCTGAGCAAGCCGTTCGTCGAGGAGAACTTCGCTTTCAACGGCACCGTGCTGAACGGCACGCCGCAGGACCAGCCGCGCTGGAAGAAGGGCATCAACCTGGTCAGTGGACAGCTCGGCGAAGCGCTCGGCAAGGTCTACGTCGACAAGTATTTCCCGGCCGAGCACAAGGCGCGCGTCGAGGCGCTGGTCAACAACCTGCTGGCTGCGTTCAAGGCCGACATCGACACGCTCGACTGGATGGGCCCCGAAACGAAGAAGGCCGCTCAGGAGAAGCTCGCCAAGTTCGTCGTCAAGATCGGCTACCCGGACAGCTGGCGCGACTACGGCAAGTTCAGCGTCGCCAAGGATGACCTGGCCGGTAACATCAAGCGCGGCAACGAATTCGAGTACGCGCGCAACATCGCCAAGCTTGGGCAACCGGTCGATCGCGCCGAGTGGGGCATGACGCCGCAGACGGTGAACGCGGAATACAACCCGGAAGTGAATTCGATCGAATTCCCGGCCGCGATCCTGCAACCGCCGTTCTTCCAGGCCGACGCCGACGACGCGGTCAACTACGGCGCGATCGGCGCGGTGATCGGCCACGAGATCTCGCACGGCTTCGACGACCAGGGCGCGCAGTACGACGGCGACGGCAACCTGCGCGACTGGTGGACCAAGGAAGATCACGAGAAATTCGCCGCCAAGGCCAAGGCGCTGGTTGCCGAATACAACGCGTTCGAGCCGGTCAAGGGCTATCACCTCAATGGCGAACTGACGCTGGGCGAGAACATTGCCGACAACTCCGGTCTGGCAATTACGTTGAAGGCGTACAAGATCGCCACCGCGTCGAAGCCGGCGCCGGTGATCGACGGCTACACCGGCGAGCAGCGCGTGTTCCTCGGCTTCGCGCAGGTGTGGCGCGGCAAAGCCCGCGACAACCTGATGATCCAGCTGGTCAAGACCGATCCGCACTCGCCACCGATGGCGCGTGCGCAGGGCACGGTCGTCAACCAGCCGTCGTTCTACACCGCGTTCGACGTCAAGGAAGGCGACAAGATGTATCGCGCGCCGGAGCAGCGCGTGCTGATGTGGTGATTTGGCGCGGCAATGCGTGATTGAAAAAGCCGGCTTCGCGCCGGCTTTTTCTTTGAAGCTGCGAGTGACCTCAAGACCGTTCGCCCTGAGGTATCGACTGCGCGCGCCGGGAGCGCGCGCGAACAGCGGAGCTGGCCCGAAGGGCGAGCGCCAGGATGGCGCGAGTCAGGGTGGACGGCACGGTGCCGATTCGTGGTTCGATATGCGCAGCGTACCCTGGCCTGAGCTTGTCGAAGGCTCACCACGAACGGATTTGAAGTTCGCGTCCCGACGGTGCGAATAGCGAGCACCTTGTCCCCGTTGATACCTTTGGCCCATGCCGCGCCGCGCACATGCCGTTAGTGTCGTCCCGATAGATTCCGAACCTTCGCCGGAGAACCCGCATGAAACGCAACCTGATCGCCCTCGCCTGCGCGGCGAGTCTGCTGGCCGCCTGCTCGCAGGCGCCCGAAGCACCGAAACAGGCCGCGGCACCGGCGCCCGCAGCAACCCCAGCACCAGTAGCGACCCCTGTTGCCGCCGCGCCGGCAAAATCCGGCATCGATCTGCAATACACCGACACCGCGACGCGCGCGCAAGACAACTTCTATCGGTTCGCGAACGGCAAGTGGCTCGACACCGTGGAGATCCCCGCGGACAAGTCGAAATACGGCACCGGCGCGATCGTGTTCGATTCGATCCAGGACAAGCTGCACGGTTTGGTCGACGATGCCGCCGCCGGCAAGGTCAGCGGCACGAACGCGGACACGAAAAAGATCGGCGATTTGTACGCCAGCTTCATGGACGAAGCGGCGCTGGAGACGCTCGACGCGAAACCGCTGGCGGCGCGCCTTGCCGCCATCGATGCGCTGAAGGATACGAACGGCGTGGCCGGCCTGATCGCGGAACTCAATCGCAGCAGCGCCACGATCACCGGCTACGGCCTGGCCAGCAATTCGCCGGTCGGCATCTTCATTCACCAGGACAACAAGGACGCGACCAAGTACGTCGCCGACCTGCAACAGGGTGGCCTGGGCCTGCCCGATCGCGATTACTACCTCAAGGACGACGACGCCAAGCTCAAGGGCATGCGTGCCGACTATCGCAAGCACGTCGAGAAAATGCTTGGCATGGCCGGCGATGCGCACGCGGCGAAGAATGCCGATGCGATCGTCGCGCTGGAGACCGCCATCGCCAAAGCGCAGTGGGACAAGGTCGCGCTGCGCGATCCGGTCAAGGCATACAACAAGATCGAAATCGCCAAACTGGCGACGCTGGCGCCGGGCATCGACTGGGACGCGTTTGTCGATGCGAGCGGCCTGAAGGGCAAGGCCGACAGCGTGATCGTCGGCCAACCGACTTACCTGACGGCATTCGCCAAGCTGGTGGCAAGCACGCCTGTGCCGACCTGGCAGGCGTATTTCCGCTGGCGCACGCTCAGCGATGCCGCACCGATGCTGTCGAAGAAATTCGTCGACGAGAACTTCGCGTTTTACGGCACCGTGCTGCGCGGCCAGCCGCAGAACCAGCCGCGCTGGAAACGCGGCCTGGCGCTGGTCAACGCCGGCGTCGGCGAGGAACTTGGCAAATTGTATACCGCGAAATATTTTCCGCCGGAAAACAAACAGCGCGCAAAGGCGCTGGTCGACAACCTGCTGGTCGCCTTCAAGCAGGGCATCGACCACCTGGACTGGATGAGCGCGGAAACCAAGCAGGCGGCGCAAACCAAGCTGGCGAAATTCACGCCGAAGATCGGCTACCCGGACACGTGGCGCGACTACGCCTCCTTGAGCATCGACAAGACCGACCTGCTCGGCAACCTGGCGCGCGCCGCGCAGTTCGAGTATCAGCGTAACCTCAACAAGCTCGGCAAGCCCATCGATCGCGGCGAATGGGGCATGACGCCGCAAACGCTGGATGCGTACTACAACCCGGAGCTCAACGAAATTGTTTTTCCGGCCGCGATCCTGCAGCCGCCGTACTTCAATGCGGATGCCGACGACGCCGTGAATTACGGCAGCATCGGCGCGGTGATCGGGCATGAGATCTCGCACGGCTTCGACGACCAGGGCGCGCAGTACGACGGCGACGGCAATCTGCGCGACTGGTGGACCAAGGAAGATCACGAGAAGTTCGCCGCCAAGACCAAGGCATTGGTCGCCGAGTACAACGCGTTCGAACCGGTCAAGGGCTATCACCTCAACGGCGAACTGACGCTGGGCGAGAACATTGCCGACAACTCCGGGCTGACCGTGGCCTTCAAGGCGTATCAGATCTCGCTCGGCGAAAAACCGGCACCGAAGATCGACGGGCTGACCGGCGAGCAGCGCTTCTACATGGGCTTCGGCGCGGTATGGCGCGCAAAGCTGCGCGACAACGCCGCGATCCAGCAGATCAAGACCGACCCGCACTCACTGCCGGAATTCCGCGTGATGGGCGTGGTCGTCAACCAGGAAGGCTTCTACAAGGCGTTTGATCTGAAGCCCGGCGACAAGATGTATCTGGCGCCGGAGCAACGCGTGACGATCTGGTAGAGCATGATGTGCTTGCGCAGTCGTGCGATTGCTCTGCAACCTCTTCG
>Ga0105238_10002790_pt1 | contig 17438 bp, 18 predicted proteins | sample KBSC34metaG_FD_81526 | JGI IMG/M metagenome (GOLD analysis project Ga0105238, IMG submission 81526) | Corn rhizosphere microbial communities from Kellogg Biological Station, Michigan, USA - KBS C3-4 metaG | ecosystem: Host-associated > Plants > Roots > Rhizosphere > Soil | place: Michigan, USA... | reverse complement strand
TAAAGAGAAGGGACCGCCAGCACCTGCGGATCACTCCAGTGAAAAAAATCCCGGGACACCGCATATACCGCCCGCTGACCTGGAGCGTCTTCATCCTTCATCCCATCGGACCAGATAGCAATAAACTGGTCCTTGAATTTTGTAATGGAAGGGTGATGGTTATACAGCCATGAAGCCTGCGGCATATAGATCATGGCCCGCTCGATAGACAGCCGCGGCAACTTACCGCCATTGCCCGCCTCTTTCAGGATCGTCTGCCCCACAGCCATCCTTCCTTCGAAAAGAAGGAACAGACAAAGAATGATCCGGCAACAAGAGTTCATGAAACGAAGATAGTTTTATTACCTTCATGGTGAACTTTACTTATGAGCGAAAAATTATTATGGAAGTCCGATATCGTCGAATGGGAGAAGATATCCGTCGACACATATAAATTTGTTATTGACCAGGCGAAAGAACAATTGAACGAGATCATAGAAGAGTCGCAGACTATTACAAAAAGAAGCATGTCTATCCTGCTGTCATACGTTGTCGCCTTGTCAGGGTTATTGGGTTACGCCTTCTCGGAAAAGTCAAAGATTACACACGGCAATGGATGGCTCATCTGCTTTTCCATCTGCATCGCCTTGCTGTCTATCTACTCATTCATGCTCTTATTTCAGTTGATTTACCCCAAAAATGCATTCTTCAAAGGCAGCCCGCCTGAAGAAATATTCTACCAGGAAATATTTAAGGATCGTGCCGAAGAAGAAGGTTACAAAAATGTCCTGTACAATGAGATAGAAAGGATACAGGATAAAATTGAAAGAATTGGGAATTCCAATGGAAAAAGGTTTGCTCAATACAGAAGGACATTAAAAATATCCCTGATGCTTATAGCAATAGCCATATTCATCATAGTACGCGCTATTTATACCTAGCCCCTGATACTGGGATGAGGAGTATTCGGCTTGGGACTTACTCTTGGTTTTGCCATATCTCGAAAATTTTCCCAAAGATACAACACTCCCTTCAACCCTCCAAACCCTCCCCAACATAACAAATAATTAAAAATCAATCATTTACCAATATCTTTCCGGGCAATTAACCTCGTATCTCCCCCCGCCGTACCCGCAATCACAATATCAGCCATTCCATTGAAAAATCCATCCTCCATCACCCCGGTAATAGCGCTCACCTGCTCATGCACCTTAGCCGGATCGTCGATAACCCCAAAAGCGCAATCCAGTATATAATGCCCATTGTCCGTCAAATAACGCTGATCACCCGCCATTCTCATACGAGGCGTACATCCCAATGCCGTCAGCTTACGCATCGTCAGCTCCCATGCAAATGGAGCGATCTCCACAGGCAGGGGGAACTTACCCAGCTTATCCACCAGCTTGCTTTCATCCACAATGATGATATAGAACTTTGTCACCGCCGCAACGATCTTTTCCCGCAATAAAGCACCGCCGCCGCCTTTGATCAGGTTCAGCTCCTTATCCACCTCATCCGCCCCATCGATAGTAATATCCAGCTGATCCACCTCCGAAAAAGGAATGATAGGAATGTTAAGCTCCCTGGCCAGCGCTTCGGATTGCACCGAAGTCGCCACCGCCTTCACCGACAACCCTTCTTTTACCAGGCCCCCGATGCCCTGGATAGCCCAATAGGCAGTGGATCCCGTTCCCAATCCCAGCGTCATACCTGGCCTGATGTACTGAATTGCCTTCTCGGCAGCTAACCTTTTTCCTTTAACAGAAGGATTTTCCATGATTATCAATTATTTATATATGTTTACTCTACTTTTTTGGTGGAGAAAGTTAATTTCCCTACTTTTATATCATCATTCATCCAGATGAACCGCACATTTGCAAATATAGCCTGTTGTTGTTGCTGTTGTAAGCAAAATCCGGTTATTTGGGTGGAGGATGACCTCTCATAAGCTTAGTAAAACTGTTATAAACAACAAATATATAAAGCTCCACCACAAGTGGGGCTTTTTTCATTCATAGCGATTATGTCAACAACAACAACAGATCTAACCATCGACAGCAGCCTGCTCACCTCCGTCCGGGGACTGGAGAAAAAGATAGGGCATACTCCCTTACTGCCTGTTACCCGCCTGTTCAATAAAAAGAATGTGCGCCTGTATGCAAAACAGGAATGGGCGCAGCTGTCAGGCAGCGTAAAAGCGCGCGCTGCTTACAATATTATCAGGAAAGCCATAGAAAGTGGACAGCTCTCGAGGGAAAGAACGTTATTGGACGCCACCAGCGGAAACACCGGCATCGCCTATGCGCATATCGCCAGCCACCTGGGCATTCCCGTCGCACTCTGTCTGCCGGAAAATGCGTCAAAAGAGCGGAAGGATATCCTGGAGTCGCTGGGTGTCCGGCTGATCCTCACCTCCCGCTTTGAAGGCACAGACGGCGCCCAGCAGGTAGCAAAAGAGCTGGCTGACGCCGACCCCACCGGTTACTACTACGCCGATCAATACAAAAACCCCAACAACTGGAAAGCGCATTATCATTCCACCGCACTGGAAATTTTTGAAGCGCTGCCGGACATCACCCATTTTATCGCAGGACTGGGTACTACAGGCACTTTCGTAGGCACCGGCCGCCGCCTGAGAGAACTGGATCCTTCCATTACCCTCATCTCCCTGCAGCCCGACGCCGCGCTCCACGGAATGGAAGGCTGGAAGCACCTGGAGACAGCCCTCGTTCCCGGGATCTATGATCCCACCGTAGCCGACGCCAATTACGAGGTCAGCACCGAAGAGGCTCACGAGATGATCAGGGCAGCCTACAAACACGAAGGACTGCTGCTGAGCCCTTCCTCCGCAGCCAACCTCGCGGGCGCAATACGTATTGCAGAACAGCTGGAAGAAGGAACGCTCGTCACCGTCCTGCCCGATAACGCAGATAAATACAGTGAAGTCATAAAAAAACTATTATAACATGATCATCATCGAACCCCAGGTCCGGCAACTAATGATAGAAGATGCAGTCGGCACATTCCCCGATGAATGCTGCGGCTTCCTGTTCGGCAGGGAAGAAACAGACGGTACACGCCTTATCCTGGATATACTGGCAGTAGATAATTCCAAAGAAGGAGACAAACGCAGACGTTTCGAGATCTCTCCCCTGGATTATATGACGGCCGAACAACATGCCCTGGACCACGACTGGACGCTGCTGGGAGTATACCACTCCCATCCCAATCATCCGGCCATTCCCTCGGAACATGACCGCAAAGCCGCCCAACCCTTCTTCTCTTACGTGATCGTATCCATAATGAACGGGGAGTTCAGCCATCTGCGCTCCTGGCTGTTGAATGACGACCAGCAATTCGAAGAAGAAAAGATCAACGATTATCAATTATCATAAACATAAAAAAGACAAATAAAATGGCAACAGTGATCATTCCCACCCCCCTGAGGAAATTCACCAATAATACAGCCCGGCTGCAGGTCAGCGCCGGTACGATACAGGACACAGTCAATGAACTGACCCGGAACTTTCCCGATCTGAAAAAACACCTGCTGGACGACGGCGGAGGCATCCGCTCCTACGTAAATATCTTTGTTGGCAACAACGATATCCGCGATCTTCAGCAGGAACATACAGCCGTCGCGGAAGACACCGTCATCAGCATCGTTCCCGCCATCGCCGGCGGCAGTCCCGATCAGCCTCCCCTCTTCACAAAAGAAGAGCTCGCAAGATACAATCGCCACATCATCATCCCCGGCTTCGGCATGGAAGCCCAGCAGAAACTAAAAAAAGCAAAGGTCCTCGTCATTGGCTCCGGCGGCCTGGGCAGCCCCGTATTACTATACCTGGCAGCCGCTGGTGTCGGCACCCTCGGCATCGTCGACTTCGACGTGGTGGACGACAGCAACCTCCAGAGACAAGTGCTCTTCGGCATCGACGAGATCGGCAAACCCAAAGTAGAGGCAGCCAGAAGAAGGCTGGCCGCCCTGAACCCTCACATACAGCTCAATATCTACAATACACATCTTAACTCAGGGAACGCACTGGATATCGTAAAAGATTATGACGTCATCGCAGACGGTACGGATAATTTCCCCACCCGCTACCTGGTCAACGACGCATCCGTATTGCTGGGCAAACCCAACGTATACGCATCCATCTTCCAGTTCGAAGGACAGGTCTCCGTATTCAACTATACAGATAGCAAAGGCAACACCGGCCCCAATTACCGCGACCTCTATCCTACCCCTCCCCCGCCGGGCCTGGTGCCCAGCTGCGCAGAAGGCGGCGTCCTGGGCGTATTGCCATGCATCATGGGCAGCACCCAGGCACTGGAAGTGATCAAGGTCATCACAGGCGTCGGCGAAACCCTGTCCGGACGCTTCTATATTTTCGATGCGCTGAACTTCGAAAGCAGGACCTTTAACATCAAGCCAAGAGAAGACAACCCCATCAACGGGAAAAACCCTACCATCAACGCCCTCATCGACTACGAACAATTCTGCGGCATGCGGGCAGTGGAAGAAAAACCGCTGAAAGAAATTACCGCCAAAGAATTATACGACTGGCAGGTGAAAGGAGAAAAATTCCAGCTCATCGACGTACGTGAACCGCATGAATATGACATCGTCAACATCGGCGCCGAGCTGATCCCGCTGGCTACAGTAGCCGACAACGCATCCAGGATCGATACAGACAAAAAAGTAGTGATCCATTGCAAAATGGGAGGCAGAAGCGCAAAAGCCATCCGTGAGCTGGAAGAAAAATTCGGATTTACAAACCTCTACAATCTGAAAGGAGGCATCCTCTCCTACATCGACGAGGTACAGCCCGAACTGACAAAGTATTAATACCTGACGTCCCGAACTTTCAATACCAGACGCCCTGCACTTTCAATACCTGACGTCCTGGACTTTCACAATATTCGACTGGCCGGCAACCTTACACACGGTAGCCGGCTTTTTCGTTTCACTTGCCGTGAAGGCGAACAGCAGGGCCAGTACCCCGATAAAAGAAAAGATTGCTAACCGTTGCATATGATTTTATTTTTAAAGGCTATACCGCACAGCACACCTGGCCGATTCCCCCTCATTCCCTGATGCCCTGGCAACCGCTGACCGTACAGGACTAAGCAACCACCTGCCGTTCCGTTCTAATCAAGCCTGCTAACCAGGGTACCAGGAAATTTCTCTCCATTCTCGCAATTCATAAAATAAAGATAGTACGGCACAGCCGCAACTCCAAATAAATAGTCTACTAATTTTATAGACTTTTAAAATATTTTTTCCACATCCCGGCCGAAGGCCTAAAACCCAGGCTGGGTCAATAATCCAGTAATTTTTCGATTATTTCACTGACCTTAAGTGCATTGGGGAGCATGGCCTGCTCAAGTCCCATATTCATGGGCACTGCAGGTAAATTTAAAGCCCCTCTTACTTCCACCGGAGCATCCAGGTAAGCGTAGCAATTGCCGGATATCCGCCAGGCCAATGCTTCCGCAAAAGAGTTGTTTTGTTGTTCTTCCGTTAGCACCAGGCACTTGCCATGGCGACGGACCGTTGAAAAGATAAGCGCTTCATCCAGGGGATAGAGCGTCCGCAGATCCAACACCTCCACACAGCCGGGGAAATATTTGGCAGCTGCTTTCGCCCAGTATACCCCCATGCCATAAGTGATGACACAACATGTCTCACCCCGCCGGGTAGCGTCCTCGTCCGCCTGCAATGCAATAGCCGCCTTGCCCAACGGCAGGATATAGCCCCTGGAAGGCTCGACACATTTCGCATCTTCCGTGCCCGGTACCTTGCTCCAGTATAGCCCTTTATGTTCCAGCATCACCACAGGATTGGGATCCAGAAAGGCAGCCCACATCAGACCCTTCATATCCGCCGCATTCGATGGATAAACGATCTTGATCCCCTTGATGGATAACAGCGTGGATTCGATGCTGCCGCTGTGATAAGGACCGCCTCCCCCATACGCCCCGATAGGCACACGGATCAGCGTCTGTACAGGGAATTTGCCTGCGCTGAGATAACACGACTTTGAGATCTCCGTCACCAGTTGATTGAATCCCGGGTAAATATAATCCGCAAATTGTACCTCTACGATGGGCTTGGCCCCCACCGCGCTCATACCCACCGTGGACCCGATGATATATGCTTCCTGGATAGCAGTATTGAAAACCCGGTGATCCCCAAACTGCTCTGCCAGCGTCGCAGCTTCCCTGAATACACCACCCAGCCGCCTGCCCACATCCTGCCCATATAATAAAGCTTCCGGGTGATCTTCCATGATCTCCCGGATGGCAAAAAGGGCCGCATCCACCATGATCACTTTTTCTCCACCCGCCGGACTACGCTGCCCCTTTTCTTCCGTCACAGGCGTCGGCACAAAGACAAAATCTTCCACCGTGGCCGGATCCGGCTCCCCGGCAGCAACAGCAGCCTGGAATTGCTCAGCCACCAACGCGACCGCAGCTTTTTCAATACCCGCCAATTGCGATTCATCAAGTCCCAGCCCCAGCATACGCGCTCTTAATTTTGGCAAAGGGTCATGCGCTCCATGCTCCTCCATATCTTCCACGCTTCGATAAAACTCCTTTCTGACCCCGCTGGTATGATGCCCAAGTAAAGGCACTTTCGCCTGCACGAGATAGGGGCGCCTGCCATGCCGCACATCCCATATCACCCGGTCCATGGCCTCATAGCTTTCCTGGAAATCACTACCGTCGATCCGTATACGCCCCATCCCTTTAAAACCTCCTGCATATTCATACGCATCCATCGCCCTGGACTCCTCACTCTTTACACTGATACCCCAGTCATTATCCTGCACCAGGTAAATGATCGGTAATTCCTTCAGCACCGCAAATTGGAACGCCTCGCTGACCTCTCCCTCCGTCACGCTGGCATCTCCCAGGCTGCAAACGACGACAGGCGCTTCTCCCCCCTCTCCTCTCCTCAATAAAGGAGAGCCGATACTTTCCAGGTAACGAAGGCCCTGCGCTATCCCCGTAGTGGGGATGGCTTGCATCCCCGTCGCACTGCTTTGATGAATAATGCCCGGCTTATCCTTTCCACGATAATTGGGATGAGCATAATATTCACGCCCTCCCGTAAAGGGATCTCCCCCCTTTGCCAGCAACTGCAGCATCAGTTGATAAGGCTCGAACCCAAGCCCCAGCAGGATACTCTCATCCCGGTAATAGGGGCTGACCCAATCACAGGGCTGTAGATGGAAGGCCGCAGCTAATTGAATGGCCTCATGCCCCCTGGAAGTGGAGTGCACATACTTGCAGATGGAACGGTTGTTTTCATAAGTCGACGCCATCTCACGGGCGATGCACATAAGACGATAGGCGCGTAACAGGATATCAACAGTTATCATGCATGGGATTTAAAAAAAATGCCATCCTGTGAAGTACAGGATGGCACTCATCAAACGACGATAAAATTATTTTATTTCTATGGCCAACAAGCTATCGTCTTCAATAAATGCCTCCAGCTCATCTCCAACCACACACTCTCCAACACCCGCCGGCGTACCCGTGAATACAAGGTCCCCGATGTTGACGGAGAAATAATTGGATATATATGCGACAACCTTATCAAAGCTATTGATCATCAGGTTGGAATTCCCCTGCTGCACCAACTCTTTGTTCTTATAAAGGCAAAAGTTAAGATCTTTCTTGTTCTTTACATTCTGAAGCGGGATCCATTTGCCGATAGCCGCCGAGTTATCCCATGCCTTGGCCTTTTCCCAGGGAAGCCCTTTCTCCTTCAGTTCATTCTGGATATCACGGGCAGTAAAGTCAATGCCTACAGTAACAGCATCATAATATTTACTGGCAAAGCGGTCCTGGATATATTTACCGTTCTTGGATATGCGCAGCACCAACTCACATTCATAGTGCAATTCGTTGGTAAACTCCGGGTAATAAAACGGCGTATGTGCCTGCAGCAATGCGCTCTTAGGCTTCATAAATATGATCGGCTCTTCCGGGATATCATTGTTCAATTCCTTGGCATGAGCCACATAGTTACGGCCAACACAGAATATTTTCATATTCAATCAGGGTTTTTAAATAGAAAATTCTTTAAACCAGTTTTCATTCGGCCTGAAAAGACCCTGGGCACCAGCACAGGAATATTGAATATTAAAATATCTCATTAAGGGATGAATGCAATATTTATGCGAAAATAAAGATTCCCCTTTACAAATCATAGTGTAAAATCCAAATTATTGTACTGGTTCATGGTCCTCTCAATCCCGCTAGTGGCAAAGCTTTCAATCAATTCCACCGATTTTTCTACCTTCATCCTCACCAGGGGCAGCTCATTTTCACTCCATCGTCCCAACACAAAATCTACCTGTCTTCCCTTGGGGAAATTATTACCGATGCCAAAACGTAATCTGGGGTAACCATTGGTTCCTAACACCTCCTCGATGCTGCGTAGCCCATTATGGCCCGCTGCGCTTCCCCCCGGCCTTAGCCTGAACTTCGACAGGGGCAACGCCAATTCATCGACGATGACCAATACATTTTCCAGGGGGGTCTTCTCCTTGTCCATCCAGTACTTCACGGCCTTGCCGCTAAGATTCATAAAGGTAGTAGGCTTGATGCAGATCAGGATCTTCCCTTTCCATCTGATCTCCGCAATTTCGGCTAAGCGATCCAGTCGGAACACCTCTTCATGTTTCTTCGCCAGCGCATCTACTACATCAAAGCCGATATTGTGCCGGGTACCCGTATAATCGGACCCAATATTACCCAATCCCACGATGAGATACTTAGCCATATGCGAGGGTCAGACAAAGGGGATTAAAAATAGCAAAAACCCGGTTAATCTCTAACCGGGTCCTCACTAATAAATTACTTTACTTCTTACCACCGCCCGCAGGTTTGGCAGCAGGAGCGGCAGCTGCAGCAGGAGCAGCACCGGCAGCCGGAGCTGCAGCAGCTTCTTCCTGTTTCAATTGACGGGTCAATACGATCGAAGCGATAGGAATACGGGGAGAGTTCAGGATCTCATAGTTCTCCGCCTTCACATCCTCTACCCGCACGTTGCCATTCAACTCCAGTTCGGTCAGATCGACTTCAATATTTTCTTTCAGATACTTCGGATAAGTCTTCACTTTTAAAGCCTTCATCTTGGTGATGAGCTTACCACCATCCTTTACGCCTTTTGCAGCGCCAGTGAATTTAATAGGAATGGTTGCTATCACTTTCTTATCCTCTACCAGCTCAAGGAAGTCAGCATGTATCAGCTCATCGCTCACCTTGTCGAATTGCAGGTCCTTCAAAATACATTTGTAGGATTGACCCTCTACCTTGATCTCGGCCAGCTGGAAATCCGGTGTGTAGACCAGTGATTTAAAAGATGTCGCAAGAGCTGAAAAGTTCACCTCCTTTGCACCCCCGTAAATTACACCGGGCACTTTTTCCTCAGAGCGAAGTTGGCGGGTGGCTTGTTTGCCCATTTCGGTCCTGAGTTGTCCTTCGATTGTAATCGTTCTCATTGTTTATGTTTGTTTAAAAATTACCTTACTTGTTCCTCAACTGGGAGTGGATAAACAACCCCGTGATACTCCTGTTCTCATGCGCATTGCGGATAGCTACCGCAAATAGTTCCGCCACACTCAACACCTTGATCTTCGGGCTTGGACGCTTCAACGGTATCGTATCACACACCACCAGCTCTTCCAGGACACTATTCTCTATATTCTCATACGCCTTGCCGCTAAGCACCGGATGCGTACACAAGGCTCTCACACTCCTGGCGCCTTTCTCTTTTAAAAGACCGGCGGACTTTGCCAGCGTCCCACCCGTATCACAGATATCATCTATCAACACAATATCCTTATTCGTTACATCTCCGATAACCACCATGCTCGCTATCTCATTAGCCCGCTTTCTATGCTTGTCACAGATCACCATTTCCGCATTGAAATAGCTGGCAATCTCCCGGATACGATTGGCGCTACCCACGTCAGGGGCCGCGAAGGTAAGATTTTCCACCTTAAGTTGCTCAATATAAGGGATAAAAATAGCACTGCTGTCCAAATGGTCCACAGGAATATCAAAATAACCCTGAATTTGGGGAGCATGCAGGTCCATCGTAATGATCCTGTCAGCGCCGGCCGCCACTAACATATTGGCTATCAGCTTACTACCTATTGCGACACGAGGTTTGTCCTTCCGGTCCTGACGCGCATACCCATAATAAGGTAACACCGCCACCACCTTATAGGCCGACGCCCGCCGGGCCGCATCGATCATCAAAAACAACTCCATCAGGTTCTCCGCAGGGGCAAACGTGCTTTGCACCAGGAAAACCATGTCGCCACGAATGCTTTCATCATAGGTAGTCTGGATTTCTCCGTCGCTAAATCGTTGAATATTAACCTTTCCCGTAGGGGTGCCGAATTGCTGTGCAATTTTCTCGGCAAGGTACTGAGACCCCGTGCCGGAGAAGATCTTGGCTGAATGCTGCATAAGAAGGTAAATGTGCGGCGAAGATAGCGCCGAAAAGAGATTAAGCCCAATACACTTTAAAAAAAATTCTTCCCCCTTTACCCAACAAAAAAAAGGAGGCCCCTCCGCACCTGGCGGATGACCTCCAAAGATTTTTAAGGAGCCTTACTTAGTGATTTACAGAAGCCAACTGTTCCTTGGCCGTAACAGACTGCACCGCCACCGTTTTTTCGGTGTCCTTGGTCGATTTGGAATTCAGCACATAAAAAATAGAAGAACAAACAAAGATCGAGAAGAAGAGAGCGACTACATACATACCAACACAGAAAAGAAAATTCTGCCAGCCGCCGATTGCGTTGAAAGTTGTTCGTTTCATTGGATTTTAGATTAAGATTTTCAAAAGATTACGGATTGTACGAAACGCTTGTCCTTCGCTTATAACGAAACACTTGCGCCCTTATTTTAACTCTTCCTTACAAACTCCAAAATAATAGTTAATTTTCACTTATGCAAGCCTCAACCACCAGAAAAACCCGCATCAAAGACTGGGAAAATGACGCAAAACCTCGCGAAAAATTACTTAGTAAAGGCCCGCAGGAATTGAATGATTCCGAATTGCTGGCCATTCTCATCGGTACCGGCACTCCGGACCGTAACGCCCTCGATATCGCCAGGGACGTCCTCAAGGCAGGACAAAACAACCTGGTCCAGCTGGGCAACATGACCGCCAAAGAATTGAAGAAGATCAGGGGCATGGGACTGGCCAAAGCCGCCGTCATTGCCGCCGCCATGGAACTGGGCAGACGAAGGGAATCCTCTTCCCTACTGGCAAAACCCATACTGAAACACGGCGGGGACGCAGCAAGATACCTGCAGAGCCAGCTAAAAGGCTTCCGCCACGAAGTATTTGCCGCCATCTATCTCAACAACGCAGGCAAAGTCCTGAAATTCGATACGCTGAGCCACGGCGGACTCACCGGCACAGTGGCCGACCCTCGCATCATACTGAAAAAAGCATTGGAAGAAAACGCCATAAGCATCATACTGGGTCACAACCACCCATCAGGTAACCTCCGCCCCAGCAAAGCCGACGAAGAATTTACCGAAAAAATAAAGGAAGGCGCCGCCTACCTTGACATCAGATTGCTGGATCACATCATCGTCAGCGAAGAAGGTTATTTCAGCTTTGCCGATCGCGGGCTGCTCTAGGCTCACGCCTGCGCCGTCGGCCCCCCAAAATTCAACGGCAACTGCACCTCCTCCAGGTCCTGTATCTTCCCGTTCGCCGTCTCAAATCGCGAAAGGTTCTCCGTCAACGCCTTCATAAAACGCTTCGCATGCTGAGGAGTAAGTATGATACGGCTCTTTACCTTACTCTTAGGCGTACCCGGCATCACATTCACAAAATCAATGACAAACTCCGCATGAGAATGGGTAATGATCGCAAGGTTGGCATACTGGCCTTCCGCCGTCTCCTCGCTGATCTCTATATTAAGCTGGCTGTTGGGCTGCTGATTATCGGACATACTTGATATCTATTGTCCTCGCAAGATACCACTATTTAAGCAAAGAGGCCCTGGATAGGGCCTCTTTACAAGTTTTAAACCAACCTCCGCAATTACCAGCTATGATTGTATTGCGTCTCACTGGTAGGTGCCGGAAAAATATAAGCCGGATTCGAAGGATCGATCGCACCCGCACTACCCTTCGCCGGGAAGGTTTGCAGCAGACGGGTAATATCCGGCCCCCTCAGACCTTCACCCAGGAATTCGATATCCCTTTCATGCAGGATGTCATTTATCAGTTCCGTAGCCGAAGCAGGCGCGAATGTCGTGGTCGGATCACTGCGATGACGCACCGCATTCAGCAATTCGACAGCCTGCGCATCCACGCTATTCGTCTTCCTCGCACGCGCCTCAGCCAGCATCAGCAGCACATCCGCATACCTGATCACCGGTACCCAATCGACATACGGATCCCCGCCCGGATATTTCCTCAGCCAGGATACCCCATCTCCATCCGTATCGACAAAAGCTCGCCGGGCATCCGTAGACTTCCACCCCGCATCCGAAATAATACCGTCATCATTCAGCGAATACTCCCCATTGCCCAGGTCAGGCAGATAGTAATACGCCAGCTGGTTCTGCGTCCCAGGCTGCTCATTCGCTCCCGTCCAGGGCATGGAAAGCACAGACTCCGGGGTCGTATACTTGGTAAACACATCCTTAAGATCCGCCGCCAGCGCATTGGCTACACCCGACGGAGCCTTGAATGGCGCAGTAGCCGGTACGATCTTATTTGCTTCCGTGATCACATTGTCCCAATCACCCTTATGGAGATATACCCGTTCCTTCAGGGCTACAACAGCATTCTTATGCGCATGCGTAACATTCATATTCGCATCGCCATAATCATCGGGCACACCCGCTTCCGCATCGTTCAGATCACTGAGGATCTGCGTGTACACCTCCGCTACCGAGCTCCTGGGAAGATCATTGTGACCATTGGCCGTAAGACCTGTCAGCCGCAACGGAAGACCCGGAGAAGCGCCATTATCCTTGGAATAAGGTTGCGCATACAATTGCAGCAGGCTGAAATAAGCAAGGGCCCGTACAAATTTGGCCTCCCCATGATACTGCGCCACCAGCGCCGCATCCTTTACCACCGTATCACCTCCCGCAGTCATCCCCTCCAGGAAAAGGTTACACTGGTTGATCGTATTATAAGCCGCATTCCAGGTATTGTTGATCTCCGCATCCGAACCCGTAACGCTGAAATTCCAGATCAGCAATGCAGTTACCCCGTTGCCGGTCATGTTGATAAAATTATCACCCCGGACATCATTGTAGATTACCCCTCTCCCCCCCAACAGGTTACCCACCTTAAGCTGGGCATATAAGCCGTTCACCTGGTGAGCAATACGGTCCTTTGTCAGAAAGACAAAGTTCGAGGGTATGTCCGTGGACGAGACAGGGTTCAACCTGGACTTGCTGCAGGACCCAGCCGCCAGGGCCACACCCGATAAAATGATAAGCTGATATATGTATTTTTTCATTGCGTTCTTTTTAAAATTAGACATGATGCATGTTTTTAGAATCCGATGTTCAGGCCGATAGTAAGGGTACGGCCATTCGCGACAGAGTTCCTGTCGACACCTTGCCCCTGCGTATCATTACCATTCGTGCTGACTTCCGGATCCGGCCCTTTATACTTGGTGATGATCACCAGGTTCTGACCACTGACATATACCCTTGCATTGGAAATACCCGCTTTCGACAATAATTTCGTCGGCAGCGTATAGCCGATGCTGGCATTCCTGATCTTGACAAAATCGCCTTTCTGTACATTCTCGGAAATGGGATTGGCGCTGCCGTTGGATACGTTGTCGCCATAGACGATCCTCGGAATATCCGTCACCTGCCCCGCATGCGTCCAGCGACGCAATACATCCACCGAGCTGTTCCAGAAACGGTTGTCCCTGATGCTGGCCTGCGTACCATTGTACACATAGAAACCGCCTTCATAGGTCGCCAGGATACCCAGGTCAAAGGCCCCGTAATGGAAAGTGTTCTCCCATCCTCCGTAATACTTCGGTATCGCATTGAACATAGGACGTTTGTCCTTTACAGGATCGATGGACTTCGCCACTGCGCCCGTCTTCAGATCGTAGTATTTTTTGACATCAAAATTATATCCCAGCTTATCCCCGTTGGCATTGACAAAGATCCTCCTGCCCGTAGCAGGATCAACCCCCGCCGTCGGCAATACATAAATGGTCCCGATGGAATAGCCCGGTAAAGTAATGCTGGTCTGCTCCAGGCTGCTGGTGGTATACGTGATGCTGGGCACCGTAGGCGCCAACGCCGTTACCATATTCTTGTTCAGCGTAATGTTGAAAGAAGTATTCCAGCGGAAATCTTTCCCCGACACCGGCCTTGCGCCCAAAGTGATCTCCCAGCCCCTGTTGTACATAGATCCCACGTTCATCGGAATGGTAAGGCTGGGTATGCCCGTAGAGCCCGCCTGGGGAATATTGATGATCAACCCGTCGATGCTGTTCTTGTACCAGGCGACATCACCCGTGACCAGGTCGTTCCAGAGACTGAACTGAAGACCGACATCCGTTTTCTTACTGGTCTCCCAGGTAAGGCTTTTATTACCCGCCTGGCTGAAATATAAACCCGTGCTCCCATCATAAAGCTTTGTGGCGTGGAAGGGATAAGAAGCAAAATCTGCAATACCGGAAATATTGCCCACCGTACCATAGCTGCCGCGTAAACGCAGCGTATTCACGATCTTGCCGATACCGCTGTTGGCCCAGAAACCTTCCTTCGCGATATCATAAGCCACGGATGCGCTCCAGAAGTTACCGTATTTACGACCAGGGGCAAACGCAGAATAGCCATCCCGGCGGAAGCTGCCGCTCACAAAATATTTCTTATCGAAATCATAGTTCAAACGGCCAAAGCCGGACACCAGGTAGTTCTGCGTGTTGATCCCATTTGTATTGTTATTGACCGTGGCAGACACATTGTCCGTCCAGCCGCCCTGGGCATTCGTATAATAGGCATCGTTTACATTGGTCCGGTCGAGACCGAAACCTATCTGGGTGGTATTCTGCTGCTCCGTACCCACCAGGAATCCCACCGTATGCCTGTCGGCGAATATATGATCGTACTGGGCTGTGCTGGTCCATATCCAACGCTTGTATTTCAGAAAGGTATTGATGGCCTCGCCGCCGGGATATCCATCCCCGTTCAACGGAGTAAGATAAAAGTCGTTGTCGGAATTCAGGTTATCCACGCCATACACCGTGCGCAGCGTGATGTCCGGGATGGGCTTCAGCTGCAGATAGGCATTCCCCTGGATATGGTTGTTCTCCGTGCTCGAATGGTTGTTGTCGATCAGCACCACCGGGTTGTAATAGCTGATGCCGGGCTTTACATTGTTCATGGGTCCGATGGCAGCGCCATTCACATTATACGAGCCGTCGTTGTTGAAAGGACCAATGTTGGGAGGCAGTATCAGCGCAATACGGCCCAGACCACCGGTGGAATAAGCCTGCCCCGGCAGCGAACCCGTCGAGGTAGCCGCCTTGTTAAGCTCATTGGAATACCCCGCATTGACGCCGATGGAAAATATCTTGGAGACCTTGTGATCGAGGTTGAACCGGAAGTTCTTCCGTTCGAAAGTATTCGTCACGACGATACCTTCCTGTCTCGTATAACCCGCCGCAATGTAATAGGTCGTCGCCTCATTACCCCCCGAGACGTTCAGCGAGTGGCTATGGGAGATACCCGTATGATACACATAATCCTTCCAGTTGGTGTTGATCTCCTTGCCGTCAGGACCATTGGTCGGCAGGAATTTTGCCGTAGCGCCTGTCTTGTTGGCAACCCCTTCATTCTTGATCATCATGTACTGGTCCGCATCCAGCATCTTCCACAGACGGAATGCCTTGGTCTGACCTACCCAGCCGTCATAGGTTACCTTCGTCTTACCCCTCTTGCCATGCTTGGTGGTAATGATCACTACGCCATTGGCGGCACGGCTTCCGTAGATCGCCGTCGCAGCCGCATCCTTCAGCACATCCAGGCTTTCGATATCAGCCGGATTGATGCTGGCCAAAGGATTGGACGCAGCTTCAGACATGCTGACATCCCCCGTGAAAGTCGGTACCCCATCGATCACGATCAGGGGGTATGAGCTGAGAGAAATGGAATTGGTTCCCCGGATACGGAACACAGGCGGGTTGTTCACCACACCATTGGCAGACGTGATCTGCACCCCGGCCGCCTTTCCACCCAGCGCCGCATCAAAGCTCTGCACCGGGTTGTCAGCGATAGAAGCCCCCTTTACAGTGGCAATATTACCTGTTACGTCGGATTTCCGCTGTACGCCATAACCGACGACCACCACCTCCGCAAGACTGGAATTCCTGCGGGTGATGACAAAATCCAGCGTGCTGCCGACACCAACGGTAGCTTCCTTGACCTCTATCCCGGCCCCGGACACGATCAGCGTCTCTCCGCTGTTCGCCCGGATAGAGTAGCTCCCGTCAGCATCCGCGCTGACACCTTTTTTTGTACCCTTGACTCTGATGGTGGAGAATGGGACTGGTTGACCTTGTTGATCTGTAACCCGTCCTGTAATGAGCTTGGTTTGAGCAAATGCCAATACTGAAGATAGTACTAGCACTGCTAACAGTGTTAGAAGTTTTCTCATGTGACAGTAAATTTTGTTTTTTAAGACAGATCCGAAGATATGTATTTTAAAAAATCAGCAAAAAAAAAGTTAATGATATGTTATTCTCTAAAGAATGCAAATATTATAGGCAATTGCTGGACAAATATTTAAATGGGTTACTAAGAAAAAAATTATGTTTTGTTCAGTCGTTTCAAAAGGTTTCACTGCGGTCAGATTGCAGGCTGCCTGTCCATGCCGCCAGGCAGCCCTTGATATCTTCCTTTTTCATTAGGTTTAATTATCAGAAAGGGAGCTTTTTGTTATTCTTTCTAAACAGTACCTTTGCGCCATGGAATTATTAGACGGTCTATTCGTTTCAAAGACAATAAAGGAAGGACTGAAACTAAAAGTAGGACAACTGATCGCTGAAGGCAAAAAAGTACCTCATCTGGCCGCAGTGCTCGTGGGCAACAACGGCGCCAGCGAGACTTATGTAGGGGCAAAAGTAAAAACCTGTGCTGAAATAGGCTACAAATCCTCCCTCATCCGGCTGGAAGACGACATCAGCGAATCCAGGCTGCTGGGCATCATCGAAGACCTGAACGACGACATAGATGTGGACGGTATACTGGTCCAGCTTCCCCTGCCCAAACATATTTCGGACGAGAAAGTGATCAATACCATCCACCCCTCCAAGGACGTGGACGGCTTTCACCCCATCAACGTGGGAAAACTGGTACAGAACCTGCCCACCTTTATCTCCGCTACCCCTCACGGCATCATATTGCTGCTGGAAC